>Ga0075467_10003548_pt1 | contig 11954 bp, 10 predicted proteins | sample DEB08_DNA_9_FD_75067 | JGI IMG/M metagenome (GOLD analysis project Ga0075467, IMG submission 75067) | Aqueous microbial communities from the Delaware River and Bay under freshwater to marine salinity gradient to study organic matter... | ecosystem: Environmental > Aquatic > Marine > Coastal ...
AAGTTATCCAACATCACTACATCTGCTCTGGCGGCCAGTGCCTGATGCAGTTCCTCCAGGGTTTCCACCTCAACTTCCACCAGCTTATCCGCGGCGATTTCACGGGCTTTGGCTATGGCTTTGCCGATGCCGCCACAGGCGGCTATATGGTTTTCTTTGATCAGAAAAGCGTCGTAGAGACCTATGCGATGATTTTGGCAGCCGCCCACTGCTGCGGCATATTTTTGTGCCAGACGCAGGCCGGGAAGGGTTTTGCGGGTGTCGAGTATTTTAATTTGGCCGTTGGCGCTGTTTAAACTGATATCGGTGTATTGGCGAGCGCTGGTGGCGGTGGCGGAGAGCGTCTGCAAAAAATTCAGTGCGGCGCGCTCGCCGGTTAACAACACTCTGGTATTGCCGCGCAGGGTAAACAGCTTTTGGTTGGGGCTGACACTGTCGCCTTCATTAATATGCCATTCGACCTCCGTGCTTTCGTGGCTTCCATCTGTCTGCTCGGCCGCAGCGCTGTCCAATTGGCGAAACACCTCATCCACCCAGGGGCGTCCGCAGATCACTGCCGCATCACGGCAGATCACCACTGCTGTGGCGCACTGTTGTTGCGGGATTAGCTGGGCGGTAATATCGCCACTGCCAATATCTTCCGCGAGAGCACGGGCCACACAGTGGGGAATGTCGGCGCGAATTCCCTTGAGAAGGTCGCTGGATAATGTTGGCATTGAAGCCTGTTTGCTGTTGGCCATTGGCGTCTCTATCATGATTTTTAGGTGATCGTAATCTGTTGCTGAAAGCCTTGCTGGACTGACTTTCAGTGGAGGGTCGGGATTATAGCAGCAATGAATAGAGGGTTATTTGTTGTCGAGAAAATTTAGCCGCGTTTTTTTATGTGAACTGGTTCAAAAAGGTCCATACTTGAACGATTAACTAGCCGGTTATTAATTAATTAGCACATAGCCGGTCGACCAGTAGAGGCTTGCAAAGAAGAGTCGCGCCATGAGGATGGCAGGTAATGAGCAAGGAATCTCATCACACAGAGCAACAGCTCCTAACGTCGTTGAGGCATTGCTGCCAGCAACATCTTGCGGCTGCCTTTGATAAATTCCAACCAATTGCCAGCGCCAAACTCACCGCACTGGCGGCAAAGGCCCCAAGCAACCGCCTACAAACGCTCTATTTCGACACCCAGCGACTGCTGCGTCTGCAAGGCGCAGAGATTGAGTGGCGCACCATCGACAGCGCACTGCAGCCACTTTCGCTGCCTGGGTCTCTGCTATCTAATTCTGCGCTCTCTGATTCACCGCTTTCTAATTCACCGCTTTCTAATTCACCGCTTTCTAATTCACCGCTTTCTAATTCACCGCTCTCTAATTCACCGCTCTCTAATTCACCGCTATCCGATCTTTCTCAGGATATAAGCAGCCGGACTGCGCAGTTTATGGCCGTCGAGAACGGTGCGGAAACTGTAGCTGCAAGCAAAAGTCCGAAGACAAAAGGGCGCTCAGGTCGCGGTGCCGGCGACAGTCTTAAGCTCGTCGAGCATGAGGATCTCGAGGTAATGATTGCCTTGGATAATAGTTCCAGTTCGGTGCGCGAGGCCTTGGGCAGCGAGCTCTATGAGCTGGAGGGGCGTTTTACATCTCTCGTTACTCAGTGCGGCTATAGCCACAGCGGACTGCCACTGTCACCTGATGCCCTGCTTGAGGCTTTTGCCAAAGCCCTAGATGATGATGTTATCGCCCTTGAAGTGCAGTTGGAGCTGGTGAAGATCTTTGCTGAGGTCTGTTTTGATCAGTCTTATGGCGAGATGCTCTGCTTGATGATTGACCAGCTGGCGGAGGCTGGCTTTGAATTAGTCGAGAGCACTGGGACTGACCAGAGGTCACCGCGACCAAAATCCTCTGTGCATAAAACTGAGTTTAAGGAGAGAGCGCTAAAGGAATTAGAGCACAGGGACCAAGAGCACAGGGATCAAGAGCACAGGGATCATAAGGACCAGAAAGAGCCCAGACTTGCCAGTAATAAAGCTACTCCTGCTGCTGCAGAGCCCACTGATTCAAATTCTTTGAGTGCTAGGAGTTCTGAGAGTGCCAGGAGTTCTGAGAGTGCCAGGAGTTCTGAGAGTTCTGAGAGTTCCATTCCAGCAGAAGGGGTGAAAGAGCAGAGTCCAGCTTATGGGGATGAGCCTTTAATTGCCAATACTCGTATCCAGACAGAACTGCTGGCCAAAATCAGCTCGATGCTAGAAAACGCGGAGCAGGATGCCCGGATTGAACTATCTCAGCAGGCCGGCAGCGCAGAGAGCAGTCGATCTGGCTCTTCATCTAGCTCTTCATTTAGACCTTCATCTGGTAGGGCAGCATCCAGCAGGGCACAAACCAGGCGCCCCTGTATGGATAAACCCCAGCTGTTTGCCGAGATCAATAAACATGTCAACCATCTGGTGAACCACGGCAGTGAGTTGGCCAGCAATGGCCAGATTACACGAGATCTGGCTGCAGCGATCAAGCAGTTGGGCCGCGGCAATGAATCTGCAGAGGGCGGTCGTCTGCACCGCAATGACGCCAGTGTCTTTCAAGTGGTGGAAAATACTTTTGCCAGTTTTGGTGAATCCATGGTGGTGGCACCGGAAGTGCGCCAGCTGATTAATCGCTGTGAGGTTCCGATGCTCAAGTTGGCGCTGAAAAAGCCGGTACTCTTTGAGCAGGAAAACCATCCCATTAGGCGGCTGTTTAATGAGATGGCTAAATATGCCATAGGTCTGGAGCAGGGCGATTGCGAAGATAATAAAATTTATCAGCAGATGCTTAAGCTTGCTGAAACCATGAGTGCGGACTCCTTTGAAGAGCGCAATCTGCCCCTAATGCTCAGTGAGTTTATGAGTATTATTGATCGCGATAAGCGGGTTACTTCAGTCTCTGAGAGGCGCGAGATCGAGCGTGTGGCGGCCCGTGAAAAGGTCAACTGGGCGCGCACCCGGGTGGAGCAAGAGGTGGCCAAACGCATGGTGGGTAACGACCATGCCCAGGGGATTATCGATTTTGTGCAGCGCAGCTGGTGTCTGGTGCTGCATATGGCCCATCAGCAAAAAGGCGAGGCCAGCAGCGACTGGCAGGTGGCGCTTAAATTGCTGGATAACCTGCTCTATTTAGCCAGTCGCCCGATCAGTGAAAAAGATATTAAATATCGTCGCGAGTTAATTAAGCATCTGGATCTGCGCCTCGGGCATATCTCCACTGATATAGCTCAGCGCAGTTTGCAGATCCAACAGCTTAGCGATGCCTTGGGACTCAACCCAGAACCCCAGCGCTCGGCTAAGATCACCGAGATCGCCCCTGCAGCGAAAAAGTGGGCCAATAAAATGGTCAGGAAATACCGTCATGGAAAGGGCTCCGAGGCTGAAGATGCTCTGGTACCTGAGGTAAAACGGGTATTGATGTCGGCAGTGAAAACTGAGCTGCCGGGGAAGAATATTGCACAGGCTGTGCATGATGCCGAGGCTATAGATAGCGAAGCCGAGCGCCGACTCGCGGCGATGAAAACCGGCTGCTGGATCGAGTTGGGCGGTGATATTAAAGCCCACAAACGGGGCAAGTTGGCGGGGATCGTCGGGCCTTCTTGGAAGTATGTGTTTGTCGATAATCAGGGTAAATTAATTGCCGAGCGCGACAGAGCGCGCTTGGCGGTGGATATTTTGAATGGTACTGTCACGGTTCTAGATAATTCCTATCTTTTTGATAAAGCCATTAAACAGGCAATCACGCAAATTAAAGGATTGCCCGTCGCGAGCTAGCGGATCGCCCCTTATGCAGATAGAAAACGGTTGGCTCAGTTGTGCCACCCAGATGCCATCGCCGAATACAGACCAGCGTCCCCAGATTGCGGATATTAGTCTGCTGGTGATCCACAATATTAGTTTGCCGCCCAATCAGTTTGGCGGTGGTCATATTGGCGAGTTTTTTACTAACTGCTTGGATCCTGAGGTGGATGCCTATTTTGCCGAGATCTGCCACCTCAAAGTCTCCTCCCATCTGCTGATTGATCGCCATGGCAAGATCACCCAATTTGCCAGTTTTAATCAACGGGCCTGGCATGCGGGGGTGTCTCAGTTTGAAGAGCGCTTTAACTGCAATGATTTTTCCATTGGCATTGAGATGGAAGGGGCGGATCATATTCCCTACACTGAGGTGCAATATCAGGTGCTGGCGGAGGTCAGCAAAGCACTTCTGGAAACTTACCCGTTAATTAGTGCGGATCGTATTGTCGGCCACAGTGATATTGCGCCTGGGCGCAAAACCGATCCCGGACAGGCGTTTCAGTGGGACCACTACAAACAACTGCTCGGCTGAGTCCGTGCCGATGCAAACACAGAGGTAAAGAGTGCATTTTTTAATTATTTTAATCGCCATCGCAGTGCTGGAAAGCAATGGACAGCTAGCTTTTATTCAGCGTGATATCTGGGTGCAGAAGTGGCATGGGGCACTGACCAAGCTTCTGTCCTCAACATTATTGTCGTCCAAGTTGCCCTCTTTGGAAAATAATTCAACGCTAAACGTTTTGGCCTTTGTGCTGATTCCGGTGGTGGTTTTGCAGCTGGTACTTTGGTACCTGGACAGCGGCATACTGGTATTTTTAGTTGAGTTGGCGGTCTTGCTCTACTGCTTGGGCCGCGGCGATCTCAGTGCTCAGATTGGCGTGCTGCAGTCAGATATCCAGCGCAATGACCTCCAGGCCGCGTTTCATGATGCTGCGGTATTTAATGTTGGCCATCGTGCCGTCTCAGCGGACAACGCCTCAGGGCTATTTCGCGAACTGGCGGCGAGCCTGCCTTACAGAATGTTTGAACGCAGCTTTGTGGTGGTGTTCTGGTTCTTTTTCTTGGGTGCGCCTGTGGCTTTGGCCTACCGTTTGTTGGCGCTGCATGGGGATATGCAGTTGCAGGTGGCTGATATTCAAACAGAGCAGGAGCAAGAAGAGCAGGGCAGCGAAGACGATTCGATTGAGATGTTCAAGCAAGCGACTTCAGATGAGGCCAACAAATTACTTTGGTACCTTGAGTGGATTCCAGTGCGGGCTCTGGCTCTGACTCTGGGTTTGATGGGCGACTTTTCCAAGGCCACTGCGCCCTTAAAAGAATTGGTCTTCTGTCCGAAAACGTCTACAGCTGATGTGCTGCGTCGCTGTGTGTTGGGTGCGCTAAATATTCAGTCGAGGAATGAGGCAGAGTCTTCTGCTGAGGTCGATCAGGCCCTAGACGAGACCGCAGCCCTCGCTCAGGTGGCCGATATAGTTGCCCTATTTAGACGCTCAATGACCGGTTGGTTGGTGGCGATTGCATTGCTCGTATTGACTAGCTAGTGCTGGTTAATTAGCTGCCATCTCTCGACTGTGCTCCTTATTTTCTTTTTTCTTTTTTATTCCTCTTTATTGAAGGGCGCCACTTTAAATAATAGCAACATCCCTGGAATGGCCAGAAGGGTGCAGACATAAAAGAAATTTTCCCAGCCCACGCTCTCGACAATAATTCCGGTAAATGAACTGGCCACGGTGCGCGGCACTGCGGTCAGGGCAGTAAATAGCGCCAGCTGGGTGGCAGCAAAGGCCGGATGGGTAGAGCGCGCCATAAAGGCGACAAAGGCGGCGGTGCCAAGGCCGACGCCGAGATATTCAAAGCTAATCACCAGCCCCAACAGCCACAGCCCTTCACCCACTCGCGCGAGCAGAGCAAAGCCGAGAATCGAAATAATCTGCACCAAGCCAAACAGCCAGAGGGCGCGATTGATGCCGATTTTAAGCATCAAAATGCCGCCCAAAATACCCCCGACAATCATTGGCCAGAGAGCTGCATGTTTGGCAATCAGGCCGATTTCAGTCTTGCTGAAACCCATATCCAAATAAAACGGTGTCGCCAGCGCTGTGGCCATGCTGTCGCCGAGTTTATAGAGCAGCATAAAGGCTAAAATCAGGCAGGCCTGTTGCACACCTTGGCGAGAAAAGAATTCTTTAAAGGGATCAACAATAGCTTGATTCAAGGTGGTGGGATGGCGAGCATCGGCCTTGGGCTCGGCAATGCTTAGGGTCATCACAATACCGATCAACATAAAGGCTGCGGTAACTATAAACACGGATTGCCAAGGCAGGCTATCGGCCAGTATCAGGGATAGGGAGCCGGGGACCAATCCGGCGACCCGATAGGCGTTCACATGAATGGAGTTACCCAGACCCAGTTCCTGGTCGGGCAGTATCTGACGGCGGTAGGCGTCGAGGACAATATCTTGGGTGGCGCTTAAAAAGGCGATTAGCAGGCAGAGCCAGGCGATGCTCCAGATATCGGTGTTGGGGTTAAAAAAGCCCAGGGCGCCAATCGACAGCAATAAGCCGATCTGAGTGGCGAGCATCCAGCCGCGGCGTAAGCCACCGCCAAAACCAAAGGCAGAGCCAAGTTTACTTAAGCCGGGGATGGCTAAGCGATAGCGATCGAGCAGCGGCGACCAGAAAAATTTCCAGGTGTAGGGCAGGCCGATCAGGGCAAAGAAACCGATTTCTTTTAGGCCGACGCCCTCGGAGCGCAGCCAGGCCGGTACTAACGAGATCAGTAAATACAGCGGCATACCAGAGGCAAAACCGGTAAAGATACAGATCAACATGCGGCGGTTTAACAGTGCCTGCTTGATGCTGGTTGAGTTCATTAAAAGCCTTGTTTATGTTTTTCGTGGCGGCTAAGGCTGCCAGCGATAGTGTTTGAGACTGATACGGCCGTTAGTCAACACAACCCCTTCTTTTTGTAACCGTGCCCGTTGCCTTATGCCGCTCTCTGTCTCTGGACCCAGGCTGATTTTGCCTGCGGCATTGATTACCCGGTGCCAGGGCAGGGTGCTTTCAGGAGGCAGATTGCTCAATATGTAGCCTATTTGACGCGCTGCTCGAGGCAGTCCTGCCAAATCTCCAAGCTGACCATAGGTCACGACCCTACCCTGAGGTATAGCCGCCAGAGCAATATAGACTTTTTGCTCTCTGCTGGGTTCAGGGTCTCGCCGAGGTTCGTCGGCGCGGTTATTTGTCATGGCCCAAGATTACGCTATTCGTCGCGCTGTTGAAATAGACGAAACTACCCCAATGTACCTAATAGACCGCCCATGCTGGGTTGCAGAAAATGAGAGAACCACTGTGCGCTACCTATTTTTGATATTTGTGATTATGCCTGTGCTGGAGATGTGGCTGCTGATAACCGTCGGCGCCCAGATTGGCGCGCTGCCCACTATAGGCTTGGTATTGCTCACCGCCTTTGTTGGAGTGAATTTACTGCGCTATCAGGGCTTCGATACATTGTGGCGCGGCCAACGCAAGTTTGCCGAGGGCCAGCTGCCAGCCCAGGAAATTGCCGAGGGTATTATTCTCGCGGTATCCGGCGCACTGTTGCTGACCCCGGGCTTTGTCACCGATGGGATTGGCTTTGCCGGATTGATTCCCGCGGTGCGCGGCGCGGTTGCGCGCTTGGTGCTGAGTCGCATGGTGGTCTCTGGTGTGGCTATGGGTTCATCGGGTTCATCAACTGCAGGCTTTACAGCTAGTGGCGGCAGGGTCGATCACTCCGCCTCCGGTGGGGCTTCGAAGTCCGGCGATATTATCGAAGGTGAGTCCTGGGACGAGAAGTAAGTTAAAAACACTTTATGGCATTAACAAACAAGGAGGATTACTCAAAAGGAAGAGACAAAATAATTGCCCTGATCCCTTGAAAAAGAAATCAGGTGCCACCATATGATGACCGAACGCGGGGTTTTGCTCGCACAAGCAACGTTTGAATATTTCAGATAGATAAATTGGAGAGACAAAGTATGAAAATTCGTCCATTACACGACCGAGTGATCGTTCGTCGCGAGGAAGAAGAAGCACAATCCGCTGGCGGTATCTTGCTGCCCGGTTCTGCACAAGAAAAGCCAAATCAAGGCGAAGTTATTGCTGTAGGCAGTGGCCGTATTCTGGATAACGGCGATGTGCGCCCGGTTGATGTGAAAGTGGGTGATAAGGTTGTGTTTGGCAAGTATGCCGGACAGGACACCATTGATGTTGAAGGTGAAGAGCTGATTATTCTCAGCGAAACCGATATCAAAGCCGTTATCGAAGCCTAAGAGCGTTTAGAAAACAGCTTGTGGTAGTCAGCTTGAAATTAAAAGCTGCTACAGAATTTTTGTTTTAACCAGATTGATGAAAGGAATTGAACATGTCAGCTAAAGAAGTGAAGTTTGGCAGCAGTGCTCGCCAAGGAATGTTGGACGGTGTAAACATCCTCGCCAACGCCGTAAAAGTAACTCTAGGTCCCAAAGGCCGCAACGTAGTTTTAGACAAGTCATTCGGTGCCCCTACCGTGACTAAAGATGGCGTATCTGTAGCCAAAGAAATTGAGCTCGCAGACAAGTTCGAAAATATGGGCGCGCAGATGGTTAAAGAAGTGGCTTCCAAAGCCTCTGACGAAGCCGGTGACGGCACCACTACTGCAACTGTTTTGGCTCAGTCTATTATTATCGAAGGCCTCAAATCTGTAGCTGCAGGTATGAATCCAATGGACCTCAAGCGTGGCATCGACAAAGCTGTTGTCGCTGCTGTTGCTGAAATCGCAGCACTGGCTAAGCCTTGCTCTGAGTCTAAAGAAGTGGCTCAGGTGGGTACTATCTCTGCCAACAGCGATGCGGACATCGGTGACATTATTGCTGAAGCTATGGACAAAGTTGGTAAAGAAGGCGTGATCACTGTTGAAGAGGGCTCTGGTTTCGATAATGAGCTGGATATTGTTGAAGGTATGCAGTTCGATCGCGGTTACCTCTCGCCTTACTTCATCAACAACCAAGAGAACATGAGCACTGAGCAAGAGAGCCCATTTATCCTCTTAGTTGACAAGAAGATCTCTAATATTCGTGAACTGCTGCCACTGCTGGAAAATGTTGCTAAAGCTGGCAAGCCGTTAATGATTATTGCTGAAGACGTTGAAGGCGAAGCTCTCGCCACTCTGGTTGTTAACAACCTCCGCGGCATAGTTAAAGTGTCTGCCTGTAAAGCACCTGGCTTCGGCGATCGTCGCAAGGCAATGCTTGAAGATATCGCCACATTGACTGGCGGTACAGTGATCTCTGAAGAAGTGGGTCTTGATCTTGAGACTGCTACTCTTGAGCACCTGGGTACAGCTAAGCGCATCACCATGACCAAAGAAGCCACAACTATTGTTGACGGCGCTGGCGATGCAGCTGTGATCGGTGCTCGCGTTAAGCAGATCCGTGCACAGATCGAAGACACCAGCTCAGACTACGACCGTGAGAAGCTTCAGGAGCGCGTAGCCAAGTTGGCTGGCGGTGTTGCAGTGATCAAGGTTGGTGCAGCCACTGAAATGGAAATGAAAGAGAAGAAAGCTCGCGTTGAAGACGCCCTGCACGCAACTCGTGCTGCGGTTGAAGAAGGCGTGGTACCTGGCGGTGGTGTTGCTCTGGTTCGTGTACTGCAGAAGATTGCAGACACTGTTGGCGACAACAACGATCAAACTGTGGGTGTGGGCATTGCTCTGCGCGCCATGGAAGCGCCACTGCGTCAGATCGTAGAAAACGCTGGCGGAGAAGGTTCCGTAGTAGTCGACAAAGTTAAGTCTGGCAAAGGTAACTACGGTTACAACGCTGCGACTGGCGAATACGGCGACATGATTGCCATGGGTATTCTCGATCCAGCCAAGGTTGCACGTACTGCTCTGCAGGCCGCCGCTTCTATTGCTGGTCTGATGATCACCACTGAAGCCATGGTTGCTGATGCACCTAGCGACGCTCCAGCTGGCGGCGGTATGCCAGATATGGGTGGCATGGGCGGCATGGGTGGTATGGGCGGCATGATGTAAGCAAGCCGCTTAAAACCTAGTAAGTCTCAAGAAGGCCCGCAAGCCGAGTGTTTGCGGGCTTTTTTATTGCCTGCTTGTCTTGTTTAGTCCTTTACTGTGCCAGTAAATAGCAGGGTGTTTAGGGTTTAATGAGGTGTAATCCCCCCAATAAAACAAAGGCGGCAAAAGTAGAAAATTTCACTAAGATATAGAGAGGAGTTTTTTATGAGAAAATCAAAATTTAAAGACAGCCAAATCATGGCGATGCTGAAACAGAATGAAAATGGCATAGCGGTTGCCGACCTTTGCCGAGAGCACGGCCTTGCTCGAAGCGGGTTTGGATCTGTCGCCTGTCATCAGCAAACGCCTCCACTACACACAATTTGAAGGAGGCTTTGAAAGGTTGGCGCGAGGGGTGCCGGGTAAAATTGTTATTGATTGGGCATGATAAAACACTGGGTCACAAATGTTGCTGAGGATTCGACGCTATGTTTCCGAGCAAGTCTAGGCAGACAAATTAAGACGAGAAAAATGGCATCATTGGTACCTTTTCTAGCAGCGTTTATTTGAAAATATAGATGCGTGGGGTATAAATTGGGGTATCGCTTGGCGAATAAAAAATAACATCCAATTAAATCAATTGGATAGGATCTGATTGGGCGGCATGCTGTACACTTTGCCCCCTTAAACTGTTTTTTTATAGGCAATTCGAACTTGTTTTATAAAGCGTAAAGAGGAGCCCCGCAGATTACTGCGGGGCTTTTTTTTGGGTTTATTTTTTACTCAGGGCAAATAAGTGTCAAAAATTCACCATTGGCGGCCAAAGGTGATTGCTATTTTGCCGCTCTTCCCCAACAATTGGCCCCAAGAAAAATAGCAGTCCGCAAGGGCGCAATACGTTTAATTTATATAAAGGGAGTCTGTTATGACCGGTGAATTAATTGAATTTCTAGTCCGTTGGGGCCACGTGCTTTTCGGGATCGTTTGGATAGGTATGCTGTACTACTTTAACTTTGTTCAGGGCGGCTATTTCAAAGAAGCGTCTCCAGAAGCTCTGGCTGATGCCAAAGCGAAGCTGGCACCGAGCGCACTCTGGTGGTTCCGTTGGGGCGCGATGTTTACCTTTATCACTGGTCTATACCTGCTGCACATTGCTACTAGCAATGGTCAGCTGAACAACTACATTATTGTTGGCGCGGCAATGGGTATCTTGATGTTTACCAATGTCTGGGCAGTGATCTGGCCAGCTCAGAAAATTGCATTGGGTCTGGTTGAAGGCGGCGATAAAGCGGCTGCAGGTGCCAAGGCACTGCTGGCTTCACGCACAAACGTCCTGTTCTCTGCACCTATGTTGCTGGGTATGCTTGCCGGTCCTCACTATGTGGGTCAAGGCTACGGTTCAGCCGTCGGCGGCACTGGCCTGATTGTTATGCTGGTTGTTGTTGCACTGCTCGAAGTCAACGCACTGGTTGGCAAGCAGGGTCCAATGACTACAGTCAAAGGCGTGATTCACTCAAGCCTGGGTCTGACTGCGGTAATGGTTTTGGCGCTTAACCTGCTGTAATCATTCACAGCAACGCGTGTAAAAAAGCCGACCTAGTGTCGGCTTTTTTGTGTCTGCTCACTATAGACTCTGAGCTGGGTGCTGGCGATAAATAAGCTGTTGTGCGGATGTAGGTGGAAATTAATTTGCGTATAATGCTGCCATCTTTCAGGTCTCTCTAAACAGGATTTTAAAATGACTGCGGAAAAACCCCGAATCAACCCTATTGTTGCCGAACGAGACGATATGATTGGACGCTCATCGACGGCCACATCTTCCAGTAAAAAAGGCTCTTCCGGGGGCGATGGCAAACGGCCTGGGGGCGGTTCCTCGAATAGCTCATCCAATGGGTCCGGTGGCAGTAATATCTTGGTGTTTATTCTTCTTGTGGCCCTGATCGGGGCTGCAGGCTTTGGCTGGATGCAGTTTGCTGCGCTGTCTGCCAACCATAGCGATTTACAGCAGCGCTTTGAATCTCTTGAGTCTCGCCTTAGCAGTACCGATGAATCTGTGACTCAGTCCGGCGCGGCCATGCAGCTGAATATCAGCGAGCAATCTGACCAG
>Ga0075467_10003551_pt1 | contig 11945 bp, 9 predicted proteins | sample DEB08_DNA_9_FD_75067 | JGI IMG/M metagenome (GOLD analysis project Ga0075467, IMG submission 75067) | Aqueous microbial communities from the Delaware River and Bay under freshwater to marine salinity gradient to study organic matter... | ecosystem: Environmental > Aquatic > Marine > Coastal ...
AATTGGAGCCCTTCGACTGCCTGCCAGGGCAGGCGCCCAGGACAGGCCAGGGTCGAGACACCCGAGAAAGCGGCGCAAGCGACTGGGCATGCGGGGCAAGGACCTGTTCACCGGCGCAGGCCGGTGCCCAGAACTGTCCTGTCCGATCGTCTGGACCCCGCCCTACGGCGGGGAACACGATCTGAGGGCAGGGAGCATCGCACCCACCGTTCGTGTCGAGCGAAGTCGAGACACCCGCCAAACCACCACCACCCCATCCGCAGACCCTTGCCATGCCCGCGAAGGGCGAAGCGAGGCAGGGGACTCGCCGAGCGATCCAGCGAACAAAAAACGCCAGCACCGCTGACGTCCTTTGTCGGGTCGGGCAATTGGTGCACTGTCACCGCAATTCTTGTGCGCAGATGACACCTGTGTGGAAATGATGTACCTATCGCAAATGCGGTCACGGCTTCCCAAAGGCACAATCTTAAGAGCAATGGCCCCTATCGGGTCATACTGGCGAGAGTCGATTTATACTGAGACTGCGGCGTACATTGTTAGAGACGATCTGATCTTCACCGCCACACATTTCAATATACGTGAAGCAGATTACTATTCGGAGTTTGAGGAGCCGCTGCCTGAGGAAATTCAGCTTCTGGCTTCTCTGGCCCTAGCCGTTGGTTTCGATCGTGGAATGTTAACTCAGTATCCTTCTTTCAATTCCGTCAGAGTCGCTGAACAACAGGATTTGCGTGACAATGCCGAATGTAGCCGATTGGAGGAAGTGCTTCGTGCAGCGCTCTTAACTGATGAGGCTGTCCCCAATTGCCCGTCTGACCCGCCCGCTAGCTATAGATATTTCCATTGGCCGAACCCAGTGGCGGTTCAAAAGGAAATTCACAAGAGCATTGACCCTGCCGACGATCTTTTGATCAGAGGGCTTGGAACATGGCTAAAAGCCGCAATGTTAAATTTACACCCGATGTTCTGTGAGGAAGCCAATTATCCGCTTTGGATTTCACTAGACGCGTCTCTCAACATGGTGCTCCATCGGCTTGCGGAGAAAGGTTTCGCGCAACCTTCTACAACGGATGCGCAGAATTTCATCCACGAAGCTTTTGGTGAAGAGCAGAGTGGTCTCCGCTATTTTGAAGATTATTATGTTGACCGAATTCGGACGGTACACCCGAAAAATCGTTATGGGATAACTAAATTGGTACATTGTCACATTGATACCGAGTTCTCGCGAAACTCATCCCAGAATTCTTCCGTGTCGTATCCTTCTTGGGGATCGATAACTTCGCCAAGTTGAAAATAGCGGTAAACTTCGCGAAGTTCGTTATGGAGGCAGTAGAAATCACAATGCGTGATTGGTGCAACAGGCGTTAAACACTTCGATCGCCGACACCCTTGACGGTATCCGCGACATTGTTCGCAAATCCACTAAAATTGTGGTTTAAAATCTCTGCGATCTCACCTTCTCGTATTAGCCGATCACTCCAATCTTCATGTTTCCAAATCGGCAGTTTCAGCCGTTTTGCTACGGTTTCGAATGAATGGCTGAAGGCTCCATGCCCAACGTCATGAACCAAAGCGGCTGCCAGACAAATGTCTCTCTGGGCCCGTTCTTCTTGCTGCAATTTGGCCTCAACAATTTCCGCTAATTGCCTCGCTGTATTGAACACGCCGACTGAGTGGGCAAATCTACTATGGCAAGCACCTGGGAATACAAAATCTGAAAATCCGAGTTGTTTCACTCGTCGCAGTCTCTGAAATGGCTCGGTTTGGATTATTTCCCAAGCTTTCCGTTCAATCTCCAAATCTGTATTGAATTCAATTAGATCATGAATGGGGTCCCTGATGCGTTGATGCAATTATTGTGCTCCTGTAAACTTAAACTGCCATAATTTTTTGCAAATATAGTAAGAGATATTCTTCTCAATAAATCAAACGAAAATTTAAGTTGATGGGAAGTGAGATGTTTGTGCAATTACGACTAGCAATGATCAAATCAAGGCCTCCGTAAGTTTTCGTTGCGACAACATTGCCTCTCCCACCCCCCTGCGCTAAAGCCCTCCCGAACACCCGAATCCCACCTCCGCCCGTGCCCTTAACCGGCCAGGCTCTCCCCGCCGCGTGGGTTTCGAAAACCATAAACGAAAGGGCAATTCCCAACCATGACCACCACCGGCAAAGACACCCTCGGCACCCGCTCGACGCTCACCGTCAACGGCACCGATTACGCTTATTACTCGCTCGCCAAGGCGGCGGAAAAGCTCGGCAATATCGACAAGCTGCCCTACACGCTCAAGGTGCTGCTGGAAAATATGCTGCGGTTCGAGGATGGCGGCTTTACCGTCGATGCGAAGGACGCGCAGGCGGTGGTCGACTGGCAGAAGGAAGCCAAGAGCGCAGCGGAGATTCAATATCGCCCGGCCCGCGTGCTGATGCAGGATTTTACCGGTGTGCCCGCGGTGGTCGATCTCGCGGCGATGCGCGACGGCATCAAGGCGCTGGGCGGCAATGCCGAGCAGATCAACCCGCAGGTGCCGGTGCATCTGGTCATCGATCACTCGGTGATGGTCGACGAATTCGGCACGCCGCAAGCGTTCGAACATAATGTCGAGCTGGAATATCAGCGCAACATGGAGCGTTACGAATTTCTCAAATGGGGCAGCAAGGCGTTTGACAATTTCTCCGTCGTGCCGCCGGGAACCGGCATCTGCCACCAGGTCAATCTGGAAAATATCGCGAAAGCGGTCTGGTCGTCGAAAGACGCCGACGGCCATATGGTCGCTTATCCCGACACTTGCGTCGGCACCGACAGCCACACGACGATGATCAACGGTCTCGGCGTGCTCGGCTGGGGCGTCGGCGGGATCGAGGCGGAAGCCGCGATGCTCGGCCAGCCGGTGTCGATGCTGATCCCCGAAGTGGTCGGCTTCAAGCTCACCGGCAAGCTCGCCGAGGGCATCACTGCCACCGACCTGGTGCTGACCTGCGTGCAGATGCTGCGCTCCGTCGGCGTCGTCGGCAGCTTCGTCGAATTTTACGGCAACGGCCTGAAGGAGCTGTCGCTCGCCGACCGCGCGACGATCGCCAACATGGCGCCGGAATATGGCGCGACCTGCGGCTATTTCCCGATCGACGAAAAGACGCTGGAATATCTCGAGCTGACCGGCCGCAGCAAGCAGGACATCGCGCTGACCGAGGCCTATGCGCGCGAGCAGGGCTTCTGGCGCTATGACGAGACCAGCAAGGACGCGATCTACACCAAGACGCTCGAGCTCGACATCGGCACCGTGGTGCCGTCCTTGTCCGGGCCGAAACTGCCGCAGCAGCGCGTGTCGATGGCCGATCTCGACGAGGGCTTCAACCGCGACCTCAAGGAAGTGTTCGGGGTCGAGGATGACGGCAAGCGCGTCGCTGTCGAGGGCAGCGACCAGGGCTTTGCCCATGGCGATGTCGCGATCGCCGCGATCACCAGCTGCACCAACACCTCCAACCCCAATGTCCTGATCGCCGCCGGCCTGGTCGCGCGCAAGGCCCGCGAGCGCGGCCTGCAGCGCAAGCCCTGGGTCAAGTCGTCGCTGGCGCCGGGGTCGCAGGTGGTCACCGACTATCTCGACAAGGCCGGGCTGAGCGAGGATCTCGACTATCTCGGCTTCAACCTGGTCGGCTATGGCTGCACCACCTGTATCGGTAACTCTGGCCCGCTGCCGGCGCCGATCAGCAAGGCGATCAACGACCATGATCTGGTCGCCGCCTCGGTGCTCTCGGGCAACCGCAATTTCGAGGGCCGGGTGTCGCAGGACGTCCGCGCCAACTATCTCGCCTCGCCGCCGCTGGTCGTTGCCTATGCGCTCAAGGGCACGGTGCGGCTCGACATGTACGAGACGCCGATCGGCCAGGGCAAGGACGGCGAGGACGTGTTCCTCAAGGACATCTGGCCGACCAACGCCGAGATCACCGACATGGTCAACAGCTTCGTCAACCGCGAGATGTTCGAGAGCCGCTACGCCAATGTCTATGACGGCGACGAGCAGTGGCGGGCGATCGACGTCACCGGCGGCGACACCTACCAGTGGCGTGCCGGCTCGACCTATGTCGCCAACCCGCCCTATTTTGACGGCATGACGATGACGCCGGAGCCGATCGGCGACATCATCGAGGCGAAGACCCTGGCGCTGCTGGGCGACAGCATTACCACCGACCACATCTCCCCCGCCGGCGCCATCAAGGAAGACAGCCCGGCCGGAGAATATCTGAAAAATCATCAGGTTAGCAAGGCCGACTTCAATAGCTACGGCTCCCGCCGCGGCAACCACGAAGTCATGATGCGCGGCACCTTCGCCAACATCCGAATCAAGAACGAAATGGCCGACGGCAAGGAAGGCGGCTACACCAAGTACAACGGCCAGATCATGCCGATCTACGACGCCGCGATGAAGCACAAGGCCGACGGCACCCCGCTGGTCGTCATCGGTGGTGAGCAGTACGGCACCGGCTCCTCCCGCGACTGGGCGGCCAAGGGCACCAGCCTGCTCGGCGTCCGCGCCGTCATCGTCGAAAGCTACGAGCGAATCCACCGTTCGAACCTGGTCGGCATGGGCGTGTTGCCATTGCAGTTCGCCGAAGGCACCGATCGCGAGACCCTCAGTCTCGACGGCAGCGAAAGCTTCACCATCAAGGGTGTCGCCACGCTGAAGCCGCTGCAGGAAGTCGAAGTCGAAATGACCCGCGCCGATGGCACCAAGTCGACCTTCAAGACCATCTGCCGCATCGATACCGCCAATGAAATGGAATATTTTCTCAACGGCGGCATCCTGCATTATGTGCTGCGCAATCTCGCGGGCTAGAAAGCTGCATTAATTTGTGCATAGTCGGGGCATAGGAGAGAGACCCATGCCCCGACTGCGCGAAATACCCCGGTCCGAGGTGACCGACGATTATATTCTCGGTCTCTACCAGACGCTGTTCGGCGACCGCGATCCGGTTGCGGAACCGGGCACGGCGACCGGCACGCCGGGCAACTGGTGGACCGTCTTCGCTCAGGTTCCCGATGCCTTCAAACATACCACCGAGGGCTTTGGTTTCTACCGGTCATCGCGGCGCAAGCTTGATCCCAAATTGCGCGAACTGGGCCAGATCCGCGCCGGCTATGCCGTCGGTTCGCAATTCGTCTACTCCCAGCACAGCAAGGCGATGCGCTTCGAGGGTTATTCGGACGAGCAGGTTGCGGCGATCCCCAACTGGTCCACCGCCGATTGTTTCAGCGATGTCGAGCGTGCGGTGCTCGCCTATACCGATTGCCTGGTGCTGGAACGGGGCAGGGTGCCGGACGGGGTGTTCGCGGCGCTGAAAGAACATCTCGGCGAAGTTGAGATTCTCGAACTCACCTATATCACCTGCACCTATATGATGCATGCGGTGATGAGCCGCGCGCTTCACCTGGAATTTGACGATGTTCCCGAACATGTTGTCGAGGTGCCTGCACCCGACGGCGCGACCGCGGACGTCATGGGCATGGTCGACAAGAGAAAGGATTTGGACCGATGAGCTATCACCATCTCGCCCTTGCAGCGAAGGACATGAAAGCGATCCACGCCTTTTACGAAGGCATCATGGGCTTCGAACTGGTCAAGGTGGAAATCGCGCCGGTCATGGGCGGCGGCTGGGGCAAGCATTTCTTCTACCGCATGGACGGCGATGACAGCCGGTTCATCGCTTTCTGGGACTTGATCGATACGCCGGGACGGGATGCATATGCCTATGATATCAACGAAGCCGCCGGCACCCCGCAGGGTACAAATCATTACAGCTTTGCCGTCGATACGGCCGAAGCACTGACCGGCTGGCGACAAAAATGGACGGCGGCGGGGCTCGAGGTGCTGGAGATTGACCATAATTGGTGCCATTCCATCTACACGCGCGACCCCAATGGCAATATCGTCGAATTCTGTCTGACCACCGGCAGCTTCACCGAGGCCGATCGCGAGCGCGCGCTGGATGCGCTGGAAGAGACGGAAATGCACCCGTCGCCACCGCCTGCCATGATGAAACAATGGCCGGCGTCTGATTCCTAGCCGGCGATATGCAGCCCCGGCTGGGCGGCTGCCCGCTGGTCATCGGCCCGCAGGCCGCTCAGGATGGTGTTGATCACGATCCGCAGCCGCTCTTCGGTCGCCAGATGCATCATCTGCATCATCAGCTTGGGATTGCAGAATGGCTGCATCATGGTGTTGACCAGAGACACGACCGCGTCGAGCTCCAGCCCCTTGAAATAGCCCTCGTCCATCGCCTCGGCGAGGATCGAGGCCATATAGTGATCGGCCAGATCGACATAGCCCTTGATCACCTCGAAATGCTCGTCGCCCAATTCCATGTAGGATTCGAATAATCCCGGATCATCGGCATAGCGCGCCCGTTTGACCACCAGGCGCTGGGCAAAGAACTGGTAGAGCTTTTCCTCGACCGGCATGTCCGCTGACACCAGTGCCTCCATGATGACCTGCAGCTCCGCAAACCATTCTCCGGCCATCGCCTCGGCGAGCGCATCCTTGCTGTCAAAAAAACGGTAGAGATTGGAAGGGGACATGCCGGCGGCGGTCGCGAGATCGCTCATGGTGAAGCTGATTGCGCCTTTTTCCTGGATCATCTGGTCCGCGGCAGCGATGATTCGGGATCGCGTGGCTGCGATGTCGGTTTCGGGACGGGGCATGGACTGGCTCCTGCAAAGGCTCCTTGGCGCGGCAGAATAGCCGTCGTGATCTATATAGGTGAGACGGTTTCATGATAAAAGACAAAATCCTTCATTATTCAATTACTCGGCAGGTAATGTTTCCCTATTCGCGCTCAATCCGGAGCGCTAAAGCAGTGCGATGAACGATGATCGGGCCGACACGGCCAGCCCGCAAAACCCAGCGCGCCCTGCAGCTTCCGGCGCCTTTGCTCCGGTCACCGGCGGTATCCGCCTGTTTCGTCGCTGGTGGCGGATTGCAGTGCGGGCCGATGTTGATCAGCAAGCGGTTATCGACAAGGTGCGCGAGGACAGCGGCTTCACGCCGCATTTTGCATTCATGACCTCAATGTCCGCCGGCATCGCGATACTCGGTTTGCTGTTGTCCTCTCCAGCGGTCGTCATCGGCGCCATGCTGCTCTCGCCATTGATGGGTCCGATCATGGGCGCCGGTTTCGCGCTCGCGATCGGCGATTCGCTGTGGCTCAGGGAAAGCGGCAAGGCGATCGTGCTGGAAACGATTATCTCGATATTATTTGCCGGACTGGTCGTAACCATGTCACCGCTGCAGATGGTCACCGCAGAAATCGCCTCCCGCACGAGGCCCAATCTCTTCGATCTGGCTGTCGCGCTTTTCTCGGCACTGGCCGGCGCCTATGCGATGATCCGCGGGCGTATGGGCACGATTGTCGGGGTGGCCATCGCCACCGCCCTGATGCCCCCGCTGGCGGTGGTCGGTTTCGGGCTGGCGACCTTCAACTGGTCCGTTTTCGGCGGTTCGCTGCTGCTGTTCTTCACCAATCTCATGACCATTGCCCTGACCGCGACCGCGATGGCGCGGCTCTACGGCTTTCGGTCCTATCTTTCCGAACGGCAGTCGCAGGTGCAGGTTGCCATAATGGCCGTTATCTTTGTCGCGCTGGCGATACCGCTCGGCCTGTCGCTTCGACAGATCGCCTGGGAGGCGAATGTGTCGCGCTCGGCCAATGGCTATATCAAGGATCAGTTCGGGGCCAGCGCAAGCGTATCGAAGATCGAGATCGATTTTGATTCCGATCCGATCGTGGTGAACGCGACGGTCTTTACGCCAAAAATTCTCGCCGATGCGAATGCGCAGAGCTCAAGGGTGATCAGCCGCACGCTCGGTCGCGTTATCGTCGTCAAGATAACCCAGTTCAAGGTGGATTCCGGGGCCGATGCCCAGGCAGCTGAACTGGCTGCCGCGAGTGCCCAGGCGCAGGCGCAGCAGGCGGAAATCGAGGTCAGCCGGCTGCGCGAAAATCTCGCCCTGATCGCCGGGGTTTCGATCGATGACGTGACGATGGACACCAGCAGGCGGCGTGCGATGGTGGTCGCAAAACCGCTGCCTGGTGCATCGCTGGCCTCCTATCATGCGCTCGAGCGGCGAGTCGCCCTAGGCGCGAAAGACTGGACCATAAAATTGCAGCCGCCGGCCACCGCCTTGCCGGAATTGACGATCGTCGAGGGTGCGGTGGCACCGTCGTCGCGTCACAATCTGGATTTGATAATCTGGGCCGCCGACCGGCTGAATTTGCCATTGGGCATGAACGGATCGGCCGAGGACAGGGCTGTCGCAAAGGCGGCTCTCGAAGCCCGGAAGATTGTGGTCGCCGAAGAATCGGATTTGGCCGTTCCCGGTGCCGGGGTGAAATTGCGCTGGCTGGCTCCGCTCGAGAGCGCGCCGCAATAGATATTTAGGGCAGGTTCATTTTCAATGCGCTAGCGTCCGGTTTCGACGAGGGAGAGAGAATATGCGGCTTTTCGGATTTATCGGGCTTTTACTGGCAAGTGCCGCGACACCGGCGATCAGCCAGTCGTCACCGGGTGACTCGGCGCAGGGCGATGTCTCGGTCACGATCTACAACAATAATCAGGCGCTGGTGCAGGACGTGCGCAATCTGACCCTGCCCGGCGGGCGCAGCAGGCAGCAATTTCCGGACGTCTCGGCGCAAATTCGCGCGGAAACCGTGACGCTGTCGGGTCCCGGCATCGGCATTGTCGAACAGAATTTCGATTTTGACCTTCTGACCCCGGCCAAGCTGATGGAAAAGGCTGTCGGGCAGACCGTGACCCTGATCCGCACCAATCCGGCGACGGGAGCCGAAAGCCGGGTGCGCGCCGAAATACTGGCGGCCAACGGCGGCGTGGTGATGAAAATCGGCGACACGATCGAAGTGCTGCGCGACGATGGTCTGCCGGTGCGGGTGATCTTTGATCGCGTGCCGCCCAATTTGCGGGCGCGACCGACATTGTCGATCACGCTGGAAGCGAAGGGCGGGCAGGTGCCGACGACCTTGAGCTACCTCACGCCCGGTCTCGGCTGGAAGGCGGACTATGTGACGCTCTTTGACGAGGCCCGACAGACCATCGACGTGCAGGGTTGGGTCACGCTGACCAACAATAGCGGTACCGACTATCGCAATGCCAATGTCCTGCTGGTTGCCGGCAGTCCCAACAATGGCGGCGGCCGCAATGGCTACGTGCAATGGCCGACCGGAACGATTGATGATGCGGGCACCGAGTCCAATGATCGCGAGCGGCTCGGCGATTATTATCTCTATCCGCTCGCCGAACGCACCACCGTCGCCAATGCCCAGCAGAAACAGGTGAGCTTTCTGGATGTGGCCGCGGCCCCGGCGCGCAAGGTCTATGAATATGCCAATGGCTGGCTGGGGTCCCGCGATGCTGCCAGCGCCAGTTCCGTGCTGAAATTCTCGACCTCCCGATCCGGGGGACTGGGGGATCAATTGCCGGCTGGAATCATGCGCGTCTATATGCGCGACAAGCGCGGTGATCCACAATTTATCGGCGAGAGCCGGATCGAGGCAACGCCGATGGGATCCTCCATGTCGATCCGCACCGGCGATGCCTTCGACGTCAAGGTCAAGACCGTGGTCGAGGAGCGCACGCGCCGCTCGTCCAGACGCTGGCGCACGAAAATGCGCTACGAGGTCACCAACGCCCGGCCGGAGGCGGTGACGGTTGATCTCGCCCAGTCTGGCCTATGGGGCGATGTCCGGATCGAGGAGGAAAGCCAGGCCAGCGAGCGGGTGTCGGCCGACAAGGTCGAATGGAACCTCAAGGTGCCAGCCAATGGCAGCGTCACCGTGACGGCAATCTTCGACAGCCGCTACTGATCGCCGGACTCGCCGCGCCATGATCATCTCGCGCTTCCTGGCTCTTCCGGCGCTTTTGCTGGCCCTGCAGGCGGTGCCGCTTGCGGCGCAGCAGCTGGTTGTGTCGGACCGGCCGGAAGATGTGTCGATCACCATTTACCGTGCGCCGGGCAGAGGGGACGCGCCGATCAGCGCCAACTGGCCGCAAGGCTATGCCCTGATCACGGAGACCCGGACCATAACATTGCCCGCCGGCGACTCGATGGTGCGCTTCGAAGGCGTGTCCGAAGGCCTGTTTCCGGAAAGCGCCATAGTGACCGGATTGCCCAACGGCGTTCGGGAGAAGAATCGCGACGCCCGGCTGTTGTCGCCGCAAGGGCTGGTGGACGCCTATCTGAAGCGAGAGGTCTCGATTACCCGAACGGATCAGGCAACGGGCCGCTCGCGCACGCAGAATGTGTTCATCACCGCAGGCCCCGATGGCGGCGTGATTTTTGAAAGCGATGAAGGCTTTGAGGCGCTGCACTGTACCGGCCTGCCGGAGCGGATGAGCTTTGCAAAAGTACCGGCAAATTTGTCCGCAAAACCGACTTTATCGATCCTCACCACGTCCGAGCGAGCGGTGACAGCAAGATTGACCCTGACCTATCTGGCTGCCGGCTTTGACTGGCAGGCCAATTATGTTGCCACCGTCAAGCAGCGCCAGGCTGGCGAGAAAGCAAGGATGGACCTGTTCGCCTGGCTCACCGTGGCCAATGGCGGCAACCAGAGCTTTGAAAATGCCAATATGATGGCGATTGCCGGCGAACCGAACCGCGAACGGCGGGAAGATCAGGTGCGTCCGACCGGCGGCGCGCTCCAGATCCGCTGCTGGCCGATGCAGCGGACCGATCAAGTGCCTTACAATCCCGGCTATCTGCCAGCTTACCCGGCGCCACCGCCGCCACCGCCGATGGCGATGATGGATGCTGCTGGTGAAACGATCATTGTTACCGCCCAGCGACGGAATGGCAAGATGATGGAAATGGCCGCGCCGGTCGCGGTCGTTGTTGCGGAACAGGAAGATCTGGGCGACCTGAAACTATATCGCGTGCCGGAACGGGTCACGGTCAATGCCAAGGGACAGAAACAGGTGGCGATGATCGTCCAGCCCGATGTCAGCTATGAACGCATCTATGTCGCGCAAATGAGCGATTATGATGAGGATAGTGCTGCTGTCGATTATATTTTGCGAAGCAAAAATGATATCGAGAATGGCCTCGGAGTTCCGCTGCCTGCCGGGAATGTTGCGGTCTTTGAAAATAGTTTCGTCGGTCCGCTGCTGGCCGGTGAGGGGGTCATGCAGGACAGGGCGATAAACGACGAAATCGAGGTGGAAGTGGGCAGTTCAGCCGATGTGCGATTGTCGGTGATCCCGATCCGTCGGACCGTGCGCAAGGAAAGTTGGCGCGCCGTGCTGTCCAACGCCCGTGACCATCCGGTCACCTTCGAAATGGAAATCCCCTATGAAATTTCCGGTCGCGTAAAGGGCATCGACACGATCGACGGTGTGCCCACCTGGCGTGTCACCGTTCCGGCCAACGATGAAGCGACGCTCGAATATGCCATCAAATTGCGCTGACGACAGATATCGGCCTATTTGAGATAATGCGCTTTCGACTCTTCCGGAATCGCCCTGGGATTGTGATTTTCATCCAGCGCCACAAAGGTGAACAGGCCGCTGGTAACGGGGACCTTTTCTTCGTCGAGATTGCGTGATGCGATCACATCCAGCCGGATCGCGACCGATGTCCGGCCGATCCGCTCGACCCGGGCATAGACCGATATCAGGTCGCGGGTCAGGATCGGCGCGATAAATTCCATCGCCTCGATCGCTACCGTCGCGGTTGATCCGCGCGCCACTCGGGCCGCCATGATGCCGCCAGCGATATCCATTTGCGACAATACCCAGCCACCGAATATATGGCCGTTGTTGTTGAGATCGCGCGGCTGCGGTGCAACCCGCAATACCGGCTGCAGTCTTGCGAGCTCCTTCAGATCATCCTTACTCATCGGGATAGAGACTGCGCGACACCGGATCGTCGATCGAT
>Ga0075467_10003553_pt1 | contig 11942 bp, 11 predicted proteins | sample DEB08_DNA_9_FD_75067 | JGI IMG/M metagenome (GOLD analysis project Ga0075467, IMG submission 75067) | Aqueous microbial communities from the Delaware River and Bay under freshwater to marine salinity gradient to study organic matter... | ecosystem: Environmental > Aquatic > Marine > Coastal ...
TAAAAACTATTCATTAGTAGTAAAAATACAAAAATAGGATTTAGTTATTCTATTTCATCCAAAGAAGTTGACTTTAACTTTTGAAATAAATTATTTTTCTCTATTTCAGGAAGGATTTGATTTGCAGTATTTAATAACGGATTATACAACATAGACTCTTCCTTAATGTCCTGAGGTAAAAATCCTAATTTATTGTCGTACGATTCAACAATTGTTATTAATACACCTAAAATTAAAGCCATTTTTACTATCCCAAAAAAAGCACCTAATAATTTATTAATCAATTTCAAGGCTACTAGATTAACTATTTTCTCAATTACTTTACCAGCTGCAAATACTAAAAGTAAAATTATTAAAAAAGTAACTGTAAATGAAGCTATATTTAAATACTCAGAATCTACATATTTGGTAAGATATTCAGCAGTTCTATCTGAAAACTTTAATCCTCCATAAACACCCAAAGCCAAAGCAATGATGCTTACTAATTCAAAGATTAATCCTTTTCGGAAACCTTTATATCCAAACCAAATTAGAATCGCTACTATAAATAAATCAATAAAATTCATCTCGATAAAGGTATAATCTTTTTATCAAGAACTTTTATAAATAAGTTATTTTTGTTCTGAATACTTGCTTAAAAATCTTGTTAAGTTTACATTTACAGTAACTAAAAGAAAAAACTAATTTCAAATCATGTCTCAATCAAAATTTACAACAATCGGAAGAAAGGTCTTAATGGCTCTTTCTGGATTTTTCCTAATGTTCTTTTTACTTCAACATCTTACAATTAACATGTTGTCTGTAATAAGTCCTGAAGCCTTTAATGATGTTTCTTATTTTATGGGTAACAACCCCGTGATTCAATTTGTAATGCAACCGATATTAATCTTTGCAGTGATTTTTCATTTTATTATGGGAATGTATTTGGAATACCAAAACAACAAAGCAAGATCCATAAAATATGCTTACAATAAACCAGGAGAAAATTCTAACTGGATGTCGCGTAACATGATCTATTCTGGAATTGCAGTATTGGCATTTTTAGGTGTTCATTTCTACGATTTTTGGATACCAGAGATTACTGAGAAATTTATTGAAAATAGTTTTTCAAGTGACCCTCAAAATGGAAAAGATTTTCATCATCACATAGTAGAGAAATTTCAAGATACTACAAGGGTTATTTTATATGTTATAGCATTTCTAGCTTTAGCTCTTCACCTATTACACGGATTTCAATCTTCCTTCCAATCAGTTGGATTCAATAACAATAAGTACACCCCAACTATCAAAAAATTAGGTAATATATTTGCTATTGCAGTACCAGCATTATTTGCTTTTGTTGCGATCTACCATTTTTTAAATCCATTACACCATTAATAAACTATAACAAGTATGAATACTTTCGATTCAAAGGTTCCAGAAGGTCCATTAAAGGACAAATGGACAACTTACAAGGATAAAATTAATTTGGTAAATCCTGCCAACAAAAGGAAAATTGACATTATTGTTATTGGGACAGGTCTAGCTGGTGGTTCTGCTGCTGCTACTCTTGCCGAGCAAGGATATAATGTGAAAGCATTTTGTTACCAAGATTCTCCAAGAAGAGCGCATTCAATTGCAGCACAAGGAGGAATAAATGCAGCCAAGAATTACCAAGGAGATGGTGATTCTACTTACAGATTGTTTTATGATACCGTAAAAGGTGGAGATTACAGATCTAGAGAAGCAAACGTATATAGGTTAGCAGAAGTTTCATCAAACATTATTGACCAATGTGTAGCACAAGGAGTCCCTTTTGCTAGAGATTATGGAGGATTATTAGATAACCGTTCATTTGGAGGAGTACTTGTTTCAAGAACTTTTTATGCCAAAGGACAAACGGGACAACAACTATTACTAGGAGCTTATTCTGCAATGAATAGACAAATTGCTCGTGGAAAGATAGAAATGTATAACCGTCATGAAATGCTTGACGTAGTAAAAGTGGATGGAAAAGCAAGAGGAATTATTGCTAGAAACTTAATTACTGGAGAACTAGAAAGACATTCTGCTCATGCAGTAGTAATAGCATCTGGAGGTTACGGAAATGTATATTTCTTATCTACCAATGCAATGGGAAGTAATACAACAGCTGCATGGAAAACACACAAAAAAGGAGCTTTCTTTGCTAACCCTTGTTTTACTCAAATTCACCCAACTTGTATTCCAAGGTCTGGAGATTACCAATCAAAATTAACTTTGATGTCGGAGTCATTAAGAAATGACGGAAGAATTTGGGTTCCAAAAAACATTGAAGACGCTAAAGCAATTCAAGAAGGGAATAAAAAACCAACTGATTTATCAGAAGACGAAAGAGATTATTACTTGGAAAGAAGATATCCTGCATTTGGAAACTTAGTACCAAGAGATGTTGCTTCTAGAGCGGCAAAAGAAAGATGTGATGCTGGTTTTGGAGTAAATAAAACTGGAGAAGCTGTTTATTTAGATTTCAAATCAGCAATAGAGAGATACGGAGTAGAGCAAGCTAAAATCAATAACGAAGAAAATGCTTCTGCCGATAGAATTTACGATTTAGGAAAAGACATTGTGGAAGCTAAATACGGTAACTTATTCCAGATGTATGAGAAAATTGTTGATGAGAATCCATACAAAACTCCAATGATGATTTATCCAGCAACTCATTATACAATGGGAGGACTATGGGTAGATTATAATTTAATGACAAACATTGAAGGATGTTACGCAATAGGAGAAGCAAACTTCTCTGATCACGGAGCAAATAGATTAGGTGCATCTGCATTGATGCAAGGATTAGCAGATGGATATTTCGTGTTACCTTATACTATAGGAGATTATTTATCTCACGATATTAGAACGGGAGCAATTCCAACTGACACAAATGATTTTGCTGAAGCTGAAAAATCTGTTAGAGACATCTTAGAGAAATTGGTTAACACAAATGGAACCAAAGCTGTGGATTATTTCCATAAGAAATTGGGGAACATTATGTGGAACAAGGTAGGGATGTCTAGAAACGAAAAAGGATTGAAAGAAGCAATTGCTGAAATTCAAGAATTGAGAGCTGATTTCTGGAAAGATGTAAGAGTTCCTGGAGGAATAAATGAAGTGAACAGAGAACTAGAAAAAGCTGGAAGAGTTGCAGATTTCCTTGAATTGGGAGAATTGTTTGCTCAAGATGCATTAACAAGAGAAGAATCTTGTGGAGGTCACTTTAGAGAAGAGTCAGTAGAAATTGACGGAGAACAAAAAGGAGAAGCTAAGAGAGATGATGCAAACTATACGTTTGTTTCTGCTTGGGAGTATATGGGCGTTCCTTCTGAAGCTAAATTGCATAAAGAAGAATTGACATACGAAAACATTGAGTTAAAACAGAGGTCATACAAATAAGTAGTATTTCTCTCGAAAATATATAACAGAAGTTAAATTGAATTAATAGCCAAGAAACTATTAATTGAGTACTAAAGATTAAAATATGGATTTAACATTAAAAATATGGCGTCAGAAAGATGCTAAGTCAAAAGGGAAAATGGTAACATACCCTATTTCTGGAATAGAAGGACATATGTCTTTCTTGGAAATGATGGATATTCTGAATGACGAACTTATTGAAAAAGGAGAAGAACCAGTAGCATTTGATCACGATTGTCGCGAAGGAATTTGTGGAATGTGTTCTATGTATATTAATGGAGAAGCTCACGGTCCTGACAGAAGAGTTACAACATGTCAATTACACATGAGAATGTTTAAGGATGGAGAGACAATTCACATAGAGCCGTTTAGAGCAAATGCATTTCCAGTTCTGAAAGATTTAATGATCGACAGAAGTGCTTTTGATAGAATTCAGCAATCTGGAGGATATATTTCTGTAAATACATCTGGAAATACTCAAGATGCTAATGCTTTACCTATTCCTAAGAAAGATGCAGATTTAGCAATGGATGCTGCAACTTGTATTGGATGTGGGGCATGTGTGGCAACTTGTAAAAATGCGTCAGCAATGTTATTTGTTTCAGCCAAAGTGTCACAGTATGCTTTGTTGCCACAAGGACAAGTTGAAGCTAAAGAAAGAGTACTAAATATGGTAAATCAAATGGATGCAGAAGGATTCGGAAGTTGCACTAATACAGGCGCTTGTGAAGTTGAATGTCCTAAAGGAATCTCCATAGAAAATATAGCAAGAATGAACAGAGAATTACTAAAAGCTACAATATAAAAACCTTTTGGAACGGACTTTGTTAAGAAAGTAGTGTGCGAATACTTGTTTTATAGGAATTAATTATTTTTATTTGCACAATCTAAACATTAAAAATTAAAATAAAATGGCAGAAATACAGTCAAAAGTAATTGAAATAATAGTAGACAAATTAGGTGTAGATGCATCTGAAGTTACATTAGAATCAAACTTTACAAACGATTTAGGAGCAGATTCATTAGATACTGTTGAATTAATCATGGAATTTGAAAAAGAATTTAACATTGCAATCCCAGACGATCAAGCAGAAAAAATTGCTACAGTTGGAGATGCAGTAACATTTATCACTGACGCTAAGTAAAACTAGCTATGGAATTAAAACGAGTTGTAATAACTGGAATCGGAGCACTAACACCTATAGGGAATAGTGCTGCCGATTATTTTGATTCACTTAAGAAAGGTGTATCTGGATCAGCACCTATAACAAAATTTGATGCATCCAAATTCAAAACACGATTTGCTTGCGAAGTAAAAGGGTTTGAAGTTGAAAACTTTATTCACAGAAAAGACGCAAGAAAATTAGATATTTTCTCTCAGTATGCTGTTGTTACAGCAGAAGAAGCTGTTTTAGATTCAGGAATGAATTTAGAAGAAGTGGATACTGATAGAATAGGAGTAATTTGGGGGGCAGGAATTGGTGGACTTAAAACTTTGCAAGATGAAGTTCAAAACTTCTATGCAGGAGACGGTACACCTAAATTCAACCCATTCTTTATTCCTAAAATGATCGCAGATATTGCTGCTGGTCACATTTCAATTAAATATGGTTTTAGAGGGCCAAACTTTGCTACAGTTTCTGCTTGTGCTTCTTCAACAAATGCTTTAATTGACGCTTTTAACTACATTAGATTAGGAAAAGCAAATGCAATATTAGCAGGTGGGTCTGAAGCTGCTGTTAACGAAACAGGTATAGGTGGATTTAATGCATTACATGCTTTATCGCAAAACAATGACGATCCAAAAACTGCTTCAAAACCATTTGACAAAAACAGAAATGGATTTGTACTTGGTGAAGGTGCAGGAGCTATTATGCTTGAAGAATACGACCATGCTATTGCTCGTGGCGCAAAAATATATGCTGAAGTTGTAGGTGGAGGTCTTTCAGGAGATGCTCACCATATCACAGCACCACACCCAGAAGGTATAGGTGCAAGAAATGCAATGATAGAAGCTTTAAGAGATGCAGAAATAGAACCATCTGACATAGACTACATAAATGTACATGGAACTTCAACTCCTTTGGGAGATATTGCTGAATCAAAAGCTATAAAAAAGGTATTTGGTGATGACGCTTATAATTTGAACATTAGTTCTACAAAATCAATGACTGGTCACTTGTTAGGAGCTGCTGGAGTAGTAGAAGCACTAGCTTGTATTCTGGCTGTTACGAAAGATATTATTCCTCCTACAATTAACCACACAGAAATTGATCCTGAATTAGATGAAAAATTGAATTTCACTTTCAATACACCACAAAAAAGAACAGTTAATTACGCTTTAAGTAATACTTTTGGTTTTGGTGGACATAACGCAACTCTTATTATTAAAAAGTATAAATAACATCATTATTTGTAAATTCAAATAATGAAAACATTTATATCTTATTTCAAAAATTATTTCAAGGATAATTTTTCATTAGTTACTCATGTATTAGTGTTCGCATTTATTGCATTTTGCATTTTTGCTAATTACCAATTTAATATTTACCCAAAATATTTTAGAGTAAAAAACTACAATGAATTAGGTGTTTTGAAACTCTGGGGAATGTTTGCCTTTGCTTTCATTGTCCCTCTCCTAATTATGGCTCTTTTTCAAAGAGAAAAAAAAACAATCCTAAATAAAAAATATTTATTATTTGGTTTATTAGGCTTATTCTTAGTTTCTCTAGACTCTTCTTACTACACACTGAAATTTGTCAAACAATTAATTCCTCAGGGTATAGAAGGCTATAGTTTTTATAAATCTTGCCTGTCAAATGTTAATAGTCTTTTTACTATAATGATTCCTGTATTTATTACTTACTATGTTTTTAGTTATTTCAAGCCAGAACTCTATGGCTTAAAGTTAAATGGAGCCAATATAAAACCATACTTAGTCCTTGTTGCAATTATGTTGCCCATAGTGTTCATCTCAGCAGCTACACAGGAAGATTTTACAAAATACTACCCTTCGTATCACTTTAATAGATTTCAAGCTGCAAAACTGCCTGAGCTGTTAAAAATAACAATGTTTGAATTTTGTTATGGTTTTGATTTTATTTCTGTTGAATTAATGTTTAGAGGTTTTATGGTCGTAGCCCTTTCTAGATTTGTTGGGAAAGATGCGATTTTACCAATGGTTGCTTGTTATGCATTCTTACATTTCGGAAAGCCAATGGTGGAAACTATAGGGTCAGTTTTTGGTGGTTTTGGTTTAGGAATATTGGCCTACAAATCAAGAAATATATATGGAGGTTTAATAGTGCATTTAGCAGTAGCTTGGGGTATGGAATTCTCTGCTTTTATTCTAATGTAGATTCTCCATTTTATGTAAATCCAATTTTTCCTTTTTACTAAGTAAATAATAAATGGGCATTTTAACAATCTGCTTCATTTGTGATTTAGAAACTCCAAATGGATTTTTAAAAAAAGATTTAATTGCTACTTTTCCTTTCGTTACTTGAAAAGTTTTATGTGTAAATCTGTGTAGCTTTTTATAAAATTTCTGATTAAAAGTCCCTTTAAATAACAAAGCTAATTCATCTGAATCTGTCCAGTTTTGTTTTCCTTCCAATTCATCTTTTACAATATCATAAAACTTTGTTCCAGGAAGAGGATAAGAAACCGAGATTCCAATATCATCCGGTTTTAATCTTTTTATTAATGAAATGGTTTTATCAATATCTTCCTTTTTTTCACCTAAATATCCATACTGAATAAAAAACGCAACCCGAACACCTTTTTGTTGTAATAACTTTGTAGAATCTTCAATCTGTTTAATTGTAGTTCCTTTGTCCATTGCATCTAAAATACCTTGAGAACCACTTTCTGCACCAATCCACACTTCTTTAAGTCCAGAGCTTACCAAAGAATCAATATTGTTTTCTTTTAGCAATAAATCAGCTCTACTTTGAATTTTGTATGATATTTCTAATCCTGCATGTTTTAATTCATTATCAAATTCTTGAACCCAATTTGGTTTTAATCCAAATATATCATCACACATCCAAAAATTATTGACATTATAAGTTCTTGATAAAAATTCTATTTCTTCAACTACTCTTTTTGGTGATCTTGTGTTATATCTATTCCCATAAATTGGTTTTGCACACCAATTACATTTGTAAGGGCAACCTCTTGTTGTGGCAATATTCAATGCAAACGGATGAAGCTTACTTTTCCAAGCGTTTTTATAGCTTTCAACATCAATTAAATCCCATGCTGCTTGGGGTAAAAAATCTAAGTCTTTTAAAACCTCTCTCCTTCCTTTATTTATTATTTTCTCCCCTTTGGTAAAACAGACTCCTTTTACTGTGTCTAAATTTTCATTATTATCTATTGTTTTTAAAACTTCTAGAAGAGTGATTTCACCTTCTCCAAGAATGACAATATCTGCTCCTTTTTCAAGATACTTTGTGAAATGATCTGTAGAGTCTGAACTAGATACTATTACTTTACAACCTTGTTTTTTTGCAAGTTTTATCATTTCAAAAGCTGCTTCACGCATATTGGTTAAGCACATTTTGGTTAAATAATTAAACCCATCATCATACAAAACAAAATAATCTGGTTTTTTTGTTTCTAATAACCCTTTTATCTCCTGAGTAGACTCTTTCAACCCTACATCAAATAATGATACTTTATAACCATTTTCTCTTAAAAATGAAGCTGCATAAATTGTCCCTAAAGGTGGATAAGGAGTTCCTGTTTCCCACTGTTTGGAATCCATCTGATAAAAATAACTATGACTAAATAAGACGCTAGACATTCTTCAATTTATTAATGGTTTTATTAAAAGACTCCAAAACTTTCTTTTGAAAATTACTTGGGTGATGTTTAGAAACGTTTCTCGTAGATTTAAAAGCAATATTAAAATCAATCTTAGGTAGATTAGGGAATTTTCTTTCCCATCTTCTAAGTGTTAGTTTCATGAAAAATAAATCTATTTTTTCACCCATATTATTATTGAAAATTGGCTCCAATATAGATTTAGATCTATTGCTTTTGTAATCAATTATTTCATGATCTATTAATTTATTAAAATCATAATACTCTTCAATCCATTGGTTTTCTTTCAATAAGTTTTTATATAAATCTTTATTGATTATTGGTTTTAAAGTAAAAATCTCTGTTGCAGTGAAAATATTTTTTTGATCAATATTTAAATCTTTTTCACCTAAAAAATAATTTACACAAAAGAATTTTCTTGAGTTAAACAGAAATACTTTTTTATATAAAATAATTAATGTTCTTGCTAACCACATTCTATTGTGTTTAGTAATAACAAAATAGTCAATATCACCATCTATTGGCATATATCCTTTAGAAAATGAACCCGAAATAAATACTGCTCGAACATATGGAAATTTACCTATCAGTTTAGCTCTTTTTATTGCTTTTTCTTTGAAGTCAATTGTTCTTTGGGTCCCCTCCTTTCTTTTGATTATTGCAACAGGGTCATTTTTTAAACTGTATAAATCATTTGCCTTATAGATAATAGAGTTATCTACTAAATTATTTAAGTCAAGTCGAACTTGATCTTTAGAAAGCCCTTTAGAAAATCTATATATTTCATCAATGGTAAGTGGATAATCAAACACGTCATAATAAGCCAACACATTAAGTACAGCTAAATTTTCTATGTCAGTATGTTTTTCCATTTGCAGAGCCAAGATACTAAGTTTTTTGTTTTGATGCTTGGTTTAAATCAATCCTAACCAAGACTGCTAAACTTGAAATAAAAAGTATAGCCATTTTCTGTGAATCGCTAAATGAATTAAATAAACCATGAACGTAAAATGTTATAAGCCCAAGTATTGATGAGTAAACCAATAATTTAGTTGACTTATCTAAATCTGAATACAAAAGTTTTATTGCTAAATAAATTGAATACAATATCAGGCATAAAAACACCAAGAATCCAACAATACCAGTTTCTGATAGATAAGTTAAATACTCGGAATGAGCATTCCCTTTGTCTCCCATATGTGTACTTATTCTAGTTGTAAATTCATTTGTTTGGTATTTTCCATAATTAAATTGATATGTCCCAGGACCAAAACCTAAAACTGGTTTTTCTTCAAACATACGAACAGCACAGACCCACCTATTTATCCTTTCCATATTGGATGCATCATTTTGCAAATTTGTAATTGAAACGATATGAGTAGAGAAATTATCTCCATATTTCAATGAATTCTCCTTAAGAGGTGCATAAATTGAATTAAAATTAAAAAATAAAACACCAGCTATAATTAATACTATGGAGATGAAATGATAAAATTTCATTTTCATTTTTATAAAGCCATAAAATAACAAGGCTGCTAACACACTTATCCAAGCTGCTCTAGAATAAGACAAAAACAAGGCTACAAATAGTAAGGAAAAAACAAATAATTTTAGAAAAAATGTGCTATTAATTTGATTTTTAGTCACTAAATTTAACATGAAAAACGGAACAAGAAAAGCTAAACAAGCACCATAAATAGTATGCTCATCATAAAATGGCAATGATGCATAAACAGAAGCTGGCTGTATGAAGCCCCATTTTGAATGGTCAATTATTGTGTAAATAATAGGGATTATAAAGCCTAATCCATACAACCAATAGACCTTTTTTAATTGTTCGTTTTTTTTCAAAAAGGCTAGAAAAAAGAAATAAAAGACAACATAAAAAAGGGATTGAGCAATAGTTCTTTTAATAGAAACGGAAGTATCTACAGAAGTAACTGTTGAGAAAATTAAACTTCCAATTATCAATAAAACAAATACACTCATTGGATGTGTTAGGATTCTCTTCTCAACTTTCATCCCTCCCAAATATTTTAATAATACAACACCTACTATCACTAACATAATAATTTCTGAGGGTGCCGAAAACTTTAACCCCCCACCAATAGTTAAATCAATTGAAAGAGGTGTTAAAAACACAATTGCCAACAACAAGTTAGAAATTCTGTTAAGTAAAAATGGGGATACAACAAGAGTAAACATCCCAATCAAGATTAGAGTGACTTTTTCAATATCTTCTTTATATAAATAATAAATGCTGGCAAATAAGAGTAGACTTACTGCTAATAGAAAAAATGATTTATTTCTTCCAATATTATTCATTAGTTATTGATTCTGAAAAATTGCTCCAATGCATTTTTAATGAATAAAAAAGTATGGATCCGAATAGGCCAATTAAAAATCCTAAAATTGAATTAACTAAAAAAGAAGGGGATGATTTTTTATAATCTGCAATAGCATTTTGAACTCTATAAATTCTTGGAAATGGCATGCTAGTCTTTTCCTTAAGTTTCACTAATTCTCTTTTTAGATTAGATAAAATAGAAAGTTGATGGTAATATTCATTAATTACTTTTGCGGTCTTAAATGTATAATTATTTGTTGCAGCTTTAATTACAATTTCATCTCCTAACCCAAGATTTCCATTCTTATTGTTTTCTTCTAGTTTAGAAACAATGTTCTTAGCTAATTGATTTGGTTTTACTTCCTTTTTTTCATTTGAAAGTAGGAATAGTAGGCTATCTACGGTCATTTGATGGCTCGCCACTTTATTCGTTAAATCATCTTGTAGAGCATAAACATTTTCATATAAAATATCTTTCCTTATCGTATCTATGTAAGACATCATAGTATTGGCAATATTACTAGCCAATTCAGGTGATTTCATAATTACTTCAAGCTCTACAGAAATAAATTTTGTTCGTTTAAAAGTGATGTCTTCATTGTAATATTTATTCAAATAATATCTCCAATTTTTAGAATTTGTATCAATTTCATAGTATGATATTAAATCATATCTTTCAACAATAGTCTCTTTCATTTTTTGTGACTGAAACATTTGAATCAATCTATCAGCTTGAAATTCATAACCAAAAAATGTACTGTTTGCCACATCTTTCATAGAATTTGAATTGGTAGGAAATACAATTCCAGAAGCTGTATATTTTTTTGGAATTAAAAAGGTGATTACAGCTGCTAGTATTGCAAACAAAATCGAAAAAATTATTATCCTAATTCGATTATTATATAAAATCTCCAAAACTCTTTTGTTAGCTGTCTTCTCTTCTGTTTGCAACATTATTTTTTTATTAATTTGAATAAAAATACAATAATTTTTTAGTCTTAATCTAATAAATATAATTTGAGCTATTAGTCAGAATGAAATTGATGAAAGAATGTAAAAAAGGAAAGAATGAAGAGGATGGAAGTTGTAACTATTAAATTTTAAGCGACTTTTTAAAAAATTTCTTATTTTAGAGCATGAAAAAATTTACTCTTCTTTTTATCTTTATTTCTTCACTTAGTTTTTCTCAAGAAAGCGATCTTGGTAATTGGTTAATTTACATTGGCAGTAAAAAAATTGATTCTAAATGGAACATCCATAACGAAATCCAATATAGAAACTATAATGCTATTGGAGATTTGGAACAATTACTTTTGAGAACTGGTGTTGGCTATAA
>Ga0075467_10003555_pt1 | contig 11939 bp, 11 predicted proteins | sample DEB08_DNA_9_FD_75067 | JGI IMG/M metagenome (GOLD analysis project Ga0075467, IMG submission 75067) | Aqueous microbial communities from the Delaware River and Bay under freshwater to marine salinity gradient to study organic matter... | ecosystem: Environmental > Aquatic > Marine > Coastal ...
CAGGTCTTTGGCATACGTCGCTGTGACAGTGGGGTCATCAAATTGGTGAATTGCTTTTGATAAGGGGCTGTTTGGCGAGTGTCGTAGTGACAAAGGGGTCATATGACTTGCTGAGCTGTGCTGGTTCTTCTCGTCTCTTTACACCTTCTCTCTGTTCTTTACTCAAACTAGAATTTGTCGTCTATGTTGTACTAATTCCCTTGTACAAAAGTAGTCTTTGTTGTGACAGTGAGGTCACAGATTTGGTCTTTTAGGTCAACTTGCTTTTGAGTTGGGGCTGATTATCTTAGGGTTTATTTTTGTACGTTGAGTTAATTTACAGAATCTTGTTCCGTTGTGAGTTGTGAGTAGTGTTTTGGTGTCGTTATGATAACTGGGGTCATCGTTTGGGACATTTGTCGAGGAAAGGGATCTGGCTCAAGCTGCTTGTGTGGTTGCTGCAGCAATGAAATGAAAGCGGCGATCTCTGCAGCCGAACATACTTGCAGAGATGATCCCTCCTCTCAACGGCGTCGACTAACTTCTGGCCCAGACTATGCACCCAAGACATGACTGCTGAGATGTGCTGGTTCTTCTCGTCTCTTTATCTTTATGTACACCTTCTCTCTGTTCTTTATCTCAAACTAGAGAAATTCGGAGTTTCAGGCCGAGGACCTCACATGAGCCACTTGCACACCTCAAGAGAAGTATTTAGGTCTACTGCCAAGAGAATTTTTCAAGCCTAGGACCTCACATTATGAGCCACAAGTATTTCGGTCTTCTACCAAGAGGAGTTTTCAGGCCTAGGACCTCACATGAGCCTCCATGAGCCACTTGCACACCTCAAATGACTACTAAAACCTCAAATGGGTTGTATACTGGAGTATGATGAAACTGCAAACCATTTTTTCGGGGTTGGTCAACATATCGAGCCTCGTTGAGATGACCGACATCATCGGGATCCTTTTCTTCTTCGTAGTCCTCATGGTCAAAGTCTAGTCTTCTTCATCTTCAGACTCGGGATTGAGGTAGTAATCGGTAGAGTCAAATCCGTAGTCTTAATCTTCAACTTCGGGTTCGGGGTAGTAGTAATAATCAGAGGAATCGGCGGCGTGGACGTCTGAGGTGATGGCAACTCCCCTGCCCCTGCCCCTGAGGCTGAGGGACTATAAGATGCGCAGAAGAAGAAGAGCAAGAGGGTGAGATGGCATAATGTATGATTCTGGATATGAGCGCGGCGTCATGATACCACATCAACAGAAGAACATGATGCACGACACATTGACAAGAACAAGAACGAAACAAAAGACTTACAGTGGCAGTGGCACGCAGTGGCTGAAACGGAGCCCGGCAAGGGGCTGAAGAGCACAGCAGCTGTGGAAGCGATGAGCTGATGTTGAAGTTTCACGTTGATGTTCACTTTGATATCAGATCAAAATCAGGAGAGGAAATCTTGGCCAAAATGAAGCAGCTCCAGCTCGAGGATGACATGCAACCTCCGTAGGCGTAGGCTCTAACCTAACGATTCCACCGTTGAACATGTTAAAACACAGGCCATGAGCCATTTCAACGACCTCCTCGATGGCCTGGAGCTCGACGCGTGTCGTCAAAAAGATCCTCTACACATCAAGAAGCAGCCTCGACCTCGGATTTCCTGACGGATGGAGGAAGGGTTCTCCGAAGGGATGTAGGCCCAACCCCAAACCCCTGAGATCAAAGCATTAACCCTATTCTACTCCGACTTATATAAGGAGTGCGTTATTTGATACTTAGGAGACATGATTTCATGTAAGAACCACTCGGACTGTCACATATTGGCTTTTGTTTGGTGGGAGGCGAGTTGCGTATCTTATTCATATCTCAAGGTCTATGTGAATTTTCTCCTTTCGACTATATTATACCATGAGCAATACAAAACGGGTCGGGCAACACTAAACACGCACAAATGCTCATTAACATTCACAGATGCCAAGACCATCTCCATTCCACTGGTAGAGGTATACATTGGCAAGGCAATTCAGATTAGGATTAGTCAACGCCATGAAGAAATATCACAACACAAGAAGGATATTTGCATGCAATGACTGTGCCTCCAATGGCCCAAAGAAACGTTAAAGATGGGCGCAATGAACGCTTTAGCTTTACATGTGCATATGCACATGGCGACTAGGACGGATCTTCTTCCCAGACTCTGTGCAAACAAATTGACCCCTCTTAATAATGCCGCATGATTTTTTGTAGGATGTCCCTTGTGGGTTAGCAGTTTGGGTCAGTTGGGTCATGGTCGTGGCGAGCGCGGCTGATACGGCTGCTACTACGGCTGCTACGGCTGCTACGGCTGCTACCTCCTACCTCCTACCCTGACCCCGCGGACCGCTGCCGCCGCCGCCATTGATCATTGATGTGGTCAACAATAGGGTTCGCCGATGTGACCGTGTGACCGCTGCCGATGTTGTGGCGGCCTTTAGCTTTAGCTTTAAGGCTGCTGTCCGTACTGACCTGGATGTCGACTTTGATGTCGACTTTGTGTGTTTGTAATACACCGACGTATGCACTATAGCCAGAGACAGAGACTCTGTCTTCTTCGGCATTTGGTGCAAGAACCGGAACCGACACGATACACTGTTTATTGTGTCTATACTTTCTGTCTACAATCTTTTATTCCTGTCTTTTGAAGTGAATAAACATCTGATCCTGAAGAAATCCAGAAGAAGAACAAAGGTACCATGACTGCGTCCTGCTCCTGCTTCAATTAGATCGTAGAACTGGAACAAGACCCCGGTGCATGTGTCCATAGATTCAAACTATTTTGAGATCAAGAGTGGGGCCACCGCTTTAATGGCGAATAGAATTATTGCATCTTATAGATGCCACAAAGCATATTAGATTGTAGTTGTAGAAGTAGAAGAGATGGAAACGCTTAGACGAGTTTCCCCATTCAACATCTCACTTTCAACCATTGCACAGAAATTATCATAGAAAGTGAGTTCGTGTGAGTTATCACGCAGAGCACTGGCCCATTAGCGCAAGAAGGGTGAAGAAGTTTACTCCAGTAGAGATACCAGCATCGAGTTCGGCCATTCCTGTCGAATGTGATCGATGTTGTGATGGTTATTGACACTCATCATCTCCAGAACCACCTCCAGCAGCGGATCGTGTGAACGCTTTCAAATCGAGGCGATAATGAAATCGAAAACATATGATACTGCTCAGACGCCCTCTGCTAATATTGTAGACAGGAGGACCGAACGACGCATCATCAAACCGATCGGGGAGAAGTCATCGCCGTCTCACAAGCACTGGAAGTAATTATCATCTAGCCGAGGCTGACATGAGGGCATAAACATTCAAACGGCGAATAAACGCTGAACAATCATCGAGGGCCTCGGGTAGTACAATAGTGGGTTCCTATGAGTAGATTGTAGCACCATCGTGGCCTATCATATCGCTCACCGGACACCCGAGAGGTTGGTCGATGCATGAGGTCGATGATTTAGGTAGAGGGCTACTTATCGTGTCTCTGGCAGGAACTTCCTTTGCTCCCTTGTTTGCAATGATGGCAATGTTGGACCTCTATTTGATGGATAATATTCGAGTCACTTGGGTGATATTGAAGTAATGAGTTTCAGTTTCACATGTCTCATGTCTTTCTCTTCCTTGCCCTTGCCGATTTTTTCTGGCTGTACCTTCGTCTATGGTTCTTTCCTCCTTCCCTTTGCGAGGAGGTTTGCTACGCTACAGAGTAACTGGCTTGCCGTCGGGCTCCTCCTTTTCGTATTCTGCCGTCGTCGTAGCTTAAATGCTTCGCCAACATCAAGTACTTGATTGCAAGGAGGTACAAATCTCAATCCAGTTTTGTAGCTCTTACTTCATTGCGACCTTCTTGCCTCCTTTCTTTTTCTTTGATCAGAAGTAAAACACTGACAAACTTTGATTACTGTTTACCCTCCTAGCCTCTCCATTCAGGTGGTTCTAAGTAAAGATGCCCAACAGCATAGTCAATCGGACCTCATCAGGTCACCTACGAGGCTGTAGCAACGTTAATACATGTACAGATAGCATGAGAGCAGTGACAAATCTACTTCTATACTAGGTAACCGACTTAATGGGTCAATAAATGTTCTTTCCCTACTTATCTCCATTGGTTGGAACTTGGAACTGCCTATGTGACTATGTGGCCACTACCTAGTAGCGATACGACCATTGTATACCGGACGAGACTAATCACTGCTTTGCACTGACGTAAGTGATGAACCTGCCAAAGGCTCACAGTGATACCTACGGCTATGGGCCGAGGCAACAGATGGCGTATAGCCCTACGATGAGGTGAATGATGCTAAAACCATGTGTTGAGAAGAATGAGACCATTGTGTGGTCTGTTAGCTACCTATCAGGATTTGGTCGGATGAATGCCAGACGGCTGAGTTGGATTCTGCCAACTCATCAGCAAGTGCATACACGTGGCCATTAATCACTCTATTCTTTCTTTGTAGATCATAGTAGCTTTACTTTGCAAACAACTATCTTACATATTGTACCTTTGATGTTCTTCTCAGGCCCTCAAGTACATTGACAAAACAGAAAACTGACGTTGACGTGGTGGTTGAGTCTTGTATTGTACGTCAGCTTGAAGGTTCTCTTCGCTTTAAACTTCATCAGATCGAGGGAGTTCTATTCTGTCAGAGTTCTCAATCAGTGTGACAAATATTGAATCATTTATTTAGATCAACAATGATTGCTTGAAGGGGATATGTATTTATTCCTAAATTCGTTTATTACTTCTTCCCTATTCATTCTCAACGCGTCAGCATCGAAAACTGCACGGCGAACAAGACGTGGTCGTGCGTGTGATTGACTGGCACGCTCTTCTCACCACTTACTACCGCTACCGTGCGTTTCATAGTACCTCATAACCTCTCATAACATACAACAATGGCGACCAGAGACTTCGGAAACCACTGCCATGACGGCAGCAGCTTGATAGTTGACTTCCCTCCAGCCCCCGGCCCCGGACAGAGAGTAGAGCCTCGTCGGCACCACGCTGTCAGCACAGATGATTCTTCCGCCACCATCGAAGCCCAACCAGTAACTAAACGTCCCAAGGTTAGATCTGTCTGTTTTTCAGCCACAAGCGAGCTGGCCTTGATACCTTCCAAATCAGAGCAGGACATAAGGTCTGCATGGTATTCAAAGGAAGATAAGACTCACCAAAAGAAGATGGTCCTACGCAATGCAGCGGAGGTCTCACGAAGGCTGGAAACAGGAGCAGACGACCCCACAGATGAAGACTTATGCAAGACTGTCGGAATGGATAACTTCATGACCCCTCACATGATGCGGATGTCCAAGATTGAAAAACAGAGACACGCTCAATGCATCATCTTTGCCCAAGCTAGGTTTGATCCGGATTTACTCTCGCGACTTTCGAAGAGAAGCTCTTTACCTTCACGACAGCGTGCTTATGAGAGGGCATTGAGTCAATTTTGAACATGAAACGATGGAAACAACCATTTCTCTCTTGTATATAACTTTTTAATAGGTACTAAAACAATTTTGTTTTACCAATCTGAATCACTATCTGACCATACAATACCCTCCTCAACTTCATCTTCCTCATTGAGTGCCTCGACATTCTTTAGATCGGCCTCATTCACAACAGCCTTCTTCTTCTTTGCCCTCGGCTTGGTCTTCTTACGCTTCTGTGCTTCTTCCTCAGACTCTGATTCATCATTAACCTCGTCACTGTTGCGATTATTTCCAGACTTCTTCTTACTACCGAGGGGCGACATGGGATCAATCCTGATGCTACTACCACCACCACACATATGGCAAAGGTTTCACTCGGGCTTCAACTTCCTTATCCCTCTCTCGGCAGGTGTTTTCTCTTCTGTGTCCTTATTTCAGAGTCCTCCTCATCCCACATTCTTCCACTGATTTAGCATTCTAGCCCCACCGTCTCTAGCTCGTGCAGAAGAAGTCTTTTGATTGCAGTTCTCGACGATTCCTTGAGCGTAAAAGTTATTGAACGTGTCAAATTCACCCACCGTTTTATTGTGTATCTATACTTCAACTGGCCCTCTGCTCTTCCGCCTGGCAGAGGCTTCATCATTAGTAGTCCACTAAAAATGTCCTGCAAAGAGAGAGAAGGCAGTTGCCAAATTGCCATCAACTAATCACCTACTGGACTAAGTCAAAGCATCCACTATATATCCGGATAATCAATGTGACCCAATTCATTTCTTTGGCATAGGATTATAGTTCAGCCCTCTTGGCTTTCTTCTTCATCACCACTATAATATAACATCAACTTGCTCTATCTCTATATCGCTCTACTTCCAACACCAACACTTTCACATACATGACAGTAGTTCTTGGCTTGCCAGCACCAGTGATGACTTGCTGTAGTAATCGCCATCTTCTTTCCAGCCATCACCCAAGTCATCTAAATGATTCATCTTGTTCAGAGTCATCCGTCATTGTTGTACTGTCCTGCATCACCATCACCTCCAAACTACGATGAACGAGGCATGCATCTCCATCAACCATCACAGATCACAGTTCACTTTGAAAATGATGTGATGCTAAAACAACACTGCTAGAGAGAAAAGGGTGGCAGCATATCGAGGCGTCTACTGCATCGATTGTTGCTTGCCTTCGACTGCATGTCAAAAAAGGCGACGTGGAACCTATCCACAAAACCTTCACCAAGCTACAACCATGTGGCACAACCTTACACAACCCAATACAGCGGCCGTGCGTCTTTATACATCACGTAAATACACTCACTCGCTCATCCATTATTTTATGCTGAATCCATTTCTGACGGCGGCGAGATTCTCCGCCGACAAGATAAGAACACAATTGACACAAAATGGTTGATTTCCACTTTCCACTGTCTCCGTCGGAATGTATCTCATGAGACGCAGCTTTATTTATTTGATATGAATGATGCGTCGGTGAACATGCAGGCTGTGTTGTGATGAATAGGATATTTCTAGCAGACAGCCATCAATCACACAAGACTGTTGTATTGACCTTTCCACAGCGTTCACGCCCAGTTGGTTACGCCCCCTTTTCTCCCTTTTCCAAATTTTGAGACTGCATGAATTTTGGAGCCAAAATCTCACAAAATGTTCTGTCGGGAAGGTGCCGACGCAAACACCCTCCCTACTCACAACGCCGTAGCAATCAATACGGCAACTCTATTGACACCAAAATACACTGGTAACATCGCCTTTAACCGATCTATCCATTGACTGTCTCCGACGTGAGCAGCGGTTCCTACTACGCGAGAAATTAATAAACTAATAATACACACGTGCTTCCTCGACATCATCAACACCCAATGTCTACTTCTTTGGAATTTCAACACCCAAAGTGAGTTAACATGTCATACATAACGCCTTTGAAAGGTAGGCGTTCCGAGGGGGGGAGTAGCTATCCTTCAGGGGAGAGGTATGAGCCAGGCATGCTGAGTGCAATTAAGTCGGAAGATGATTTTGCTACATTTCTCGGTGTGCAGAAGAAATGTATAGAGATTATAGAACCAATGAATGACCAACCATGTAAAACAAAGTTATGCCCATTTGTCGCCATTAAGGGCAACAACAAACATTGCCCTATTCACCGAAGAACATGGTTTCCACTACCAGGGACCCGCGGAGATAACATGCATGGGCCTTCGTTTTTTCGACATGCTAATGTTGGTGGCAGAATCTGTGATTGCGACAGTTGAACTGCTACATACCTACCTCCACCTCATTACATCTGCTCCCTCTATACATACCATCGGTCAAGAAACATCGCACTTCTCAGAAGAATATATGTGTCACTGCAGTATCTATGCGGTAAATCAGACAGTCTTCCATCTCTTGGTTGCAAACGACGCTGCAACATCATAACAATTAACACCGATGTGCGATTGCATTGCAGACGACACTCGTATCAATCTGCAACCTGCTTGCTGTAAGTACAAACACACAAACAATCGGAGACTAATAGGAAGTTGGACCCATATCGCAGATGTTAGGATGCTTAGGCGCGGGTAAAGAAGTGAGACCATAGAATGCATTTGACAACTATACTATTGAATAGGAAAATGTATACTACACACTAGAGAAAGAACATCTCTCTGTTGGTTGTTGTGTACGAAACCAAGGATTGTTATGATGCATGGGTGTCTTGAAACGCATCAGTTATAATTAAAGAATAAATCATTGTGTATTTGGCATAGTTTACATTTAGAATCAGTCGCACAAATCCTACATTTCACTTTAGACGTAAGCCGTGATACAATACCTACACTTACATGAAGCTTTGCCGTTGATGCAGGAAGCAGTGATGAATCAATGGCTTGTTCAAAGGGCAAAAAGCTGTAAGCGTCTCAGTAGCTGTTCACACCACTGTTAACCATCTAGTGTATTCTTGAAATCGACATGGTACGATATCATCGAGTGTATTGACTAAGTAAAATACTCAAAATAATAAATAACTGACGAGCATACACATCTGTTGCCTTTCTTTCCCGCAATAACATGCAGAGCAACAGCACGAGCCGCAGGTGGTGGTAGATCGACTGCTCTTTTATTCGAGAAATTGGTCGGACGACACGATGAAGCAATTAATCTTCTTCCTCCGTTTACGACACTTCTTCTACCAATACCACCACCGCCGCCACCTCCCTGTCTCATAGTGAAGCCATGTCCAAACTACAAATCGATTGGGTCAAAGCCCAAATGGATCCTACCACCTTTACCTCCGGCGAGTTCTCCTCCCACCGTCAATATTGGCGCAAGAGACTCAACCCCCGTCGTTGGGAGACATACCGCATCGGTGAGGCTGGACCCGCGCCCTGTGAATTACACTCCCGCTGGCGTAAATTCGCCTTTACCGATTATGATGTTCAAAACTCCCGTTCGTTGAGATGGGGGAATGTAGAGTTGGGGAGTTCGTATCAGACTCAGGTGGGGCATAAGGTGACGGTGGAGACGGTCACTCTGTCCGGTGTGCCGAGTGCAAGTCCCAGTATTAGTTTCATGCCTAGTTTGAGTTCGGCTCCTTCTCCATTGCCTACTACGGCTAGTCCTACGGGGACTCCGACGGAGTCTTTGACTGGTAAACCGGTGAGTTGTTTGTGATTGTATTGTGTATGTATTAAGTGACTTTGACTGAGATACATACTTATTATATTCATTAACTAACCTCCCATCCCCACCACGTTATATTGATCAATTAATTCTGCAGACAATCTCCATGGCTCCCACTGCCGCCAACATCCTCGGATTTGCCGACATGGAAGATGCAACAGATCAACAAATCCTTAATGCATGGCCCGCAAAACTCCCTACCGCTGTCATCAGGCTCAACCCAGATATTACCGATCCAGCCCTCGATCCAAACACTCCCTTGGTTCATAGTGGATCAACTTCTCTCGAAGTGATTGAAGGGAGGGGATTTGTCATGCGTCAAATTGGTGGTGATTGTCCTGCGTCACGTTTGAAGGAGCCTATTAGTGCAGGGGATCAGCTAAGAATTTCATTCTGGGTGAGGATGAAGGCTGCCAACAAGGTCATAGTATTGTACACTGGACACTACCATGAATCCAAACCCAAGCCGTGGGCGATCCAAAGGGATGATTCTAATATCATCAGCCGAACCCGTATCAACAAGGCCAACCAGTGGACTCGCATTGAGGCGACTCACACGGTTGGAGATGATTGGACGTGGGATAGTGAGCTCTTGCCCCCCGAGAAATGTAATCATTACCAGTTGAGGATTAGAGCTGATGCGACTACGGCAGGATACTACCTTGACGACTTTAAGGTTGAAAAGGTGGCGAGTGGGTCTGCGTCTGCCCTTACTGCGAGGGATGTCAGTTATGGCTTCCTCAAGAATCCGGATTTCGCCATGAGCTTTCAGTATTGGAAGGCAATTTCTGCTGCTGGTGATACTGTGTTCGACGCAGATCAGGGGAAAGAAGTTGCTAGGTTGAAGCGTAATAGGAGGTTGATGCAGAACATTGTGGCGGAAGCGATTCCGGGTGAGAAGTATCAGTTTGCATTCTGGGCCAAGCTGTCGGGCACTGCTAGTGTGACAACTAATATCATTGTGAGGATGAGGTTTGAGAATGATGACATCGTCAATGGTCCCTGTGGGCGAGAAATTTGCAACATATTCTTGCGTCCTCTAACCACCACGATTGAATCCAAGGGGAGGCAGTGGCAACGCATTGTCTCTGATGAGTTCACCATGTTTGGCAACTACACCAAGTGGCCTGGGCAGCCGTCCTTCATTTTGTTTACCATGCTTACCAAGGACATGGCTTCGTCCGGAGAACTTCGCGTGTCAAACTTTGAGTTCTTGGGAGAGCATTCGCTTACAGGTGAGGTGATCACTGATTCACCTACTATCACTACTGTGCCTTCAATGCAGCCTTCAAACATGGAGGCACCTGATTACGTTCGATACATCGTGAGGTACGCGGGAGAAATTCGTACAGTGATTAACTATCCTTTTCAAGTCGATAAAACGGGAGAGATTTTACCTATGGATGGTTCGAAGCAGTACCAACTGTGCGAGGTTGATGAAGTCGAAGGAAAATATGGAGTATTCCCCAATAGGATGGGCTTTTTCATGGGAGGAAAGTGTGTACCCATCAGGTAAGTGACTTGCGTGTACTTTTGAAGAGCTTCATAATTGATTGTTAGTGCTTGATAACTAACTCTACCTCTTGCACTCTCTTCTCACTCAGAGGTGGAAACCCCACTGTTCACATCGATCCAATCTTCGTCAATATGACGGATATTCATCTTTTGGATCTGACTGATGAGAATTCCACCACCGTAACACCTATCAACGTTGAACAGACCTATGGTGGTGATTTGCTCCTCGAGTCTGTAGTCGACGATGAGATTTGTGAAACATTTCCTAATCCGTACGACAATGACTACCGTGGGGCTGACGCAATGAACCCCGACGATGTCCCATCTCGTTTTAATCCCGATCAGCCTGTGTTTGCCGAACTACCAGACGGGAGTTATGCATTGTATGATTCGCGCCTTGTAACTGTTGAGAACTCTCTGGAGAATCCAACTCCTGATGGAGGCGGCAAGTCTGTCCTCCGTTCAACTATTCGTGCTCAACGTGATGGATTCACGGCTAGAGTTTCAACGAGTGGTCGTGCAGAGTTTTTCGTCTTCAATGATCACAATATTGCTCTTTGCAACAATGAGCAGCCCAACTTCTTGAACCGCGAGTCTTGTGTGCTGACTTATGACGATAATGCCTGCGTGAAAGAGTATGAGCAATCTACGAACACCTTTATTGACGTCCAATTGGTCATGACTTTCGATGAGGAGACTCTGGCGAAGATGCACAATGCAACGCGTGCGAGTTACCGAGAGGCATCACCTGGCTTTGCGGCGAGAGACAACTCTCGTTACATATACTCTGTTAAGAACTTGCGCTTTGATGATTCGATTGCTAATGGCACTCTTGCGGGAACTAAGATCGACCTTCCTTGTTACAGGGCGGGTGGCAACCCAACCTCTAGGTGGATTCCAAGGCCTGACCTTGACGCCTCTACATGCGCCAATAGTCTCCAAGAAAATACTGTTGCTGTGTTGAAGCATGAATTGGAGACAAGCAACGATGAGAACCCGTACATACGAGATATTGTTCTGTGGAATCAAATCGAAGAGGATGCCTGTAACGAGGCGGATTTGTACGAATTTGGCATGTTGATCATGACATCTGAAGGTTGCTGGGAGAATGTCCACCCGGATTACATGTGAGTGGTGCCACACATTGGGCTATCTTCTCCATCTTTCTTTATTCCTTTTTCTCTCGTGCTAATCTTGTCTCGAATTCAATACCATAGGTCTCTCTTCGATTTCACCAACTATGTGGCTGCACACCCAATGCCCACCACTCCAGATACTTCCATTACTGGATTCAAAGAC
>Ga0075467_10003560_pt1 | contig 11926 bp, 7 predicted proteins | sample DEB08_DNA_9_FD_75067 | JGI IMG/M metagenome (GOLD analysis project Ga0075467, IMG submission 75067) | Aqueous microbial communities from the Delaware River and Bay under freshwater to marine salinity gradient to study organic matter... | ecosystem: Environmental > Aquatic > Marine > Coastal ...
CAGCTCGGAACTGGACATCACTTCATGGTTGCGCTACTTTGGCCACATGGTGCTCGACGCACAGCAACATACCCAGCGGATGGTAGACTTTGTCATCGCCAAAGGCCGATTCTATACCCAATTTGCCGCAGCACTGAATGACCGGCAACAGAAAGTGATCAACCGGATGTTCCGGGAAGGCGCCGATGGTTTTCAGGGCGGACTCAGCGCGGAAAACTACCTGCGGATAGCCTCAACCACCGCATCCACCGCTACCCGCGACCTGCAAAAGCTGGTGGAGATGGGCGCGCTCCGGAAAACGGGGCAGTTGAAGGGGACGCGCTATTTTTTGAATCTTTGGGGTGGGGGGGGTAGGGCGTGTTGGAAGGTAGCGTGACGTGCCAATCGTGTCGCTAGGCTATTATGCACTGGTAGAATATGCGCAGGTGGCGGTCCCTACGGTAAACAATATCTCGGAAAAAATTGTCGGGGCCCCGTGCTATAGATTATGTGCGTTCAGCGAATCCCCATTCGCCATCCGCTTCATCGTATCAAAGAAGGCGCGCTTGCCTAAGACTAATTAGTAGCCCTAAATCAGTTCCCTAAAATACGCATCTTTGACAATAGCATAATTCTTTATAGCTTCTAGAAAATACTGTCTGATGGCTTCTACATGATTTTCTTTAGCAAGAAAATCTTTGAGACTTTTACGCTGATAAATCTGGGCCCAGTCCCGAACGTTGTTTAGGTTTTTCCCATGCCAAGTTCCCGAATTTTCGGCTACAATCGTTGACATTGTCTTAATGACTTCTTCATACTTGGGAGAATCCGGAGATACTTCCACAACGAACTTCAGATCGGGGTATTCCTCGTCTTCATTAAATGAATTCATCCAGTAACCTAATCCTACCCAGACGTGGTTCTTCTGGTAGTGGATATAGTTGTAGCGGTCATGGTGTTTCAGTTGAGTCATCGGTTGAGATATCTTTCCGCTTTGGGGAGCTATTTTTATTAACTCAGTCAAAACTTCCCCTCGCATGGTCTCGTCGATAATTCTTTTAACCCGAGAAAAATTATTGAGGGCAATTATGTCGACGGGAGAAAACTTATTGTCCGAGGAAATATTTTCGTGTATCATAAATTCCAGCATTTGGTTGATTAGAAGATGGTGTTTGTACTTACTCGCCAGTTGATAAATATCGAACCACCGACATTGTTTGAATTTTACATTAGACAAGTCGTTGTCCCAAGATAAATCCTCTGTTTTAGGGTCGTAGTTTTTGGTCAGATAGAGTAACGTTCCTTTACCAAATTTTGCGTTGATTTGTTCCGCATATCTCTTTAACTGGTCGGTTCCTTCCCAGGCACCTACTTTGCTTTCTATGATGAGCACAGAATTATCAGGTAAGGTGATCACGATATCAGGTATGTCCTTACCTGTTTTATCATATTCTAATTTCCGGAAGCGGGATTGCGTATTAACCTGGTAGCTGCCTTCTTCCATTACAGGTAAGTCCAACTGAACGAATAGCGCATTAAGTAGCTCAGGGTAATACTGGAGACAACAAGCGAAAATTTCTGAAAGAAAGTCCTCTAGCTTCTTGTTTGAAGAGTTCAGTTTTAATCTATAGGTGTTCAAAAATACGTTCATCATTGGATTTTATTTCTTTACAAAAATTTCCACTAAAGCAATTCATGAAAATGATGTTTTCAACGGCAGAAAACATCCAATTCTTGCCATATCCTCACCATGGCCCAGGTGTCTAACTTGCAGTAAGCCAAGAGTGCTTCCTTCGTTAAGTCGTTTTCATCTCCCCGGAATTGCCCTTCTGTCCAGTGATGCCACTTGATATTTGCCTCTCCGCCATTTTGTATAGTGAGCGTTTCGTAGCTCAGCTCTGGACAGAGTACTGGGAGGACGCTTTTGAGCGAAGTTTTTCCTTTGAATCCAGGGTGCAGGTAGAAGCCTTTTTGGAACACGTCCATGAGATCGTATACGCGGTCATTTACGGACAATAAAAAATCCGCATATTCTGGGTAGATGTCGGCGCATTCCTTGTTCCTACCCTGCTCAAAGCTCTTGTTCCACACCAATACGGTCCCCTTCTCTGTATCCATGTTTTCACGCAAGCTTCGGAGTAGCTGACTGACAGGTTCGTGCTTGTGGCTCAATAGGTATTCATGATGGCTGATTGCTGCACCAGGACTTTCAATAACGTGTAGGGAGTACTGAAACAACAATTGCTGATACGGGCGGTGTCCATTTTGAAAGGGTACGGCGTAGGCGAAGGTCTCGTAGTCCAGGAAGTACAGGGGATATGCTAAGGTTTCGAGTTCTTTCGCAATCGCCTGGTGGTCAATGAAGACCTGATTTCGCTGAGCAATGTCTACTTGTAGCCGCTGCTGGGGGGACAACTTGAAATCCGCTGGAACTTCCATGATGTCCAGGATATTATCCAGTACCAAGGCTTCTAATTTTTTGACATTGATTCTAGCTATATCATGCACCGAATAACTTGGTAAGTCTGAGTAGTGGTATGCTACAAAGGCGCATTGCAGTTTATTACCGCAACCCACCGTAATTCTCTTAGCGGGTTCAGGACCGTTGATATAGGCAAAGGCGGCTTCGGCTTCGACTTTCACGTCCTGGTATGCTTTATTCACCTGATCTGAAATCTCCTCAACTGCGAAAAGCTCCTGTAGCTTTAGGTCGTCGTCAAGCACATAGTTTTTGTCCAGATAAATCAGGTAGCAACGCGCCACTTTGTAGCCGGTGGACTCAATGACCATTTTCTGAAAAGCCACATCCTCAATATGGTCGGACTTACTACTCGTGGTTGCTTTTACTTCGTAAATGGTCAGTGACTTGGCCTTGTTATTCACCGCCAGAATATCCGCTCTAACTAGAAACTGATTCGTTTCGAAAGACTTTTGAAAGAGAACCTCATCACCTTTCTCCGCTAGTTCGGAAGCAAAGTTGTCTGCAAAATACGTTTTAGCAAGATCATCGATCAGATTGCCCTGCTCCATCATGTGTAGCGCACTTAAAGAGGGAGTAGTGGGATGGCCTTCGATATGCTTGGCCAGCCAAAGCTCTTCCGGGCAGGCCAAATATTGCAGGAAGTTAGTTTTCGTTAGTTTATGCATATCTTTTATTACGAGTTAAAACTGATTCTGTTAAGTATTTAAGCACAAATATTTAGATTTGCTGTGCACTGGTCTTGCACTGCAAAAAAAAATATATGTCAACCAACAAAAATGCAACGCTGAGGTACCAAACACTTGATCGGTGTTTCCGGAATCCGGGGAAGAAATACTTTTTGGACGATTTATTGGAGGAATGCAATAAACTACTGTACGAATTTAATGGGGAGCAAAGTATGGTAGCGCGTAGGCAATTGTTTAACGATATCAAATTCATGGAAAGTGGAGCTGGTTGGTCTGTTCCCTTAAAGCGATACAGAGAAGGCAAGAAAGTATATTACAGGTATTTGGATTTACAGTTTTCCATCAATAACCAGCCGCTGAATGAGACGGATATTAACAACCTGCAATCGGCCATCCAGATCCTGAATAAGTTGGAAGGGATTCCGCAGCTTCAGGTGGTAGAACAGCTGCTGGGGAAACTAAAGGTAGGGAGCACCGTTGAGGAATTCAACCCCATTGTAAGCTTTGACGAGAATGCCTACCTGAAAGGGATGGCATTTTTTGGTCCTTTTTTCAATGCAATCACCTACCAAAAGGTGTTGCGAGTCACCTATCAGGATTTTCGGGTGAATGAACCTTATCACATTACTTTTCATCCACACCATCTGAAGCAGTACAATAATCGTTGGTTTGTCTTTGGCTATAATCCCGAGCGATCGGAATATCCCTGGAACCTTGCCCTGGACAGGGTGGCGGCAGTAGAAGAGCTTTCGGGCATAGCATTTGTGCCTAGTACCATTGAATGGGCTGAATATTTTGAGGATTTAATTGGTGTATCAAAGCAGCCGGGAGCAGCGCCAATAAAAATCCAGCTTTGGGTGAGCCCCATTACGGCACCTTATATAGTGACCAAGCCCTTGCACGGATCTCAACGGAAGATTAATTCAGCTGCTGATGGTCTTGTTCTGGAGTTAGAGCTGATACCTAATTATGAGTTTTATCAGCGTATACTCAGCTTCGGTGGGGCAATAAAAATTCTCTCGCCGGAAGATGTCGTTGATCGAGTGGTCAAATCACTGGTGGAAGCTTTGTCACATTACACGCAAAAAGAATAATTTGCTGTGCAAAACCACTGCACAATTGATTCGTTACTTTGTGCTGTCATCAAAAAACATGCAGCATGATAGCCATTTCAACCATTACTGTTTTTATCGTTACTTCCCTGATCGTTATCGCCTTTTTAGGCTGCGGTCTTTATTGGTTCCGCCTGCAAAGCGAAATTCAGCAAGCCGAAGTCAGAAAGCAGGAATCGGAACACCGCTATGCCAGTCTACAAAAATTTTGTGCCGATCAGGAGCAGCTACTGATTGAGGAGCAGGGGCTTCGGATAGCGAGCGAAAAAGAATTAGCTGTGCTCGATACCAGGTACCAGGATATAAAAGAGCAGTACGAACAGTATAAATCAGATCAGAAGGTGATGGAAGATCGCTTTGAGAATCTTGCCAATCAAGTATTGACCTCGAAGTCGGAACAATTTGATGAACAGCAACGTAAAGGTCTTACGGAGATATTAGGGCCACTAAAAGATAGAATTCAAACTTTTGAATCGAAAGTGGAGGTGACGAGTAAGGAAGCTATCGCTCGGGATGCTGCACTTAAAGAACAAATCCGAAGTCTGTCGGAAACGGGAGACAAGATGAGCCAGGAAACGATTAACCTGACCAAAGCTCTGAAAGGGGATAACAAGCTACAGGGTAATTGGGGCGAAATGGTGCTGGAAGGAATTTTGGAACGGTCAGGTTTGGAAAAAGGCCGTGAATACGAAGTACAGCCGACTTTGTTAAACGCAGATGAACGTAGCCAAAGACCGGATATTACGATTCATACACCCGATGGTAAGGTAATTATTATTGACTCTAAAGTGTCTTTGACAGCTTATGAACGGCTTGTAAATACCGCTGATGAAAGAGGGAAGAAGTATGCTAAAGATCACTTACGCTCGATCAAAAGTCATATAGATAAGCTTTCAAGTAAAGCTTATCACGAGTTGTACGAGGAAGAGTGCCCGGATTTTGTAATGATGTTCATTCCTATCGACCATGCGCTGACGCTGGCCTTGAAGGAGGACCATGAAATCTACGGATATGCTTTTGATAAGAATATTGTGATCGTTACACCCGGTTCTTTGGTGGCAAGTCTAAAAACGGTAGAGTCGCTATGGAAGAACGAAAAGCAACGTCAGTATGCACTAGACATAGCTACGGAGGCCGGAAGCATGTATGATAAATTCGTAAACTTCTGCAACAGCATGGTGAGTATAGGGAATGGTCTTAAACAAACCAATTCCGCTTATGATGAAGCAATGAAAAGACTAGCCACCGGCAACGGTAACCTGGTCAAAAAGTCTGAGCAACTGAAGGCAATGGGCGCGAAGGCCAAAAAGAACTTGCCGGAGGCAATGGTCAACTTCAACCGCAAGGATGTCGAGGTCGCTTAATTAGTTGCAAGAGTGGTTCGTTGATATATTTTGGACACTGATATTATCCTGGGATAATTAAAAAAAGCAAGATTTTTTCTTGATCCGAAATAGGCATAATTGTACTATATTACGATCCATTTACCAGGAACCAAATACGCTCGATGACCGTGTCCTCTAATTTTATCAACGGACCACTTCCGTACAACGCTGATATTAACTTGATTGCGAGTGTACCAGAGTTGAGAATGATTTATAATGCGTTGGGAGGTAATGTTGATCCAGCAGCTTTTGACCTCCGTACCGACAGAACAGCCAACCGACTGACCAGAGTTATTCGAGTTAACCTTCTCCAATATTACTCTGAAGACCACAAAGCCTTAATGGCTAGTGCTTTCAGCAATGAAGGAGCCATGCAATCGTGGAATTTATTTCTCTTTTGGCAATTGGCATTAACGAATCAATCGGTACTGGAGATACTGAAAGATGTCTTCTTTCCTCAATATTTTTCGGGAAGAGCGACCTTGCCTAAAAGCGAGATTATCGCTTATCTGGATGACAGAAAACTTATCTCGGATGATACGCAAAAGATTTGGTCCGATTCTACGATAGAGCGGATGGCTTCTAAGTTACTGACCTTTCTCAAGCGATTGGAAATCCTGGAAGGAACTCAGGTCAAGCGTTTTAAAGCAATCGTTCCTGATTATCGTGAGCTTGCTTTTTTCTGTTATCTGCTAAAAGCTGTGTTTCCTGACCAACCCAATGTACTGTCCATTCCCTTTCGGATTTTTTCATTTTCATCCCAGGCCGTTTTTATCGAACAAGTTAAGCGTTTGGCCGTAAAAGACCTTATAGACATGCAGTACGATGGCGTACAACTTAAAATATTCCCAAAACATGATTATAAAAACCTAATTGATGTCCTTTATCACGGATCATAAACATAAATTTGAGGACTTGCGCTTTTACCTCGATGCTAACAATAAGAATCAAATTCGCTTAAAAGGCAATGGAGGAAATAGCCTGCTCTTTACTTATCCTCCTGCCGAGGAGAAGGCGTATTTGGAGGAAGCTTTACTCCGCTTGGGCGACCAGGCTGCTTTCGTAGAGGTGAATCACCTTCTGGTAAAGTATATCGGCGAAATTGGTTGGGACGAGTTTGCCAACTATTACCAAGACTTTGCTACTACCCCCAGCATTGTATTTAAAGGGGATACTGACGATGTTGATTTGTTTGATCTGATACTCGCTAAGTTAAAAGCGATTGATGATGCCGGTCGTATTCCGGTGTTGATTCGTACGGGGTGTCTCTACGGTACCGGAATAGAAAACGTGATGATCATGGAACATCCAATAGTGATGAGTTTCAAAAATCCCTTGGTCATTTTTTACCCCGCGATTATTGACGATCAAAAAAACTTGCAATTTCTCGGGTTCAAACCCGCCTCCAAGTACCGTTGTGTACTCATCGACTAACCCGCTCAACGCTCAAAACAGCATGGATACACTAATCAAGGATATTTTACAACTGGACCTCGCCCAGGATATTAAGAATGTCATCGACTTGGAAGACCAGAGTGAACAGGAAATACAGGACGAAATCGCTTCCTATATTCTCACGAATGGCCTGGCCAAGCACCTCTCAGGATTTATTAAAGAATACACCTCCAATATTCGAGAAACCGGCGTATGGATTTCGGGCTTTTACGGCTCTGGCAAGTCTTACTTTGGCAAAATGTTGGGTCATTTGTTAGCGAACCCTACCATCAATGGTACGCCAGTTCGGGATCGCTTTTTGCCGCGCATTCGGGGGGTAGAGAATGAGACCTGGCTGGAAAACGACATCCTGAAACTGGATGCCTACCAAGCGAAGGTGGTCTTTTTGGACATTGCAAAGCAAAACACCGAGAACGGTCTGGCTTTTACGCTCTTTGCCAATTTCTTAAAGCTTCTCGGTTTTAGAAGTGACCTATACGGCTTTGTGGAGTTTGATTTAATGCTGGAAGGCAAATCTGCTGACTTTGCCGCAGCGGTGGAAAAAGCCATGAGCAAACCATGGTCCGAAGTCAAGCGCAACAACCGGGAAACAGCTCGGGCCGTCAGGCAGGCACACCTGGCCATGGGGTACTCCGAAAAGGAATACGAAGATACCAAAGCTACCTACGAGCAGGATATTCGCTCTTTTTCGGCAGGTAAGCTGAGCAGCCAGCTCAAACGCTACCTGGAGCATTATCCAGATCAGCGCATCGTCTTTATCTTCGACGAAGCCAGTGAAGCACTTAGCCAGCAGAAATTTAACCTGCTGGACCTGGAAGGCATTAGCGAGGCATTGTCGAGCCTGGGCAACAAAGCCTGGACCATCGCGATTGCGCAGGAAAAGCTGGACGATGTGATCAACAACAACAACGTGAGCCGGAGCCAGCTGACCAAAGTGACGGATCGCTTCAAGTCAAAGTTTCACCTGGAATCTACGGAGGTAGATGTGATCATCCAAAGCCGCTTGCTGCAAAAAAAGGAAGCGCACTTTGCGGAACTTGTGCAATATTACAATGAGCACGAAGGCCGAATTAGCGACCTCACCAACCTGAAATCCAATTTTCCTACGAAAACCAAAGAAGCGGAAACTTTCGCGATCTACTTCCCTTTTCATAAATATCAGTTTTCGCTCTTACAAAAATTCTTGTTCAGCTCCAACCAATTAGTGGCTTCCCAGATCGCTGCTCGGGGGATGATCATCACAACCTTTGATGTCCTGCGCAAGCAAATGCAAATGCGCTCATTGTACAGTATGGCCACGGCTCATGCGATCTGTACGGAGGCGCAAACTGCTCCGCCTACTGACCTGGGGATCAAGTACGATATCGCCAAACGTATTCTGGCGAATAAGGAATCCGCCCTCCAGGGAGATTTACTCCTTAAAACCATCCACTTCCTTTCGGAATCTGAACTGGCTCCGGCAACCTTGGAAAATATCACCAAAGCTTATCTCGATGATCCTGATGCGTACTATCAGCTGAAGCCACAAGTAGAGGAAGCGCTGGTCTATTTGGAGGAGACAAAGCTGCTATTGCCTCCGGTCAACCAGGTCTACAAAATCACCTCCGACCTGGAAGGTAAGTTGCTGGAGGAGATGCAGGGCTACATTGTCGAGCTTTTCAATAAGAAGCGGGATCTCGTTGGCTACCTTAAGAAGGCCGCCCTCTTCAAAAACCTGGGTACTTTGCAGTTGGATGATTGGCCCTATAGCTTCTACATCGCCACCCACCAGGGAGACGAGATTATTGCTGCCCAGCAAAAGACGCTGCAACTCGCGGTTTATAACCTCTACAATGTAGAAGGGGATCGCCAGGATTTTATCGAGGAGGTGAAAATGGAAACCCAGCAGGAGAAAGGGAAAATAAGCCTGATTCCCCAAACTAATCATTTTTCAGTGATTGATCAGTTGCTGACGGACGTTAGAAAATTCACCTACCTCGAAGAGAAATACGGCAACGATAGTGACCAGGATAAAAGACGTATCGTCAGTGATTTTACGGCCATCAAGGTAGAAAAAGAACAGCGCTTACTTCGCTTGCTACGGGAAGCTTACGAAGCAGGATCGGCGGTTTATCTTTTTGAAGAACACTTGCTGACTTCCAGCAACTTCAAAGGGGAAATAGAACCCCTCCAGGTAAAAGTGGTGCAAAACATCTACACCAAGCGGCTGGGCTCGCAATTGAATGATGCTACTGCGGAAAAGTTATTGAAAGAACGAGATGCCAGCCGCCTCAAGACCTACTGTTCTGGCACTGACTTTCAGTTCTTCGACGCCAAAGGCAATTTTGTGGGGGACCACCTCAAAGTGGTAGAAGCCATCAACGCCCAGATCGAAAGCAGTTATATGGATGGTCGTAGCCTGGAAGAAAGCCTGCGGCAAGCACCCTGGGGGTACAGCTACGGTACGCTGGCCACGACGCTGGCAGCCTTGCTACGCGCAGGAAAGCTGGTGGTTAAATACGGTGGGGCCAACAACCAGACCCAAGAGTATTTCTCTTACCAGGATCAGCCGGTGCAAGAGGTTTTTAGCAATAGTACCAAGTTCAGAAAAGCAGCTTTCAAGGCGGTCACCAAAACCCTCTCCGCTACCGAGAAGGATACGGTAGTGCAAGCCCTGCGCGACCTGGATTATAAAGAACATACCGACGAGCAGATCGACTGGAATACCAGCGACTTTGCCCTGGCGGAAGCCGTGAAGCGCCTGGCGGAGCACTTTCTGACCATCCTGAGCGAACGACGCAAAGACTTGCCGCAATTTGAGCAGTATTTTCCCGTAGCTGCTCAGCAACGAGAAGTATTGCAGGCTTATACGAACAAGACGACGGAAGCTAACTACATCGACAAGCTACAGCAGTTTTTGACCGGACGGGATGCTTTTGCCCAGGGCATCAATGCGGTCACGAAGGCGACTTCTTTTATTCGTGAAAACCTGACCAAGCTGCGTGGCTTCGATAGCTTTCTGGACAATGTGCGCAATGAGCTGCAAAAAGCCGCCATCAACGACCCTGCAATCGTGGCGGCTACGGAGCAATACGAAACGCTGAAAGCAACGAGTATTGTCAATAATTTTGCCGAACTCCGCCAGCAAGCACAGGTGGTAAAGGATGCCTACTACCAGCGGATGAGTGCCGCCGCTGCCGCCCTGACGGATGCTTACCAACAACTGCAAACGGAAATAGCAGCTGTACAAAAAGAGCTGGATACTTATCCGGCGGATTTGAATAGCAGCTCCCAGCGGAAACTGCAAACCCTGGCCGAATATGCCCACCAGCGTAGCGTAGGGGAAGTAAAACTGGAATACCACATCGTTTGCCAGAAGAGTGGCTACTCCCTCTCGGATATGCTCAACTACCTGGAACTGGTACCCAATAAGCAGACGGAACTCTTCGTGCTGAAAAACAACCTGGTCAAAGAACGACCAGTAGTAGCACCAACCCCCACGCCTGATGCCCCCGCAGCGGCAGCTAAAGCCCCGCCCCAGCCGCATCAGCTGGAATTGGCACTGCCCAGGGAGGCCATGACCGTCAAAGCCTACCGCAGCTTGCTGGCCCAGCAAATACAAGCCCTGGCCGGTATTGATAACGATGAACTTGTGAAAGTAAACCTTAAGTAAGCCCCCATGAAACTCGCCGAACACGTAGCTCATCTCAAGCAGCGCATCACCAGTGCCTACGATAAGCACCTGGCCCGACTGGGGCTGAGCGCGAAAAAGATAATGGAGGTAGAAAAATTGCCAGAAGGCCAACAGCCCAAGCGCCAGCGCCTGGATGAGCTGCTGGCCAACCACCAGGCCGAAATGGGCAGCTATGCTGTTGCCCGAGCACGCCTGCTGGATGAGCTTACCTTTACCCTGTTCAACCGCCTGGCGGCCATCAAAGTGATGGAGGCCCACCAGCTCTTTCCGGAGATTGTGACCCAGCGACCCGAACACGGAGATCGTTCCTTTGGCCATAAAATCTGGTTGGAGCAAGACTCCAGCCGCCGCGACGAAGAACTGGAAGGCCTGCGCGGCTACCTGGCCTACGAATTTGATCGCCTGGGCGAAAACATACCGCTCTACCGCCGCGATTATCCCTACGCGCTGCTGCCCTACGTGGTGGACTTGCGCGAAATTGTGGATGCCTTCAATGCCGTAGCGCAGGACGAGCAAACTGGTGCCGATATTTGGCAGAACGACGACATCCTCGGCTGGCTGTACGAAAGCTATAATACCGACAAAAAACAAGCCCACAAAGACAGCAAAGCCAAGACCGAATACGATAAGGTCAGCCTGCAAAGCCAGTGGTATACGCCCGACTGGGTGGTGAAGTTCCTGGTGGACAACTCCCTGGGGAAATGCTACCTGGAGATGTACCCCGACTCGGATATCCGTACTCAGTACGCCATTGCCAATGCCCCCACCCGCCAAACGCGGGAGCCCCTTCCACTGCCGGAGCTGCGCCTGATTGATCCGGCCTGTGGCTCGGGAAACTTCCTGCTCTACGCTTTTGATTTCTTCTATGCGCTTTACCAGGATCAGATAGAGAACTACGGGGCGAACTACGCCAAAAAAGACATCCCGGCCCTGATTGTAGCCCATAACCTGCACGGCATTGACCTCGATGACCGCGCCGTGCAGCTCGCCCAACTGGGGCTTTACATCAAAGCCCGCCGAAGGAACCGACAGCTGACCAAGCTTGACTTTAAAGTGGTCGCCTCGGCCTTCTTCTTACCTGATTACGAGGAAGTACGCGGTATTTTTGACACCCCGGAGCGCCCTTTAAGTGATGACCAGAAATTGCTGGTACA
>Ga0075467_10003562_pt1 | contig 11918 bp, 6 predicted proteins | sample DEB08_DNA_9_FD_75067 | JGI IMG/M metagenome (GOLD analysis project Ga0075467, IMG submission 75067) | Aqueous microbial communities from the Delaware River and Bay under freshwater to marine salinity gradient to study organic matter... | ecosystem: Environmental > Aquatic > Marine > Coastal ...
CCTGATCTTCTTGTGGAGCATTTTCGGCTGCAATGATGATCGGCTTGGCGCAGCCGTTCTGACGCCTTTGGAACGGGATCTCGAAGATTGCAGGTATTGGTGTGTGAGCTGCTTCGGGTTTTGCGAGTGCCGCGAAGTTCAGCGAGACGACCAACCGACCTCGGTATGCGTCGATACGATCAATGATGTCCGTGAAGGGCTGTCCCAGCCCATCGCCCTCCGTTCTCTCCTTGTCCAGACCGAGCTTTTCAATTGCTTGTAAGTTGACGGCCAAGCTTGCTTGGCTCTTGTGACCTTTGGTCTGACTGACTAACCATCGCGTATCGTTCAGCCGCTCTTTCAGCCCACTCATTACAACCCTTTCGATCTCATCTGCTGGCAAGCGCTCAATCTCGGATTTGTCTTCTGAACCGCGAACTGCCGTTGTGTAATACCAGTATCGCTTCGTCCGGGTTGACCCGTCTGCGCGGATTGACTTGCTGGCGCAAGTCGTTCGCATCGCTCGACCTTTGGTGTCAAACAGTATGCCGTCCAGAAGGCGCTTGGCGGATCGACGGGTTGAACTGATCTTCTTGCCGCCATGATCCGCCAGTTGGGTTTGAACGCGCTTCCAGGTGGCGTCATTGATGATCGCGCCCTGCAGCCCTTCGTGCAGCGCGTCCTTGTGTCGAACTTTGCCGATGTAGATCGGATTGCGCAGGATGTTGTAGAGTGCGCCGCGTGAGAAGGACGTGCCGCCACTAACATGTCCAAACCGGTTGGTTCGTCGCTTGCTGACAATGCCCAACGCGCGCAGCCGTACACTGAGCAGCCGGACCGATCCCTGCGCGAGATACTCAGCAAAGATCGTTCGGACCGCAGCAGCTTCGTCCGGGTCCACCACCAGCGCCTTGTCGATCACATCGTACCCAAGCGGAATGGTACCGCCAATCCACATACCTTTGCGCTTTGACGCCGCAACCTTGTCTCGAATGCGCTCGGCCGTCACCTCGCGTTCTGTCGGGCTTGCCCCAACGCCAGCGCAGGGTTTCCAGCGTACTGAAATGAATTGAATCTTCGATCCTCCAAATTCTAAGTATAGAGGCGGACCGATTCAAAGGGGGAGGATCACTGGACCGATGTGTTCCTGCACAATAAGGTTTCAATTATGACTTGCCTCGCGCAAAGCTTGGCAGAACGCACATCAAATTTGGAGGGAACATGGTAATTAGTTCTTTGGAGAGCCTTCGCGAGCATTTGCAGTGGGCGATCGAACTGGAGCATGCGACGTTAGCGCCATATTTGACTGCACTCTATTCGATTAAAAATGGCACGAATATTGAATCAGCTGAGGTCATAAAGAGTGTATTTCTCGAAGAAATGCTGCATATGGCACTGGCTGCCAATATTTTAAACGCGATCGGCGGAACACCTCGCTTCGATTATAAGGGCTTCATTCCTACCTTTCCCACTCCATTGCCCCATGGCGATGGGTCGTTTCAGGTTCATCTAGGTAAGTTCTCGCCCGAGGGCATCAAATCGTTTTTGAATATTGAACGTCCAGCAGAAACCGATGCCGAACCTCTAGAAGAAAACTACCACTCGATTGGTCAGTTTTATGCCGCGATTGTTGAAGGGTTGAAAACATGCAGCCAGGCTCTCGGAGAGCATAAAGTGTTTTCTGGCGATCCTGCGTGGCAGTTGAGTGCTGAGACAACTTTTTACGGAGGGGCCGGTCATCTAATGGCAGTTACTGACTTAGCTTCGGCTCTCTCCGCCATGGATGAGATTGTAGAACAGGGCGAGGGGATGGATCACGCGTCGATCTTTGATGGCGACAAAAACATGTTCCACCCTGAGCGAGAAGAAGTTGGACATTATTTCCGTTTCCAAGAAATTCTTGTGGGGCGGAGCTATCAGTTATGTGACACTCCGGAGTCGGGTCCGACCGGGGAAAAATTCAGCGTGGATTGGGGGGCGGTTCACAACATGCGCCCAAACCCCGATATCAACGACTACCCGGCCGACAGCGAGCCACGGAAAAAGATGGAAGCTCTAGCCCAAGGGTACAGCGATATGCTTCGGGTTATGGAGCAATCATTCGCTGGCGAACCAAGACTCTTTGGCGAAACCGTTGGAACAATGTTTGAGCTGCGCCATCTCATTTTGGAGCTGATGCAGATGCCTTCTGGGGATGGTGGAACAACTGTTGGACCATACTTTGCCTATCGTCCGCCCGCGCATTGCCACGAAAGTTGGATCGAGATCCGCGAGAGTGGCCCGTATAATGTCCATGGTGACATCCCGCTTGTTAGGAAAAAACGAGTTACCACAGACAAGGGGGAAGCACTTGCCTGGGTTACCATAGAAACTATTCCGGCAGACGACGGTTACGTGTTATGCCGATGCGGGAAATCGAAAACCAAACCCTTTTGTGACGGGACGCATGATCGGATTGACTTTGATGGAAGAGTAGCAAAAGAATTCGCTCCGATTTCCGAGACCCAAGAAACTTTAGAGGGCGACGGTATTCGGGTAAAGGTGGACAACTCTTACTGCGTTCACGCCAAATACTGCTTCAACAAAGCCAGTGGCATCCGCAAGCTTATTCCCGAAAGCGCTGGAGCAAACGCGAAAAGTCAAATCATGATGATGGTCGATCGGTGCCCATCTGGTACATTCGTTTACGAACTTCCAATTGATGGTGAGATGACCGAAGTTGAGGCAGAATTGCCGAAGGAAGTGGCGGCTATTTCCCAGGATGAACACTCGAACACGGCCGGACCGCTTCGGGTTTCAGGCGGAATTCCAATTATGAAGCCGGACGGCACGTTTCTTGAGACTAGAAACAGGGTAACCTTGTGTCGTTGCGGTCAATCGAAGAACAAACCATTTTGCGACGGCACACATGCGAGCGTCGACTTCAAAGATTGATGGGCGCGCGCGTTCGGTGACTTCGGCAGGCTCTGTTTGTTGAGTTCAATGTCGATCGAAAAGGACTGACCTTCTGGTGCTATCGAAATGCGAACGGACGCCGTCCAAGCCGCGCAATCCATCCAAGAGGACGGGCCAGTATGGAGAACATTTCGACATAGCAAAGAAATATCCCGTTTCGGTAAAATGATAGGGTTTCCAACTCGTTCGCACTTTTCCCATATTGAGCGGCAAAATATTCAATTAACTCATCACTGTCAGTCATGAACGTTCCGGGCGCCACCTCTACCGTCGGAAATTGCGCTTTCCTACCGGACCGATGCTCGATCTGTGATTTGATTTCCTCAAAATCCTTGCTCCCGGGATTCATGGGCACAAAGTGAAATTTTTCTGCCAGTTCCGCCTCAACAACAAATAGACGAAATTTGAATGAGTATGGACAATTTGTGCGAACCCATGCCGTGGGTACAAATTCTGTCATTTCAATTTGCTCCTCAATTTCGAATCCTGGTCTGGTCCGAGTCCATCTTGGATTACCGAAGACCTTGGGATGTTGCGTTTAATAGCCGGTTTTTGACTTCAGAGACTATATGGTCCAGGGACTCTGATCCTTTTGGGTAGAAAGCCTCAGCCCATCCTTCGAGTCTTGTTCTATCTTCGTCTGTCAGCGTTTTCGCGGATAGAACAATGATAGGCACATGACTCCAATCTTCGTTTCGCCGAAACCTCTCTGCAAACTCAAAGCCATCCATTTCCGGCATCATCAGATCCAGCAACAATAGGGAAGGTCGAAAACTCTTCAACTTGTCTAAGGCCACGCGCCCATTCTCGGCTTCCTGAACCTTGAAGCCCGCGCTCACCAATGTTCGGCAAAGTAGACTCCTTGTATCACTGTCATCTTCAACCACCATGACCATAGGGTCGTCGTCCGAGCCGATCAACGATTGAACGACGCTGACAAGTTTTTCTCTTTCAATGGGTTTGGTCAGATACTCAGAGGCACCAAGTGAAAAACCGAGCTGTTTGTTTTCGATAATTGACACCATCACGACCGGAATATTCGCAGTATCGGGGTCGGATTTAAGCTCTTCTAAAACTGACCATCCGTCGGCTTTGGGCATCATCACATCCAGTGTAATGACATTGGGCCTTTCCTTGCGGGCCACTTCGATCCCAGCCAGACCGTTATCGGCCTCGATTGTGCGCAATCCAGCGGCGGCAAAATTCCTATGGAGTAATTCACGCACATTTGGATCGTCGTCTATGACCAGAACCACCGGAGCGTCTTTCGAAACTTCAATTTCCGCTCTATCGATTTCTTCCTTTTTTTGCAGGAGCGAGGAGTCGGAGAGAACGACCATTTTGAAAGTCGAGCCAACTCCCGGCGTACTTTCAACAAGAAGATCTCCGCCCATCATGCGGCAGAACTCTCGCGTGATTGTCAGTCCCAAGCCGGTTCCTCCATAGTTGCGTGAGGTTGATGCATCAGCCTGTGTGAACGGATCGAAAATCCGTTCCATTTGCTCCTCATTCATACCAATGCCCTCATCTTTCACGGAAAACTCTACCAGCCCACTCTCTTTTCCCCGACCTAGGGTGACTTTGATCAAACCATTTTCAGTGAATTTTGCTGCGTTGGACAACAGGTTGAACAACCCCTGCCTGATCTTGGTCAAATCGCCATTAATCGACTTAATGCCATTGATATTTACAATTTCTAGACGGTTTGAATTTTTGTCGATCAAGGGCGCAATCGTATTGGATATATCGGTGATCAATTCCTCGACATTGAACTCTTCTATATAAAGTTCGAGTTTTCCGACCTCAATCTTTGACAGGTCAAGAATGTCGTTGATTAGGCCCAACAGATGCTGACCGGCTCGCTGGACCTTGGTGAGGTCAGGGATGTATTCATCATTACCATCGTCAGCAACGTCATCAATCAAAAGCTCAGAATATCCGATGATTGCGTTGAGCGGCGTCCTAAGTTCATGACTCATATTCGCTAGGAACTGTGACTTAGCAGAGTTGGCCTCGACCGCTTCGTCACGCGCCACAGCCAACTCCTGGACAAGTTTGTCTAACTCTTCCTCGTGCAGTTTCGCATCCGTAATGTCGGTGAATACTGATACGATCCCGCCTTCTTTGGTGGGAAATCCCTCAGAGCGCAGCCAGCGACCATCTGGTTGTTGATCAACCGAATTCCGTACCTTTTGAGTGCGCCGGGCTTCAAGCACCTTTTCTACCCAATCGTCTAGATCTTTCTGGGACTCAAAGTCTCGTGTTGAGTTTCGCGATTGACGCAGAATGTCTTCGAACTTCACACCTACATTGAAGACGTCCTTGCCTTGGAACGATGCCCTGAACATGTCTGCAACGCGTCGATTTAGCAGCACAACGCGATCGTCTTTGTCATATAGTACAAATCCCTGTCCCATTGACTCGACAGCGTCGGTCAAGCGCGAATGCGCTACCTCGGCTTTGTCAGCAAGTTGGGCAAGCTTGGCTTCGGTTTTTTTGGATTCTGTCATGTCACTGAAAACAGAAACTGTTCCACCGTCGCTTGTTCGAAAACCCTCTGTTTTCAACCAGCGGCCGTCAGGCATTTTCCCCAATGACTGTCTGACATCTTTGTTGCGCCATTCTTCCAGCACAACTTTCAACCATTTTTTTCGCTCGCGGAGAGTGTGCTCTGGATGCAGTTGATCGGCGGAGGCGCGAAGGATCGTTTCGAACTTCATGCCAGCCTTGAAATTTATTGTTGGGGCATATCCGCCAGCAATATTTTCATATTGGCTGTTCCAAAGAACCAGACGTTCTTCATTGTCAAACAAACTGACAGCTTGCCCCATAGCCTCAATCGCATCCACCAATCGATTGTGGGCCAGCTCCGACTCGTCGGCAAATTTAGCAAGCTGTTCCTCGTGGGCCTTCGTCTCGGTGATGTCCGTAAACACCGAGACGGTTCCACCATCGCTGGTATCAAACCCCTCTGAGCGATACCATTTTCCGTCCGGCATCCTGTCTGTTGAGTTTCGGACCTTGTTTTCTCGTCTGATCTTTAAGACGTTCTTGACCCACTCCTCCTGTTCTTTGGGCGATAGGTCAGAATGCATTTGGCTTGCCGAAAGGCGCAAGCCGACTTCAAACGGATTGCCAACTTTAGGCGCAATACCGCCAGTAAATGACTTGAAAACTTCCTCGTACCTTTTGTTGAAGAGCACGGTCATATCGTCTTTATCGAACAAACAGATCGCTTGTCCCATCGCCTCAATTGCATCCATCATCCGGGCGTGCGACTTGGCGGCCTCTTCCTGGGATCGCGCGACTTTTTCTTCCGCTTGGTTTCTTTGCGCAACCGATCCCAAAAGTGAGCCGACATGACCAAGTGTTTTAATTGTGTCGACATTGGCTTCTTGTGGCTCTTTAGAAAAAAACTCCAAGACCCCGACAACTTGATCGTGCAGCACGATGGGGAAGCCCATAACCGAATTTAGGCCTGCAAGCTGCGCGAATTCAGTCCTTCGCATGCCGGCTTCTCTTGTCAGGTCCTCTATCCAAACCGGCTGTCCGGTTTGCACAACCTTGCCAGGCAAACCATCTTCCGCGCCAAAGCGCAGTTTTTCGGTGGCTTTTCGCAGTGCAGCCGCACTTTTGGTTCTCTCGATATGCCAGATACCGGACGGAACGATCAGGTTTTCACCCATTTCGTGCCGAACTACGTATGCGTGACCGACAGACCAGCCGGTGTAGAGGCAGATTTCGTTGAGTGCCGCTTGAAGCGCTGCCTCGAAACTTTCTGCCAAATTAACCTGCAAAACAACATTCTGCAAAAGTCGCACCGATGCCGTGCGTTCAGCTACCCGCATTTCCAATCGATCGTTGGCTGCTTCTAAATCACGCTTTGCACTTCGCTCTGCGGTCGTTTCCCGGCCGTAAACGTTGATGTAGCCCTTTCCCTTGATCCACGCGAAACTAAAGTGGAAAACGCTGCCATCTTCTGGATCGAAATCAGCGGATGCGTTTTCCCGAGTTCTCGCAACGTTTGCGGCAACGCCCGCAAGTTCTGGCGTCAACCGTTCGGGAGTGCCTTTGATGACCAACCCCGGCATCTCTCTGGCAGCAGGGTTCGCAACCAAGATTTCTCCATCAGTTGAAACGCGCATAACTGGATTCGGATTTTCCTCTGGAAACTTAGCATAATCAAGCATTTGGCGCATGTTTTCTCTGATTTTAGTCACGTCTCGCCCGTAGACGTTGGCATAGCCTTCATTAGTAAAAGGATCGAAAAACAGGTTCAGAATTTTGTCGCCGGAGTTAAAATCCGCAAACGCGCTCTGGTTATTGCGGATTGCCTCGGCCGCCATCCTTGCCGGTTTTGACGTCAGTTTCTTGTTGTCTTTTGTCAGAAGGCCGACGGCTTCCCTTGCGGCGGTGTTTGGTAAGTAGACTTTCGCGTCCTTCCCCACCCTAAAAATGGGGAATGGGCACTCGTCCAATAGGATTCCTGACAACTCCGCGTTTGCGGTAGCGGGTTTTTTTGATGGTTTTTCTTTTCCAGCCATAATGTCACCCCAAATTGGACCTATAGATCAGTCGCTGTGGCAAACTCCCATGGAATTAACCCATAAACGGTGCAAAACATTCGTAGAACTTACGAGCAAGAAGTTGCCACCTCATTGCAGTTTGACGATGAAACTGGCGCAAAGCAAGAAGCGGGCAGAAACCACTTTCTGATGGTATCATCACTTGAGAGTGAATGTTGCTTTAAGAGTTCTCTTCTCCTCAAGGACGGGAAACGGCTTGGGATTGAAATCACGGTCCTGAAAATTATTGGGGCATAGGCCGGTATGTCGACGGGCAAAATGCCGTCCTCCGAGAACTTCGTAATTGTTCCCGAGTTCGTTGTTGGGGTAACCGGAAATCGTTATTTGATAGATGATAGCGCCGCTGTCTGACGTCTGTGCTGTCTTCGCGGTCAAATCTGCTGGGGAATTGCTTGAACGGGTCGCCTTTGTCATGGATCGACACTGCGAAACCGCCTTGCATGCCTCAAGCCAACTTGTTCTGCTGCTGCCCAAGCAGCAGCTTTTCAATCATTTTTCGCAAGTGCATTTCGGCCATCACTTCAAATTGTTCACGGTCATCAAAGTTGTGAAATGCTCCGATGAAGGATCCATCGTCGGCGATCAACCACCTTTCGATATAATCTTTAAGCCGATTTATCTGATCCAAACGTTCGAGTACCGCAGAACTGTCCGACAAGGAAATCACAGGGGCACCTGTTTTCCGGTACAAAAGCATTTCGGGTTTTCCATTTTCTTTGTAACCAAACAACGCATCTTCAAACTCAAAAGCAGTTCCTGAATCGTATTTGGTCCCGTCTGGCCTTAGAATACTTTCCGGAAGTGGTGATCCTATTCTTGACCACAGTATACCTATATATATGTCGGTTTCTCTTGGAGGATGAATTTGGGCTTGGAAGGTATCAGAAGCCAACAGTGGTTCCTCTTCCCACAGGATCGGGATCAAGTATGCCTGCCCGGTGAACTCTTCGTTCAACCGTGAAATTACGGCTTTCAATACCCGCCGTTCCGGTATCACATCCCCGGGTGAAGAAATGAAAATCCGGAACTTTTTCGAAATATTTTGCCTAAGGCGTACTTTTTCCAGGCAGGCGCTGATGCGGGCAGCCAGAAGGACAGGATTGAACGGTTTGAAGATGTAATCCTCTGCCCCGCTCAAGACACATTGCACCATCGTATTCATGTCGTCAGCGGCAGTCAGCATTATGACAGGAACAGTTCGGAGCCGCGGGCTTGCCTGAAGGATTTCCAACGTTTCAAGTCCGGACAAGCCTGGCATCATCAGATCTAACAGCACAAGATCGAACCGCTTTCCCCCCAAAAGCTCAATCGCTTCCTCACCGGACGACACAGATGTCGTCGTGTACCCATTGCGGACCAGTCGCCTCTTGAGCATTTCTCTGTTTGTTGGGTCATCATCGACCACAAGAATATCACCTCCTGCCCCCAAAGAGGTTTGATCAACTTCTGTGTCCGTTTTCTTCTTATCTTTGAGCGTAATCGTGGGGGCCTGCTTGGCTGGTGCTTTCACGTCTTCCCATTGGTCCAACCGTATTTTCTCAACCAGAGAAACAATCGCTTTTTCCGCCGTGATGATCTTGTCCAGATCCGCGACCATATCCGGATCGTCATCTACGAAATCTTCGCGCAGCATTTCGGCATATCCTGATATATGGTTGAGCTGCCCTCGGATCTGAAATTGTGCATCAGCAATGGAAATTTGATCGGGTGAGGTTTTTCCCGCACTGAAATGATCATCAATCAACGCCAGGATACGCTGTCCCGCATTTTGAATGGCTTGAAGATCATGTGCGTTGTCCTGCTTACCCACGTCCTCCAGCTCTTCCTCGATCATTTCGGAATAGCCGATCACGTGCCCAACAGGTGTTCGCAGATCATGCCGGATTTTTGACAATAGTGTCGCAAACGAGTTTTCAGGCGCTTCTGTCATGACTACCCTGCCGTCGGAGGTTCATGGTCTCGATGAAAACGATGCACCGTCCATTGAAGCGCCTCTATCAGTGAGGTGTCTGCGAGTTCTTCAATGATGGTCAGCTTCGCGTCCTCATTCTCCAATGTTTCAAGTCGCCGACTTGCTTCCGAAAACAACAATGCTTGATTTGAATATTGCCAGGCAAGTTCACGCACCGCCATTTTGCCTTGATAAAGCTCCCAAAGGGCTAGCCAAAGCGGCAAGAGTCCCATCAGAAAGACCAGAAACGTTTTACCATCGGTCGCCATGACATTCAGGTGATATAGATCTTTCTTGAAAAACACGAGCGCAAGAGTTCCGAGAAAAGACCCAATAAACAGCAGGCGCTTGATCATCTCAAGTCGTTCATGTTCATGATGCAGTTGGTGGACTTTCTTTTTGAAATAACCCGATTGGTCCTCTACCCAACGCTTCCTGACAGCGGCAATATCCCGGCCAAACGTATGAGCTGAGGGTAAGGGTTCAACACTCTTTGCGGCGTCATACAGCCACTCCAAACCATTGAAACGGTTGACCTTCATCAGTTTAAGGTGATCCTCGATAGAGGTCGAGTGCCCACACCCTGCAAGTTCCAGAAAATATCGAATCCGGATCGTCTCAGCAAAGGCCCGATAGGCCAGATGTTTCGAAAACCATGCCCTATCGCGACTGACTCTGAACAGGACATAGCCAACGGCAAACAACACTAAATATGCAACGAGATACACATTTGACGAACTTAGTTTGGCATAAATCAGGAAAAACAAGCCCATTGAGCCAGCCATCAGACCAAAGCTCTTGAACAGGAAATCAGATCTCGTCTGATTTGCTATAGCAAGTTGGTCAGCACGAACAAATTCTCCATTCAGCCGCTCGAAGTTTGGAGAATGCTCAGCGTCTTCGGGAACGAAAAAATCATACGAAACGATGTCTTTCGCATTGTCAGAAAATCGCTCAGAAGCATATCTTTCAAAACCCACCCATCGGTCGGATACTTTTTTCGGAAAATCTAACAGGCTGGCGATACACCCCGGTGACCCTTCAGACATCAGGTATTCAAAACCCACCTGCCCATCAGCATCGTCACTCCATTCTCTGGGAGAGAAGATGGAAATTACTAGATTTTCATCATCCCCAAGTGTCGATTCCCGCGTAACCTTTTGAACACCTGAACCCGATGATCCAGTCAGGTAAGACAGGGCGACATCCGAGGTCCCGCCAGGAAGTTGGTTCGCCACGCCGTCCCACAAAGCCATCAGAACATTTGATCGTCGGACAAGGTAATCTTTCAACATCAGATACTGGCTGTCCCGGTGCAGTTTTGATGAATTATACAGCGGCAACTCCTCGACCACGACCTCGTCGGTGTTGATAAGCCGTCTGAATGTTGCCAATCCATCTTCCGAGAAATCTTCCTCATAATCACTGATTGGCATAGGCAAGACGGCACGCACTGCCATCCCCAACTCAAGCGCAACTTCAGCAACCAACGTGTCAGCCCCCTCAGCAAGACCACATACGACCTCGACCGGCAGGGATGAGAAGTTTGCCTTGATCTGTTGCAGTTGGGCTGAAACGTGTTCCTTGATCAGAGGCCATAGGGGTTTTGGTATGTCCCTGTGGCCAGTGATACCAACGACAAAAGTCAGTGCTCCAGGACCGGTCATGAACGTTCCTCGCTATTGCAAATTTTTTTACACAGGCAGTAGTTCATTGGCTTTGTTTCCGCTTCGTAATGACGGCTGAAAGGCTTTCGTCAATCAGTTTCAGCGTTGCCAGTTCCTCTTCGGTTGGCAGCTCGCTAAGACCGCACAAGCCTTTGGCAACGTTATGAACAATATCTGCTCCATTGCGAACCCGAGCCGCTTCGGAGAGATTCCTCAGAACACGTTTTTCACCGGCCTCGCCATCTTCCAGCAAGATACTGATGTATTCATCATATCGGTAAAGACAGGTATCCTGATTCAGATGGCGTAACAGGTCTGAGTGGCGAAGGGCCTCTTCGAAATGTTCTTTGTCTTCCTGGGTGGGTACGCCACGGGCAACGGATAGCAACGCCGCCACAGCAGCAAGGCCCTCAGCCAGTTCTTCATTTTGAACTTTCGTGGAGAACCGATCGAGAATGTGGTGAAGAACCGGCTTGTTCATCATATCATCGACACCGCGTCGGACACCTTCCAACGAGGTTCTCTTGGCTTTATGGTGCTCTTTGATCAGAACGCGCCGGGTCTCTTCGTCCCGCCTTTTGTTCCGACGAGCATTGTTCTGCTCGACCAGATTCGCAAGGTTTTCCCGTAGGTCCAGTCTCTGTTCAACGACCTCGACCACCGCTGCGGCATCGAAGCAGACTGCAATACTATACTGCTCTGCCCGGGTTGAATTGGAACTGACCCCGCCAGAGAGAATGGCTTCGGTTGCAAACAATTGTCCCGGACCGATAGTATCTA
>Ga0075467_10003563_pt1 | contig 11917 bp, 10 predicted proteins | sample DEB08_DNA_9_FD_75067 | JGI IMG/M metagenome (GOLD analysis project Ga0075467, IMG submission 75067) | Aqueous microbial communities from the Delaware River and Bay under freshwater to marine salinity gradient to study organic matter... | ecosystem: Environmental > Aquatic > Marine > Coastal ...
AGCGGCCTTATGCGGTATCGCTTTGATCCTGATCGCGGGGATGGTGCTGATCTGGCGTGAAGCGGCCGCGCGGCGGCGGGCGACACTTGAGGGGCCAAACCGGCTATGATGGGCGCATGAGTTTAATCGGATGGGTCGCTTTAGGCGCGGTTGCTGCCGCTCCCCTGATTGCGGAAGCATTGCGCCAGCCTATGACACGTGCCGCGCAAAGCCTCGCACCCGGCAATATCGCAGAGCTGCCATCGGGGCGGACGCATTATCGCTGGACTGGCCCAAAGCGCGGACCCATCGCGGTTTGTATTCACGGGCTGTCCTCGCCTCAGTTTATCTTCGCAGGGACGGCGCGCGCGTTAGCGGCGTTGGGATATCGTGTGTTGACGTATGATCTTTATGGACGGGGCTGGTCGTCGAGGCCGCGCGGTCGGCAGGATATAGACTATTTCCTGCGCCAATTGCGGGATCTGTTGGATCACCTCGGGATCCACGGGCCTTTGACCGTGGTTGGCTATTCCATGGGAGGTAGCCTGGCGACAGCCTTTGCCGCCGAAGAAGGCCTGAATATCAAAGCATTGATCTTGATGGCCCCGTCCGGTCTGCAGCCGGTCTATACAACACCGAAGGATCGTTTGTGGACGTACCCGGTGATTGGCGATTGGCTGATGCCGGTGGCGGGTGGCTGGGATTTGCGCCGCGAATTGGCTGGGGAAGGCGCCGCGCCAACCGTGATCCCGAACCTGTCGGAGCGGCTTGCATCAGAAACGCGCAAACGCGGGTATTTGCCGTCTCTTTTGTCTTCGCGCCGCCATATCCTGGCAAAAACGCTGGACGAGGATCACCGCGCGATTACTGATTATGACACACCGGTGCTGGCTATCTGGGGACGTGAGGATGGGGTTGTCTCGATTTCTGCCATGGGGACCTTGGCGGCGTTGAACCCGAATGCGCATCATGTGGAATTGCCTACAGGCACGCATAATTTCCCTCAGACGCATCCGGGGCGCGTGGCGGAAATCCTGAAATCCTTTCTAGGAGATCACTCGACGACGCCCACACGGCCTAATTCGCCAGCATCCTGAGGCCTTGTGTGACATCGCTGCGCACCGCAAGGCGTAACCCCGGCTCGTCGCCAGCCCTGAGGGCGGCAAGGATCAGACGGTGGTCCTTTGGCACCTCGGTGCGCTTGAGACGCCCGTAGAGTGCCCGCATGGTCGGGCCAAGCTGCAGCCACACAGTCTCGGCCATGGCAAGCATCGCAGGGGCCTGAGCGCGCAAATAGAGCGTTCGGTGAAATTCGAGGTTCGTGCGGATGTAGGCAACGGCATCGCCTTTGACGATGGCCTCAGAGATAACGTTGTTTATCAGCCCGAGGCGTTCGATCAAAGCCATATGAGCGCGAGGCAGTGCCCGGCTGGCAAGTTCGGTTTCGATGAGGGCGCGCAAGGCAGCAAGTTCCTCGATGCGGTCGTTAGATAATTCGGGCGTCGAGACGCGCCCCGATACCGAAAGCGTCAGCGCACCTTCGGCAACAAGGCGCCGGATAGCTTCGCGTGCCGGTGTCATCGAGACCCCGAAGTCTTTGCCGACGCCACGCAATGTCAGGGCGGCGCCGGGGTCGATTTCTCCGTGCATGATACGGGCGCGCAAGACGCGGTAGACGCGATCGTGGGCGGCGGGAAGCGGATCGGCGGTACGACTTAACATGTGAACACTGTGATCACAAAAGCCACGCCCGCGTCAATCAAAGCGATACCGATGAAGCCCCGGGCCATCCGTTTTGAGCCAGTTTTTCGAAGCGCGGTAATCGGGGCGTAGGGTTTCAACGACCGACCAGAAGGCACGCGAGTGGTTCATTTCGACAAGGTGGGCGACCTCGTGGGCGATCACGTAGTCAAAAATCTCGGGTGGAGCGAGGATAAGACGCCATGACAACATCAGCTTGCCTTGCGAGGTGCATGACCCCCAGCGTGATCGAGTATCGCGGAAGCTGACACCTGTGACCGTGCGCCCCACGCGCGCGCTGTAGTGATCAATCCGCGGCAGGGCCCGGTCACGGGCGAGGTGTCTTAGCGTCGACGTAAGCGCGCGCGGCGTCGGCATTTCGATACGTTGATCGAATATCCGCGCCTGACGCCCATGCCCCTGTTCGATCCGGCGCACCGTGCCTTCAACGGGCAGGTCAGTCCCGACGCGCAAGGGGGTTGCAGGCGCAGTTTTCTGGCGCGCGTTGAAGATCCATTCGGCGTGGTCATCAAGGAAAGCCCGCGCCGCGCGGTCGGTTGTTGAAAGCGGCATCGTCAAGGTCACACACCCATCCAGACGCGAAACCCGCAGCGTCATGCGCCGCGCCCGCGCTATTCGGCGGATTGTGATCCCATCTCCGGGGTTGTCCAATGGCCTCAACCAACCCATGTCCATGCCTCGATTGTTGTACTTGTGCTTTTAGAGACCCTAGCTTTGACTGTGTTCGCTCGACAAGGGCAGATACAGCGTCAAAAGGCTTTGACAGACGCTGGTACATATGGCAGTTGGCGCGACATTCCACACGGACCTCCTGAACGAAGGACTACCTATGCCGAAGGAAGAATGGGGCACAAAACGCCTATGCCCAACATCGGGCAAGCGGTTTTACGATATGAACACCAATCCGGTGGTCAGCCCGTATACGGGCGAAGTCGTCAACATCGAGACTGGCAAAGCCAGCCGGACGATGGTTGCTGATAAACCGGATGCGAGCGCAAAGCCTGTAAAAGAAGCCGAAGAAGAAGTGGTTCTCGAAGACGACGAGGATGATGCAGACGTCGATCTGGGCGATGATGTCCTTGAAGATGACGACGATGACGACGATGTTTCGCTTGACGATATCGCCGATGTTGCCGCTGACGACGACGATTGATCGCTGATTTTATGCTTGCTTTGAAAAGGCGAAATCAGTAACCCACGCGGGCGGTCTCGCACTGCCCGCACCCGGATGGGGCCATAGCTCAGTTGGGAGAGCGCTTGCATGGCATGCAAGAGGTCAGGGGTTCGATTCCCCTTGGCTCCACCACCTTCTCAAACAGTAAATAATATCAATAAGCTACTGTTTTATAGGGAATATTCCAAGGGTCTGTCACAGTGAGGTGTTACAGTGAGGAACCTCGCAAAGATGCCCGGACACACCCGATCTTTGGCGCGATTGCCATAATCGCTGCAGATTGATTGGCGTATTCGTGTTCATGTTCAAATATCATCCGAACCGCGCGCGCCCGCACTTTGGTTGAAAATCTGTTTGCTCTGTTACTTTTTTCCATAGGCTCCATCCATACTTACTTTGGAGCCTCCGGCAAACAAGGGGCGGTTCACATCGACGCCCGCGTTGAGGCCGGCAAAGTTTTGTTGGATGTCGTCGTGGTCGCCGATGCTGTAGGTGCGGATGGTCCGGTTAAGTTGGGCGTGCGCCCCGAGCATATGGAATTGGACGACGATGGTTCCTTGCATGTCACAGTTAAGATGACGGAACTGCTTGGAGCAAATACGCTGTTTCACGGCAAACTCACCAATCATCCCGAAAGCTTCACGATAAGTCTGCAAGGCGTGCACCCTATGAAGAGTTCAGGCCAGAAAATACGGTTTTCGGTTCAAGCTGGACAGGCCCATGTTTTTGATGCCACGAATGGGCTGCGGCGCACGGGCTGAGCAGGCCGAAGCAACGTCATTTCCCAGTGTCCATCTGCCGCCGGTGTGACGGATGGTATTGGCGCGAAACTGACGGGCAGTCCTGAAAAGAAATAATTTGCGCCAACCATCCTCGCGTGTCAGTTGGGCACAACTTTAAGGTGGAGACCTCCTCGGATGACTGACCGACTGACGATACTTTTGAAGGAACGTGACTGGCTTTTGGCCGATGGCGCCACCGGGACAAACCTGTTCAATATGGGTCTAATGGCGGGTGATGCGCCGGAGTTCTGGAACGTCAACGAGGCCGCAAAAATCAAAGCGCTCTACAAGGGCTCGGTTGATGCTGGCTCGGATATCTTTCTCACAAATACTTTTGGCGGCAATGCCGCGCGTCTGAAACTGCACGACGGGCAAGATCGTGTGTTTGATCTCAACAAAGCGGGTGCCGAGATTGGTCGCGAGATTGCTGATGCTTCGGGCCGTTCGGTGGTCGTAGCAGGCTCGGTCGGCCCCACGGGGGAAATCATGGAGCCGTTGGGGGCGCTGACTTATCCCGGCGCGGTCGAGATGTTCCATGAGCAAGCTGAGGGTCTGAAGGCGGGCGGCGCGGATGTCCTTTGGGTCGAGACCATCAGCGCGCCTGAAGAATTCCGAGCCGCAGCTGAAGCCGCCCTTCTGGCCGGCATGCCGTGGTGTGGCACGATGAGTTTCGACACGGCGGGACGCACAATGATGGGGCTGACCAGTCAGGGGCTGTCAGACCTTGTCGGCAAGCTTGATCACGCGCCTTTGGCGTACGGCGCGAACTGTGGTGTCGGCGCGTCGGATTTGTTGCGTACGATCCTTGGATTTGCAGCGCAGGGATCCGAGACGCCTCTGATTGCAAAGGGGAATGCGGGCATTCCGAAATATGTTGACGGACATATCCACTATGACGGCACACCCGATCTGATGGCCGAATATGCCTTGCTGGCACGCAATTCAGGCGCGACCATTATTGGTGGCTGTTGTGGGACAACCCCGGATCATCTTGTGAAGATGCGAGCTGCGTTGGAAGAAACTCCAAAGGGCGAGCGCCCGACGCTTGATCAGATCACGGCAGCTTTGGGTGGGTTTTCATCCGCATCGGATGGAACAGGCGATGATGTACCAGTTTCGACGCGTCGCAGCAGTCGGCGGCGGCGCACTTAGGCGTTTAGAAGCGTCTTTGCCGCAACGCGTGCCGCATCCGTGACCGTGTCACCCGACAGCATACGCGCGACTTCATCAATCCGTTCAAGATCGTCCAGAGCGACAACTGTGGACAGGGTTGCGCCCTTGGTCACACTCTTTTCAACGCGCCAGTGATGCGCGCCCCGTGCGGCTACTTGAGGTGAATGAGTGACCACAAGCACCTGAGAATCCACCGATAATTCCGCCAACCTTCGCCCCACAGCATCGGCAGTTGCCCCACCAACGCCGCGGTCGATTTCATCAAATATAAGGGTCAGACCATCGACGCCCGAAGTAAGGCATACCTTTAGAGCCAGCAGGAACCGGCTTAACTCGCCGCCCGACGCAATCTTGTTCAAGGCACCTGAGGGCGCGCCGGGATTGGTCGCAATGGTGAAGGCGACCGTATCACGACCATCTGGCCCTGCATCCGTTTCGGCGATGTCCGTCGCGAATACAGCGCGCTCGAGCTTCAATGGAGCAAGCTCTTTGGCCATGGCCGTATCGAGCGCCTCGGCCGCCTGCGCGCGCGCCGCACCAAGCGCGTCGGCTGCGGTATCATAGACGTCTTCTGCGTCCAAAACGGCTGCTTTCAAGTCCGCAAGTTCGGCGGCACCACCATCAAGCGCGGCCAGTTTGGCTCCGAGTGTTTCCGTCAGGTCCGACAAAGCGTCCGGCAATACATTGTGTTTTCGAGCAAGTGCACGGATAGCAAATAACCGCTCTTCGACGCGCTCAAGCTCGCTCACATCAAAAGCCAGCGCTTCGAGGGCGCGCGCAACCCCGTCTTCGGCGTCTCCAAGTTCGACCATAGCACGCTCTAGGGCGGCCATAGGCGTATCAAGCGCGCCCTCCGCCTGCTCTGCCGCCTCATCAAGCCATCGCGATGCATCGCGCATCATTCCTTCGGCGCCGCCTGACCCTAGAGCCGTGTACGCGCGCGTTACGTCTTCGCGGATTTTTTCAGCGCCCTGCATCATACGACGACGGCTATCAAGGCTCGCATCTTCGCCAGCGTCGGCCGACAACTCGGTCAGTTCGCCAACGGCATGGCGCAGAAAATCTTCTTCCTCGGCCAATGCCGCCGCAACCTCTTCAGCCTCGGTCAAAGCGGCACGTGCGCCCTGAAGATCACGCCAAGCCGCGCGACATCGCGCAACCAGATCGTCCAGATCGCCGAAAGTGTCCAGAAGACGACGGTGGCCGCTGGGGTTCAGTAATCCGCGGTCATCGTTCTGACCGTGTAACTCGACCAAAGTGTCGGACAGCGCCCGCAACACTTCGCCAGAGGCGCGACGGTCATTTACCCAAGCGGTTTTGCGCCCGTCGCGGGCGTTTACCCGGCGCAATATCAGAGTGTCGCCGACAGGTAAGCCAGCCTCGGCAAGGACAGCACGTGCGGGATGATCCACCGTCAGATCAAACTCTGCGATGACCTCGCCCTGATCTGCCCCTTCGCGAACCAACTCGGCACGACCACGCCAACCAAGGACAAAACCAAGCGAATCCAGAAGGATAGATTTACCGGCACCGGTTTCCCCGGTCAGTACATTAAGGCCTGGCTGAAGCAACAACTCCAACCGGTCGATGATTAACATGTCCCGTATTTCGAGACTTCTTAGCATCGGATCAGAGCCACTCGCCGCGGATCACCTGTCGGAAGATCACCGACAGCCAGTTGTCTCCGGAGGTTTCAGGGCGCAAACCTTGGCCCGTCAAAAGCGCAAAACTGTCCTCGTACCAAGCGGTCGACTGATAGTTGAAGCCAAGGATCGCGCCGGCGGTTTGGGCTTCATCGGTCAGACCCAGAGCAAGATGGGCTTCGACCAATCGGTGCAAAGCTTCTGGCGTATGGGTGGTCGTCTGGAAATCTTCGACGACAACGCGGAACCGGTTTATCGCCGCCACGTAGTGGCCGCGCTTTAGATAATAGCGCCCGATTTCCATTTCCTTGCCACCAAGGTGGTCAAAAGCAAGGTCGAATTTTAAAATTGCAGAACGCGCGTATTCGCTGTCTGGGTACTGTTCGATCACATCGCGAAGCGACTGAAGCGCCTGAAAGGTCAGACCCTGATCACGGCCGACATCGTCGATTTGATCGTAATAGGACAGCGCAAGGAGGTATTGCGCCCATGCGGCGTCTTCATCGGCAGGATATGTTGTGAGAAACCTTTGCGCCGAGCCGCGGCTGGCTTCGTAGTCACGATCACGATGATAAGAGAATGCTTGCATCACCAACGCCCGACGCGCCCACTCGGAATAGGGATAGAGACGTTCGACTTCTCCGAAAAAGCGCGCGGCTTCGGCGGAGTTTCCCTCAGACTCCAGCTCGAACTCCGCACGTTTGTAGAGTTCTTCCGCAGAAAAGCTTTCGAGCGGACGATCGACTTCACGTCCGCCTAAAGCACCGCAGGCCGACAGGGTCAGCACGGTCACGGCAGACATCACAAAACTGCGGAGCGCAGACCCACCCAAACGCATCAAAACTCGCTTTCTATTACGAACTTATCGTGTTCGTAGCACAGAAAATTCTGGGGCAAAATGGCCAAAGGAAGCGCGAAGACGTGTCAGGCTGCAATCAGTGAATAGTCCGCATCGCTAAGACCAGAGCCTGGAAGCTGCGAAACACGGCTTGGATCACATTCGACAAGGCGAAACGACGTCGGGTCAGCGAAGACTGCGTGCAGCAGAAGGTTTGTCAGCGCATGGCCTGCTTTATCACCGGTGTAACGACCAAGAATTGGGCCCCCTGCCAGCGCAAGATCACCAAGAGCGTCAAGCATCTTGTGACGGACAGGTTCATCGTGGTGACGCATACCGCCCGGTGTCATGATGGCGTCTCCATCCACCACAACTGCCGATGTGACGTCGCCACCAATGATCTTACCTTGCGCACGCATCGCATCGATGTCGGCTTTGCGGCAGAATGTGCGACTGTCACAAAGCTCGCGCACAAAAGCACCGTTCGCCATATCAAGTGATTTTTCCTGATAGCCGATTGCGGCATCGGAGAAATCGATTTCAAAATCGATCGTGAACCGGTCGCTTGGCTCGAGCGTTGCGGAGGCATCACCGCGCGTCACGGACACGGGCTTCAGGATTTCAAGAACACGAACCGGTGCATTAAGTTGAACGAGGCCGCGCGCAAGTATGCCAGTGACGAACTGTGCAGAGGAGCCGTCCATCAGGGGCACTTCAGGGCCGTCGATTTCGACAAGGGCGTTGTGAACACCGCAGCCGGCAAGGGCGGCCATAACGTGTTCGATGGTCGAGACGCTGACGCCATCTGCATTCGCGATACGGGTACAAAGCTGTGTATCGTTCACGGCGCTCCACCGTGCTGGAACCAGTGGATCGCGGTCTTCGATATCGGTCCGGTGGAACCAGATCCCGTATTCGGCCGATGCGGGCTGGATCGTCATACGGACGATGCGCCCTGTATGCAGACCAGAGCCTGTGAAAGTCACAGATGATTTCAGAGTTGTTTGCACGATCGTACCTGTTTTTTTGGTCAGACACTGCCTCATGATCCGACAACCGTTAGCTAGGCGGGGCGCCGCGTCACCTCAACACAATCATTGTAACAGTCTGAAACATCACTGTTACATTTGGGCGAATTGCCGCCAAACGTCTGCACTACGCGCACTAAATCATTATAATAAAAAAGAAAAAGGTCGGCTCTTGCCGACCTTTCCCATGCAAATTAGTGACGCGACGTTAGTTCGCTTGACGGCGCAAGAAGGCTGGAATCTCGATCCGCTCTTGCTCTTCCGACACTTCCTGCTGTGGTTCAGACCGTGCAAGGTTGGGCTGTTGGCGTGCCATTTGAGGCTGTCTTTCGCCACCCTGAGCCCCTGACATGCGGTTGATCAGGTTGTTAATCCCAAAGCGCGGACGCTCGTCAACGGGGGTAGCTGCCGCTGTCGGCGAGGGTGCAACTGCCGCGGGGCGACGTGCCTCGCCCGGAAGATATCCGGCCATGGAACCCGGCGCACGACCAGTCACCCGCTCAAGACGTGCAAGCGCTTCAGGAGATGGTGTTCCTGGTACGGCGCGGCCTTGTGGTGTGACAGGCTGATGCGAGAAGGTGGCTTCTGGCGCCTGCTCCGCGGCAGGTTCGGGCTGCGGCTGATACGCCGGAAGCGGCAAACCGTCTTGCGCGACAGCAGGCGGAATGTCCTCGAACAGCGATGGCTCGACCTGCTGTGCGGCGACGACATGAGCGACGGCTGGCTCAAGCGGCGCGTCCATTGCGGGTGCGGGCTGATGTGCAAGCGGCTCGGACATTTTGCGACGCTGGATCGGCGCGTCCATCATATTTGAATTTGCATCAATGCCTGTCGCGACAACGCTGACGCGCATAACACCTTCCATACCAGTGTCGAGCGTCGACCCCACGATGATGTTCGCGTCGGCGTCGACTTCTTCGCGGATGCGATTCGCAGCTTCATCAAGTTCGAACAGCGTAAGGTCGTGCCCGCCCGTGATGTTAATGAGGACGCCCTTTGCACCCTTGAGGCTGATCTCGTCCAGAAGCGGATTGGCGATGGCCTTTTCGGCGGCTTGAACCGCGCGATCTTCGCCTTCGCCTTCGCCGGTTCCCATCATGGCTTTACCCATCTCGTCCATCACAGCGCGAACGTCTGCAAAGTCGAGATTGATAAGGCCCGGGCGAACCATAAGGTCGGTCACGCCCTTAACGCCCTGATACAGAACATCATCGGCAAGCGAGAACGCTTCGGTGAAGGTTGTTTTCTCATTGGCAAGACGGAACAGGTTTTGGTTTGGAATAATGATCAAAGTGTCGACCATCTTTTGCAGAGCTTCGATGCCCTCTTCCGCCTGGCGCATCCGCTTAGCGCCTTCAAACTGGAAGGGTTTGGTAACCACGCCAACCGTCAGTACGCCCAATTCACGCGCAGCCTGGGCAATGATCGGAGCCGCGCCCGTGCCTGTGCCTCCGCCCATACCTGCTGTGATGAAGCACATGTGAGCGCCTGCAAGGTGGTCAACGATCTCTTCAATCGTTTCTTCTGCCGCAGCGGCGCCAACAGAAGGGCGCGCGCCTGCGCCAAGACCCTCGGTTACGCGAATGCCCATCTGAACTTTTGTCGATGCGACAGACTGTTGAAGCGCCTGCGCGTCTGTGTTGGCAACAACGAATTCGACGCCCTCAAGCTGCTTATCAATCATGTTGTTCACAGCGTTACCGCCAGCACCGCCGACACCAAAAACGGTGATCCGTGGCTTGAGCTCTTCGTGGGTGGGCATCGTTAAATTCAATGTCATTACTCAATCCGCCTGTTGTTATCGCACCCCCGGGCAGGGGCGCCCTTATTTTCGGCCTGCCGCCGACGTTTGGGTCCTTGGACATTACCGCGTGGACGACGTCAGGTCACCCCGATTCGCGGCGAAAGACACCAAATATGGCAATTTTTTGACCGCCACACCCAGCATCTTGGTCGAACGGCAAGATCATGCGGATTTCAATTACATAGCCACTAAAGCTCACACAATCGGCCTTCAAGATGCGCCTGAATGCACATCTAAGAGTTGTAATCCGATAATGGAGTGACCTGCTCCGCCTCTCTCACGGTTCTTTCCGAACCTTGTGGATAACTTAACAGATTCGGTTCGGGCCGTCGCCTAAAAAGTGCGCCGTAGACCCGCGAAAGGCGGGCCTTTGCCGATTGATCTTTGGCGAAACGCAGCGCTCTGAACCACGTGCCCTGCTCACCAGTGATCCCGGAACCAGCGCACGGCCCGCTTGAAAGAACGATGGGCATTCCGGTCGGTTGGCATTTCAAAGTCCCACCATTCGTCTTGCGGGTGAGAAGCGAAGAGGCTGAGGCCAACAGCACTGGCAAAGGCCGCTCCGGTCACGGCCTGCGGCAGGCCTTGAACACGAAGCGGGCGACCGATACGGATGCCTTGGCCAAGTATTTTTGGCGCAAGTCGATCAAGGCCCGGGATTTGACTGCCACCGCCAGTCAGCACAATCTGTTGCGATGGCAGATGTTCAAATCCGGCCGCATCCAGGCGTTCGCGCACCTCTTCGAGAATCTCTTCCACACGGGGGCGCATGATACCAATAAGTTCCGCGCGGCTGACGGTGCGGCGATCATGCTCCCAATCGCCGGTTTCGCCGCCAATTTCGATCAGTTCACGGTCGTCCATGCCGGTCGCCACAACGCCTCCGTGGAACGTCTTCATGCGTTCGGCGACGGCAGTTGAGACTTGCAGACCTTTTGAGATGTCTTGCGTGATGTGTTCGCCGCCCATGCGGATACTGTCTGCGTATATCATGTGCTTCTTGATGAAGATCGAGAGGCCCGTGGTGCCCCCACCAAGGTCAATGCACGCGCTGCCAAGTTCCTGTTCGTCTTCCACAAGTGCTGACATGCCGGACATATACGCCGACGACGCAAGCCCCGCCAGTTCGAGATCACAGCGCTTCAGGCAATAGATCAGGTTCTGCAAAACAGAGGTATCTACCGTCAGCATATGCATGTCGCAGGCAAGGCGCTGACCGATCTGGCCACGTGGGTCTGTAAGCCCCGAGCGATGGTCGAGGGCAAAGTTGACAGGCTGCGCATGGAGTATATCACGCTCCAAGCCATAGTCAGGGACATCGCAGGACGCCAAAGCACGCGCGACGTCCTGTTCATCGACCACGTCCCCGTCAACTAGGACGGTGCCCGCAAGTCCATACGAGCGAGGCTGGCCGCCAGACAGGCACGCAATCACATGGTCCACACGCACGTTCGCCATCTTTTGTGCGGCTTGCACTGCGGTGCGTATTGCGCGCTCGGTTTCCTGAATGGCGCAGCTTTCGCCAAGCTCGACGCCGCGCGACCGGGTGGTCGCGGCCCCAATAACGCGGAACCGGCTTTGTCCGGCCATTGCGCCAATGCCTTCGCCTTCTGGGAGACCTGTTGCGCTGTCGAACCTGAGGATCAGGCAGGCGATTTTGGACGTACCAACATCCAAAAGCGCGATAACTCCGCGTTGCATCGCAGCGCGGCGCATGGCGCGCATGGCGCGCTGG
>Ga0075467_10003565_pt1 | contig 11910 bp, 9 predicted proteins | sample DEB08_DNA_9_FD_75067 | JGI IMG/M metagenome (GOLD analysis project Ga0075467, IMG submission 75067) | Aqueous microbial communities from the Delaware River and Bay under freshwater to marine salinity gradient to study organic matter... | ecosystem: Environmental > Aquatic > Marine > Coastal ...
GATTGGGTGGGTTTGGTTCACCCGGAGATTACGCCACCTTCAAATTTCCACCACCTTCGCGACACAACCGATCGCACCTCTCGGCTGTTCACCCGGATCATCAGGTGGTGCGGGGTCAGATCGCGCGGATGCGACAACCCGCTGGCCTCAATCGCCTCTTTCAAAGTGTGCATGGTGTTGGCGTGAAACTTTGCAACCCTGACATATTTGTCGTCGACCACCAAGGCCCGATAGCGCCCGGGGTCTTGGGTGGTCACACCCGTCGGGCATTTGCCAGAATGGCAGGCCTGCGCCTGAATACAGCCAATCGCAAACATAAATCCGCGCGCCATATTGCAGGCATCGGCCCCCAGCGCAAACATCCGGCAAATATCAAAGGCCGAGATCAGCTTGCCGGACACAATAATCTTGGTCCTCTCCCGTATCCCAAGGCCCAACAGCGTGTTGTGGATCAGCATTAATCCTTCGCGTAGTGGTGCGCCGTAATGGTCGGCAAATTCGGCAGGGGCCGCGCCCGTGCCACCTTCGGCCCCGTCCACGGTGATGAAATCGGGTGACAGCCCGGTCTGGGCAAATGCCTTGGCCAACGCAAACCATTCCCATGGATGGCCCACGCACAGCTTGATCCCAACAGGTTTACCGCCCGAAAGGTCATGCAAGCGTTGCAAAAAGCTGCACAATTCCAGCGGGGTCGTAAAGGCGGAATGCGACGAAGGGCTTATACAATCTTCGCCCACCTCGACGCCGCGCGCCTCGGCAATCGCCTCAGTAACCTTAGCGCCCGGCAAAATACCGCCGTGCCCAGGCTTTGCCCCTTGGCTCAGCTTGACCTCAATCATCTTAACCTGATCGGAACTGGCGTTTTCAGCAAACTTATCCTCGGAAAAGCTGCCATCGGGGTTGCGACAGCCAAAATAGCCTGACCCGATTTGCCAGACCAAATCGCCGCCGCCAGCCCGGTGAAACCGCGAAATTGACCCTTCGCCAGTGGTATGGCTAAACCCACCTGTGGCAGCCCCTTTGTTCAACGCTTCGATCGCGGTGGGGGATAACGCGCCATAAGACATGCCCGAAATGTTCAGTACCGATGCCTCATAGGGCTGCTTGCAATCTGCGCCGCCAATCGTCACCCGAAAATCATGAGTGGCCAGATGCGACGGTTTCATCGAATGGTTGATCCATTCATGCCCGATCTTTTCCACATCCAACTGCGTCCCAAAGGGTCGCAGGCCGTCAATTCCTTTGGCGCGGCGATACACCAACGCGCGTTGTTCGCGCGAAAACGGGGTCGCGTCTTGGTCGCTCTCTACGAAATACTGCCGGATTTCGGGTCGAAAGGTTTCTAGCAAAAACCGCATCCTCGCTGAAATGGGATAGTTCCGCAGCACAGAACTGTGGTTTTGCGTCAGGTCAAACAGCCCAAGGGCAGACAGCAACATCGCCAGAACCGTGATCCAGCCGCCCCAAATTGGGTGATAGATTGACACCACCAGCCCAAGCGGCACCGCCAAAATCGCCATGGCAAGCGGAATATATCGCATCTGGAACATGCTGGACCTTTCATCTCATCGCGCGGGCTTGGGGGCATCCTGCCGCTTGGCACTTAAAACGAGGTTAACGCTAACGGCTCGCAGTCCAATTTGCCAAGGTTTTTCGGGGACGCCCTGAAATGCCTTAGCCCAAAGCTGTCGGCTCTTCGGGCAGCTCTGCCAATGTTGTAGGTCCGCGTGTCGGGCTGCGCCCATCGGGCAGGCTGATCCGCGCGACCTGTTCCGCGATGGGTTCAACGGACAGTGGATGCAGTTCGTTGTGATGATCCTCGGGGGCGCCAATTGCCTGCCACTTCCTGCCCTTAAAAATTTCCAGCCCCGAAAACCCCGCCTTATAGCCCATCTTCTTGCTGCCCGGCACCCAATAGCCCAGATAAACAAAGGGCAGGCCCGCGGCTCGGGCAATTTCAATATGGTCAAGGATCAAAAAGGTTCCAAGCGAGCGGCCAAACAGATCTGGATCATAAAAAGAATAGACCATGCTCAGCCCATCCTCGAAAACATCGGTCAAACACACTGCAGACAGGTCCGACGCCGAGCGACTTGCGTTTTCGGAATACTCAATCACCCGACTGCGGATTGGCGTTTCCTCAATCATCGCGGCGAATTCAAAGATATCCATATCCGCCATCCCACCCTCGGCATGGCGAAAATCCAAGTAGCGGCGAAACAGAGCAAACTGATCCTCTGTCGCCCAAGGGCTGGTGGCATTCCGCGTCAGGCTGGCATTCCGCTTTAGCACTTTGCGCTGGGTACGAGATGGGGAGAAATCGGCCACTCGGATCCGCGCCGACAAACAGGCCGAACATTCCGCACAAGACGGCCTGTACAACACGTTTTGCGACCGCCGAAACCCTTGCTTGGACAGCGTATCATTCAGCTTTTGTGCGTGTTCCCCTTGCAATGCCGTAAACAGCTTACGCTCCATCCGCCCATCCAAATAGGGACAGGGTTGCGGAGCGGTCACATAAAACTGCGGCGCAAGCGGAAGGGTGTGGCGCATCTACATCCAGATATCAGGGCTATTAGGCGCACGGTAGCAAGCAAGACCCGTGCAGCCAAGGACAGAGTTTGCCAGAACGGCGGCGAAAACACTGATTTATGCAGGCTACTTGCGCAAATCCCTTAGAATCGCGCTGATTTGTTGATAGCAACGGTGCCCAACACGGTATCCGTCAACCCTTGGCCACGCGGCCCAAGTAGCATCATCGCGATCGACAGAAGTTGCGGCAGCACAAAAGCGGCGCTGATCGCATAGCCCAATGTGTGCATAAGCGCTGTTCCACCATCCAATTGACGTCCATCTGCGCGTCGAAGCTCAATCGCAGTCAGCCGCATACCGGGCGTGGCTGACCCTGCCGTCAGACTGACCCAACGATACAGCAGGTTCACCACCCCAAACAAAACCGGCAAGAAAAACAGCGCAGTAAAGGCTGTGAATGGCACTATCATGGCGGTCAGAATTACGGTCAGAATTGTATCCACAATCCAGGCCATGCCGCGCTTGAACGGCACGCCTGCATAGAATTCGGCTTGGTATTCGGGGTCGGGCAGGGCGCTTGAAAACATCATGGGGATCCTTAGGGTCAAAACTGTCGGGGCAGTAGAAGGCGGCCCAAACATCTGGGCCGCCTCATGGTCGTATATCAGTAGGCGGCAAAATCCTTGCCAGAGTCTTTACCCGCATCCTTGGCATCTTCAGAATCTCGGTCCGCCGCATTGGAGTTCACGCGCTCATCCATAAAGGCGTCAAACTCCTGCTTGTCCTTGGCATCGCGCAACCGCTTCAAGAACGCTTCAAACGCACTTTGCTCGTCTTCCAAACGACGAATTGTTTCGTCGCGGTAGGCGTCAAAGGCGGTGTTCCCGCTGGTCCAAGGTGCGTGGTTCCTGCGGCGGTTGTGACAGGCGGATTGGTTGAACATGCGTTTACTCCAAATCATATAGGCCAAAAGGGCAAGACCAACAGGCCAGACAAAGATAAAGCCCAGCACCATTGCGGCGATCCAGGCCCCTTTGCCCCGAGCGTCCAACCAGCTTTGCGCGCGGTGCGGCCAACTGGTGATGCCGCCATTCAGGCTGTGGGTTGATGTGTCGTACATTTTGCAGACTCCTTGGGTTGAGACGGGCGGTTATACCGCGGCGTGATGTTTGCTCGCTTTACACCATCAAGATTGCTATTCTGCGGCGGCTTTTCAAGCATCTATGTTAAAGAAATTTACATTAAAACGATTTCTTGCGGACATAGCTGGTCAACAGTATGATTATAAATGATTAAATATTATATTTTCCCTCGAAAATGACTTAGAAGTTCGAGCCCATTGGCAGGAAAGCGTGTCATAAAAGCATAAACGACCCCCGAAAATCCGCACGCCCCACCGATCTTTCACCCTAACAGACCCCGTTGACCGCCCGCACCTGCGCGGCCATTCTGCCGCCATGACACATCGCACATTCGCCTCTCGCATCACCCGCCATCCGCTACCCTTTGACACGCAAGCCGGCTCACATAGTGCTGCCGCCTTCGCGGATCTTGGGCCAGACATCACAGTCCTTTTGACCGGGGCGGCAGGTTGTAGCCCTTATCTGGCTGACCTGATGCAGGTTGAAGGCGATTGGTTGCACACAGCGCTTGCGGGCGCGCCCGAAACCGCAGTTGCAGCCGAACTTGCAGCGCTCGACACACTTGCCCTCGACACTTTGGGAAGCGGGCTGCGTCGGGCCAAACGGCGTATTGCCCTCCTTGCGGGCCTAGCCGATTTGGGCGGCGTCTGGCCGCTGGAACAGGTGACTGGCGCGCTGACGGACCTTGCCGACTGCGCCGTGGACCTCTCGCTGCAACGGCTTGTGGCGGATGAAATCCGGCGCGGCAAAATCCCGGGTGCTACGCCTGATGATGCCAAAACCGCCGCTGGCATGGTTGTCTTTGCCATGGGAAAAATGGGCGCGGCCGAGCTTAACTATTCCTCAGACATCGACCTGATCTGCCTGTTCGATGATGCCCGCTACGGCGAGGATGCAACCGAGGCCCGCGCCGCTTTTATCCGCGTTACCCGCAAAATGGCAGCGCTGGTGGGCGACCGTACATCTGAAGGCTATGTGTTTCGTACCGACTTGCGCCTGCGCCCCGACGCCGCAGTGACACCCGTTTGTTTGTCGTTTGCCGCCGCCGAAAGCTACTATGAAAGCGTGGGCCGTACATGGGAACGGGCCGCTTGGATCAAGGCGCGGCCTTGCGCGGGTGATTTGGCGGTGGGTGCGCGGTTCCTCAAAACCCTCACCCCTTTTGTCTGGCGCAAACACCTTGATTTCGCGGCGATCCAAGATGCCCATGACATGCGCCTGCGTATCCGCGACCACCGCCGCTTGCACGGTCCCATCGTGGTCGAAGGCCATAATATGAAACTGGGCGTGGGTGGCATCCGCGAGATTGAGTTTTTCACCCAAACCCGGCAGTTGATCGCAGGCGGCCGCGATCCCGATCTGCGCGGTCGTCAAACCGTGCCCAGCCTTGCTGCATTGGCCGAAAAAGGGTGGATCCCGCAAGAAACCGCGCAAGAGCTGACCACCCTTTACCGCGCGCACCGCGAGGTGGAACACCGTTTGCAAATGGTCAACGATGCCCAAACCCATGACATGCCCACCACCCCCAATGGCATCGCGCGCATTGCCGCTTTTTGCGGCCAGCCCGAAGCCGATTTTCGCGCAGGCCTGATTGACCGACTCGCCCGCACCGACCATCTGACCGAGGGCTTTTTCGCGCCTGCCGAGGTGGAGGCCGCCCCCGAAATGTCTGACAGCGCCCGCGATATTGTGCGCGGCTGGGATGGCTATCCTGCCTTGCGGTCCGAACGCGCCGGCACCATTTTTCGCCGCGTCCGCCCCGGCCTTCTCAAACGTCTGCAACGCGCCGCCAACCCGGATGAAGCGTTGATCGCCTTTGACGGTTTCCTCAAAGGCCTGCCCGCTGGTGTGCAAATCTTCTCTTTATTTGAGGCAAACCCCCAGCTGATCGACCTGATCGTCGATATAGCCGCCACATCCCCCGCACTCGCCTTATACCTCTCGCGCAATGGCGGCGTGCTGGATGCCGTGATTGGTGGAAGCTTTTTTGCCGCTTGGCCCAGCTTGGGCGAACTCACCGCGTCCCTTACCGCCACCCTGACCGACATCCCCGATTATGAGCGTAAACTTGACGCTGCCCGCCGCTGGGTCAAGGAGTGGCACTTCCGCATCGGCGTGCATCACCTGCGCGGGTTGATCGACGCGTTCGAGGCGGGCAAACACTATGCCGATCTGGCCGAAGCAGCTTTGGCCGCCCTCTGGCCCGTGGTTCAAGATGAATTTTCCCAAAAATACGGGCCCCCACCGGGGCGCGGTGCCATCCTTCTGGCCATGGGCAGTTTGGGGGCAGGGCGTCTGAACGCGGAATCCGACCTTGACCTTATCGTGATCTATGATGCCGGTGATGCCGAGGCCAGCGAAGGCCGCAAGCCCCTCGCTATCCGGCCCTATTTCGCCCGCCTGACCCAAGCCATGGTTACCGCCGTCACCGCTCAAATGCCTGAAGGGCGACTTTATGAGGTCGACATGCGCCTGCGCCCTTCGGGTCGCCAAGGCCCTGTCGCCACCTCGATCCATTCCTTCAGCGATTATCAGATGACTGAGGCCTGGACCTGGGAGCACCTCGCCTTGACCCGCGCGCGCCCTATTGCGGGCAACGCCGACCTGCGGGCCGAATTTGAAACCCTGCGCCGCGCCGTGCTGGTCGCGAAATCGAGTGGCGAGACGATTCTGGCCGATGTCGCCGATATGCGCAACCGACTTGCCAGCGCCAAACCCGCCAGCAGCGCGTGGGATGCCAAAAACGGCCCTGGCCGGTTAATGGATATCGAACTGGTTGCCCAAACTGCGTGTCTTTTGGCAGGCGATCTGGCCCGTCGCGTCGAGGCACAGCTGCGTGCTGGCGTGAAACGCCAGTTTCTGTCGCAATTAGATGAGCAGGCCTTGCTCAATGCCTACAGGCTTTGCTGGCGTCTACAGGCGGGGTCACGCTTGCTGACCGACAAAGCTTTGGATATCGACGCGCTTGGCATCGGCGCGCGGGCGTTTTTGCTGCGCGAAACCGGGCAAGCGGATGACGCTGCCTTGGCGCAGCAACTAGCACAGGCCTTGGGTAAGGCCGAGGCCGTGATTACCCGCATTTTTTCGGGTGGCTAAGATAGGATACAGACCCTTCGGGGCAGGAGTGGAATGATGGACCTGACGATTGCCGACCCAAAAGGGCTGATCCGCGAAAGTTACCGGATCGACGGGATCACGGCGGGCGAATGCCGCTCGATCTTTATGGATTGGGCACTCAGCCTACCGCTGGATGCGGACACCCGCGCGCCTTTGCTGTACCTTATCGCGACCTATGGCAGCAACACGGACCACCCGATGACAGCGGTCTTGCATGCAGCCCTTCAGGCGCCAACTGCCCCAAAACGGCGCGGCGGGCGTGCGGCCCGCGTGCCAGAAGATTATATGTGAAAAAGCCCTCGCCGACATCACGTCCGCAAGGGCCAAGAATCGGTTCAGATGGCTTTAGTGCAGTTGCGCGGCTTCGGCGGCCAATGCGGTAATACCGGCCCAGTCACTTGCAGCGACCATGGCCGTAGGGGCCACCCACGACCCGCCAACGCACATCACATTCGGCAATGCCAGATAGCTGTGGGCGTTTTTCAGGCTAACCCCCCCGGTCGGGCAAAACCGCACCTGCGGAATAGGCCCGCCGATGGATTTCAACGCAGGCGCACCGCCCGCCGCCTCTGCCGGAAAAAATTTCTGCACCGTATAGCCTTGTTCCAGCAAAGCCATCACTTCGCTCGCAGTCGCCGCACCGGGCAACAACGGCAGTTCATGCTCGGCACAAGCGTCCAGCAATTTTTGCGTGGCCCCCGGTGAAACGCCAAACTTGGCCCCTGCCGCTTTGGCAGCCTTTACATCGTCAGGTGTCAGCAACGTGCCTGCACCCACAACACCACCTTCCACATCCGCCATCGCGCGGATCGCCTCCAATGCACCCGCTGTACGCAGCGTCACCTCTAACGCAGGTAACCCCCCTGCGATCAGAGCGCGGGCCACCCCTTGCGCACGGGTCACATCCTCGATCACCAAAACCGGCACCACCGGGGCCAAAAGGCATATTTCAGCAGCACGCAGCGATTGCTCTGCAGGGGTCATGATGGGCTCTCCAATACTTCGTTAATCAAGGGCATGACCCAAAGGCCGCACCATTTGTCTGGTGGATTTGTTAGCGCGAACGCCCCTCAAGGTCCAACAAAAAGGCTGGCAGACCAACAGGCGTGGCCCTGAATAATTACCAAAGTGCAAGGCAACACCTATACCACCCGCGCGCCTTCTGTTGCAGGGCCAACGGTCTGGCGAAACACCTCGAACAGTTCACGGCCAATGCCGTGGGCGTTGCCCGACAAATCTGCTACAGCCATCTCTCGCGCGTCCAGATCAACGCCAACAGCCTCTAGCGTGCCTGCATCTGCGTCCAACCGCACCACATCGCCGTCGCGCAGCTTGCCGATCTTCCCGCCACGGGCCGCCTCGGGTGAGACGTGAATGGCCGCAGGCACCTTGCCGCTCGCCCCGGACATGCGCCCATCCGTGACCAAGGCCATCTTTAGCCCGCGATCTTGCAGCACGGTCAAAATCGGCGTCAAAGAATGCAGTTCCGGCATCCCATTCGCCCGCGGCCCTTGGAACCGCACCACGATCACCGTGTCAGACGTAAACTCGCCCGCCCGAAACGCGACTTTCACTGCTTCTTGGCTATGGAAAATGCGGGCAGGGGCCTCAATCACATGGCGCTCGGGGACAACGGCAGAAACCTTGATCACCCCGCGCCCCAAATTGCCCGAAAGCTGCTTTAGCCCGCCTACAGCTGCAAACGGCGTGGCCACAGGGCGCAAAATTTTCTCGTTCAAACTGTCGGCGACCCCCGGTTCCCACACCAAATCATCGCCTCTCAGCTTGGGTTCGGTACGGTATGCCTCCAAGCCTTCGCCCAGAATGGTCTTGGTGTCGGGGTGCAAAAGGCCCGCGTCCAGCAATTGCCCGATCATAAACCCCAATCCGCCCGCCGCATGGAAGTGGTTCACATCGGCCAAACCGTTCGGGTAAACCTTGGCCATCAACGGTACAGCGTCGGAAATATCGGCGAAATCCTCAAGGTCCAACAAAACCCCCGCCGCGCGCGCCATGGCAGGCAAATGCAGCACAAGGTTGGTCGACCCGCCCGTGGCCATCAAACCCACCATGCCGTTCACAAAGGTCCGCTCATCCAAAATTGAGCCTGCCGGGGTGAATTGCCCGCCAAGGGCAGTAATCGCCGCCGCACGTTCCACGGCGGCTGCCGTCAAAGCATCGCGCAAGCCGTTTCCGGGATTCACGAAACTAGAGCCCGGCAAATGCAGGCCCATAAACTCCATCAACATCTGGTTGGTGTTGGCCGTGCCATAAAACGTACAGGTGCCCGGCCCATGATAGCTGGCCATTTCGGCGGCCATCAATTCCTTGCGCCCAACCTCGCCCACGGCAAAGGCATTGCGGACCGCCGATTTTTCATCATTCGGAATCCCCGATGGCATCGGCCCCGCTGGCACAAACACCGCCGGAATATGACCAAAGGTCGCCGCCGCAATAATCAGGCCGGGTACGATTTTATCGCAGACCCCCAGATACAAGGCCGCATCAAACACATTATGCGACAAGGCCACGCCCGCAGCCAAAGCAATCACATCGCGCGAAAACAACGAAAGCTCCATGCCCGGCTGGCCTTGGGTCACACCGTCACACATCGCAGGTACACCGCCCGCCACCTGTGCTGTCGCCCCGGCCTTGCGGGCCGCAGCCCGGATCAGGTCGGGATATCGCTCATAGGGCTGATGCGCCGATAGCATGTCATTATACGCCGTCACAATTCCGATATTGGGCAAACGCTCGGCCACCAACGCGTCCTTATCCGCCCCCATCGCCGCATAGGCATGGGCTTGGTTGCCACAGGACAAATGGGCGCGTGCAGGCCCATCGGTCACGGCCACAGCCATCCGGCCCAAATAATCGCTCCGCGATTTGGCGGAACGCTCACGGATACGGTCGGTCACACGGTCAATGGTGCTGTTTAGGGTCATCATTTGCCTCACTGGCTGTATATCTTCGCGTCTTGTTAGCGCTAACGGATCAAAAAGAAAAGAGGGCATTTCAGCGAAGTCTAAGTGATTCGCAGGCAGACGCAACAGAATGACCCAAACAGTATCGGTTCGGATCTCTACCGTGGATTGTGGCCCCGCAGCCCGTACCTGTGGATAAAAAGCTCTTATAATTTCCGCTTAGCGCCCAATACGGCAGCGTTGTCTAACCGTTTCCGCATTTTAGCCACATTCTGCCATCACCCATCATGACAAGTAGAATAAAGGCGTCACGAACCGAAAAGGAAACACCATGAAGGCCGCTCACATCATACTTGCGCTCGGTTTGACCGTTGGCTTGTCGGCCTGCGGTGGTCCAGATATCGCATCACGCAACGGTCCGCTGAATACGGATTTGCCTTTTGCCTCGACATCGTCGACGTCAACACAATCGGTTACTTTGGCAAGACAAAAGCGCATTGTGCTGGCCTCGCAATACAATGTCACTGAAATCCGCATTGACGTGCCCAAGTCGCTCAGTGTGTCTGAGGCGAATATGTTCTACCCAAATGCCAAGATCGTTTGGCGCGGCGAACCTCTTGGGGATCGGCATACACAGGTGCATTCGATCTTCACCGATGCTTTCGGTATGGGAACCGCACATATGAAGTCGGGTCCAGCGGTGATCGTTGAGGCAACAGTGAAACGCTTTCACGGCGTCACCGAAAAAACCCGCTACACCTTTGGCGGCGTTTTCAACATGGAATTTGATCTAACGGTGCGCGATGCCGCCACGGGCGCTGTGCTTGATGGTCCACGCTTCGTTGAAGTTGATGTCAAAGCTGCGGGTGGCAGTGCCGCGATTGCAGAAGAGCAGGCAGGCCGCACTCAGCGTGTTGTGGTGATCGAGGCGCTGCGCGAAGGAATTCGCCGCGAATTGTCACGTCAGGTGCAAGAGGTTCCGATGAGCCGGAACACAGCCCCGAATGGTCTGGCCCCTGGCCAAATGATCGTGGTTCCCGCCGCAAAGCTCTAAACGCCAAACACCAGCACAGACGGGCTTTCGCACGCCCCTGAAAACCGATAAGGGGAGGAGCATGAACAGCACCTCCCCTTCGTCGCATGAAAGCGACCCCGCACACACCCGGTCTACCGATATGCCGACCGTCCGTTTGAAACCCAAAGCCGAGGCGCGCGCGATCCGCCATGGCTTTCCTTGGGTCTACGCGGATGAGCTGGTCACCGACCGCCGCACCCAAAACCTCGCCCCCGGCACACTTGCGGTGCTGGAAGATGGCGACCGCCGCGCAATGGGGTTGGTTACGGTCAACACCCATTCGAAAATCATCTGCCGTATGCTGGACCAAAACCCAGACGCGGTGATCGATCAAGCATGGCTTGAGGCACGTCTAACCCGCGCCCTCTCGATGCGTGATCGTCTTTATGACGCCCCCTTCTACCGCTTGGTTCATGCCGAGGCTGATGGTTTGCCCGGCGTGGTTATAGACCGGTTTGGCGACACTGCCGTGATCCAACCCAACGCCGCTTGGGCCGAAGCTCATATTGACATGCTTGCGGCGGCTTTGATGGCGGTGACGGGTGTGAAAAACATCCTCAAAAACGCCACGGGTCGCGCACGCAGCCTAGAAGGTCTGACCGAGGAAACGGTTGTCATCGCAGGTGCCATTGATGCGCCGATCCCGGTGCCGATGAATGGTGCGGTGTATATGGCCGATCTGATTGGCGGCCAGAAAACCGGCCTCTTCTTTGATCAACGCCCTAACCACGCTTTTGCCGCCCGGCTGTCGCGCGGCGCACGGGTGCTTGATATGTTCTCACATGTCGGTGGCTTTGGCCTTGCCGCCTTGGCAGGTGGTGCCAAATCAGTGTTGGCCGTTGATGGTTCGGCCCCTGCGCTTGCTTTGGCCGAACAAGGCGCACAAGCTTCGGGCTTTGCCGACCAGTTCACCACCCGCCAAGGTGATGCTTTTGCGGTTCTAGAGGCATTGGCGGCTGAAGGCGCACAGTTTGACGTTATCATCTGCGACCCCCCCGCCTTCGCCCCCGCAAAACCGGCACTCGAAGCAGGTTTGCGCGCGTATGAGCGCGTGGCCCGCCTTGCCGCCCCATTGCTGGCACCAGGCGGCTACCTTGGCCTGTGCTCTTGCTCGCATGCC
>Ga0075467_10003566_pt1 | contig 11906 bp, 12 predicted proteins | sample DEB08_DNA_9_FD_75067 | JGI IMG/M metagenome (GOLD analysis project Ga0075467, IMG submission 75067) | Aqueous microbial communities from the Delaware River and Bay under freshwater to marine salinity gradient to study organic matter... | ecosystem: Environmental > Aquatic > Marine > Coastal ...
GAAATAATGAAATATCATTTAAGTTATCGAAAATGTAGCGCATAACAGCATCAAAATTAGCATCTGTAGCCGCTTTACTTTCACACATCGGTGATTTATAGTTTTGAGCTTCGGCCAGCTCGTTTTCCTTCTCCAAATAAGCCCCCCTCACAATCTTAAACCCTAGTTTATAGCCTTTCTTTTTTGCTTTAGCATGTTGCTTTTTTAAATAATCTAATCGATCCCAACGATAACACTGAAGCGTATTAAAAACAATAGCTTTCTCGGAATTATACTTTTCCATCATGTGCTCGCATAGATCATCTGCTGCCTCCTGCATACTATACTCTTCCGCATCAATTAATAGTGAGATATCACATTCGGCAGCCGTTTTACATATGCTATCATAACGTTTCGTGATATCGCCCCATTCCTTTTCTTCAGATTCACTTAAGGTTTCTTTTTTCGTTACTTTTTTCCATATATCAAAGCGACCAAGTCCCGTAGGCTTAAAAACTGAAAATGGCATCGCCCTTTTATCTTTTGCAAAAGCTGTAAGCTCATTCACCTTTTCTGCGGTAAAAATAAACTGTGCGTCTTCTTCTTTGCCTTCTACCGAATAGTCCAAAACTGAAAATACTCCTGCATCCAATAAGTTATCTACAACAGGCATACAGTCTTTCTCATTCACCCCACCGCAAAAATGATCAAACACGGTAGATCGTATTAATCCTTCAACTGGAAGATGTAAATTAAGTGCAAAATTAGTCGCAGCAGTACCTATCCTAACCAATGGCTCAATCGAAATCATTTTAAATAGGAAATAGGCTCGTTCCAGTTCTGAGTCGCTTTTTAACCTAAAAGCGATCTCTGTATTGTCAAAAAGAGATTTAGGCACCATAACAAATTATTATCTATACAAATATAGTTAGATTTGACTACTTAATTTATTACCCTAATCAATTACATGAAAAATATTATCAAAGCTCGAGGATCTGTTTATTTTAATGAGGGTTCTTGGGATGCACTAGCGAGCATTTTAGAGGAACTGAATCCGACTAAAGTATTTATTTTGACAGATACAAATACTAAAATCCACTGTTTGGGTTTCTTTCTAAAAAATGTACCATTAAAAACAACACCTGTAGTTTTAACAATCACTGCCGGTGAAATTAATAAAACAATATCAACCTGCGTCGGTCTTTGGAATGAGCTTTCAGAAAAAGGCGCAGATCGAAATAGTTTACTTATTAGCTTAGGTGGCGGCGTGGTGACCGATTTGGGCGGCTTTGTTGCCTCAACCTTTAAAAGAGGAATTGAATTTATAAACGTTCCCACATCATTATTAGCAATGGTTGATGCCTCAGTTGGCGGTAAAAATGGCGTCGACTTGGGTATTTTAAAAAATCAGATTGGAATAATTCGAAATCCAAAATGTGTCATTATTGACTCTCATTTTTTGAAAACCCTACCCAACGAACAAATGACTTCAGGCTATGCAGAAATACTGAAACACGGTTTAATACATTCGGAGATTTATTGGAATTTAGCTGCGCAGTTTGACCTTACAAATAGCGCCAAAATAGATGAATTAATTTGGGGATCTATATTAATTAAAAATGAGGTGATTACGGAGGATCCAAACGAAAACGGACTTCGGAAAACATTAAACTACGGCCATACTCTCGGGCACGCTATAGAGTCATACCTGCTCGAACATGATAGTAAAAAAGCATTATTACACGGTGAAGCGATTGCGATTGGAATGATTCTGGCTACATTTATTTCTGCTGAAAAGCTTGCGTTTCCTGATGCTAAATTGCAATCAGTAACGCAAACCATACTTCAAAAGTTTCCGAAGGTAACATTCAACGACCTGGATATCGAAGAGGTGATAAAACTGCTTATTTATGATAAAAAAAACTATAACGGGAAGGTGTATTTTGTTCTTTTGTCCGACTTCGGCAAACACACTACAAACAATGAAGTCTCTAACAAATTGATTTACAGAGCTTTTGATTATTACAAAAATTTATAAAATAGTATTTAGTTTTTATTTTCTGTATTAGAATTTTACTTAGATTTATAGTATTCTAACATCTTAGTCCCAAAGAATAATGCTGCGTAAAATTGTAGATTTTAAAAAACTCACTCCGGAAATTCTAACACTTCTTGTAGAAAAATATCCAGACGGATATGGTGATGGAGATGTGATCGAATTTAAGAATCTGAAAAATGATACCATTGAAGCTGTCGAAGTGCGAACAGAAGACTCAATCTATCTCGTGAAAATTAGTTCCAGATTAGTAAATAGCATGGCTAATTTTGTAGAGGATGATTATGAAGACACTAAACTTACGGAACCAATAAGTGAGATACCTGACAAAATAAAGTTGATGGACGTTGAAAATGACGAAGGCAATGACACTAATTTTGACAATCAAAACTAAGGGTTAACAGTACATTAAAAGCTCAAGAAACTTTAGAGGTTATAAATAACGTTCCCTAATCACGTTTTTATGATGTATTTCATGACCGCAGATAATAAACCCTGCTGCCCTTACAGATAGCACATTATCATTAGCCTTCCCTTTTCTTTTTAAAATGGCATTACTGAAACTATGAAACAAACAAATGGTCGCTGTTCTTACTGCAATAAATTCTGTTAAAAGATCATCCATGGTTCGACCATTGGCTTCGCAATTTTCTCCGAAAACATTTTCATCAAAACCTTCAATATTACTTCCATCAGCTCTTGAAAAGTATAAGGCTCTATAACAAAAAACGCGTTCAGTGTCAATAATATGCAATAATATCTCCTTAGGACTCCATTTTCCTTGATCATATGAATACATCTGTTTTTCTGGAGGTATCATCTCAAAAAACTTCTTTGTATTCATTAGACCTCTATCTAAAGCCTCGACTAATGAAATGTCATCGACTAAATCTATGTATGGTTTGTAATATTGGAAATATTCGGTTTGCGTTAATTCTGAACGTTTCATAGCTATTTATTTAGTGAAAAATAAAAAAAGCCCATCACTCTTGGGTCATGGGCTAGTCTAATTAATTTTTTTTAAGACATTTAGAAATCCTTAAAAATTGTGTGCATTAGGCGTTTCTTATCATTGATACTCTCCTCAAGGGAAATCATTGTTTCGGTTCGGCTTACACCTTCTATATCATCAATACTGTAAATTATATCTTTTGCGTGACCCGTATTCTGTGCTCTAATCTTACAGAAAATGTTAAATTTTCCCGTTGTAACATGGGCTACGGTAACATGAGGAATTGCATTTAATCGTTCCAAAACGAATTTTGTTTGAGATGTTTTTATCAGAAAAATACCAACATAAGCGATAAATGAATAACCCAATTTATCATAGTCCAATCGCAATGATGAACCGGTTATAATTCCCCCTTCTTCCATCTTTTTTACTCGAACGTGAATCGTTCCTGCCGAAATTTGAAGTTTCTTAGCAATATCAGTGAAAGGGGTTCTCGTATTTTCAATCAGCATATCAAGAATTTGATGATCGGTTTCGTCTAGTTTGAATTTGGACATAGAAATAAATTTTAAGCGCGAAAATAATACACTTTCATTAATAAAAAGTTAATTTTTTAGTAAAATAATTGCGTATCCATCAGATTTTCTAACAATCTTCGATATATTTTGACCTACTTCAATATTTTCTTGCGAATTTATCAATAAAGAATCTCCATCCAAATCAAACTCTCGGTGACCATATCGTAAATCGCAATCATCAATCTTGTCTACAACCGCCTTAAAATGAACTTTTCCATTTACTAACGCTTCGGAATATTGAATAGCAACATCAATGAGCTTATGAGACTCCTTAACAAATACACGCCTTAAAATAATATCATTGTAGTTCACTAGGTTTTGTGGGATGCTAAAATAATGGTTGAAATCTTCCAGTATTTCTTGTTCATCTGTTAAATGAAACAACTCCAACAATGCATAAAATATAAGAGCTCGCGTTTTCTCCCGATTATAATCATCTTTACAATGTCCTGCTTCAAATAGTATGGTTGGCACGCCAGCCATCTGAAAAGTATCACCCACACAATTCGCATTGAAACTATCATCATACCTTCCTATCTGGCCGGGAACTATGCACTGTAGCATCCTGTCTAGCCTGACAATATGAGACATTGCAACCTCTCGTGCTGGTGTCAGAACACGATCTTTGTCTGCCGATGGTGCTAGAAAAGAAACTGTAGCCGCCAATCCAGTATCCAGGCCGTAAATAGATCGCTGATCATGAAGGTTGAGACATAAGTCGGGCTTAACTCTATTAAAGACAGTACGTAAGACTACACTTTCACTCTGACTTAAATCCTGAGCATCGCGGTTCAAATCTATCTTATTTGCATTCTCTCGTGTATAAAGCTTCGCACCATCGGGATTAAGCATCGGTAAAATAAAAAAAGAGTTTTGATCCAAGAACTGCTTTATTTCATCTTGGAAGAATTCTTTTTGACTTATAAACTTGATAAAATCAAAAATAGACTTGGTTGTGGTCGATTCATTTCCGTGCATTTGTGACCAACCTAAAACAACATGATTCCCTTTCCCAATTTTTATAAGAGGAATTTGATTCCCTAATTCTGAATAACCCGCATTAGATATTTCGATGAAATCTTCGTGAGATTTTAACAGAGGCATGATGTGCTCTAAGGTAACATATCTACCCTTTAATCTTGACTCAAAATGACTACTATACCACTGCTTATATTTCATACTTATCTTTAGTTCCACAAATGTAAACAATGCTTTGTTTACATTTGTAATCACGATTGCATACTGCTTCTGTGATCATTTGTAAACAATATGGCAGGTGAAATGCTCAAAATTTGAACAAGAGCTTGACTTGTTTGTAAATTAATGTTCAAATAGTTTATTTTCAGTATTTTATAGCTATTTATATAAATCTATAAATTAAATATATAAAGTATTAATCGTTATATCATTGCGGTTTTAAAAGTATTAAATTACATTTGTAACCTAATAGAACAAGAATATTAGTTTACAATGGTAAACACTACAGATTTTGCAAAAAGACTTCAGAAAATACTCGAATATTACGGGGTTTCTGCAACTGCATTTTCAGAAGAAATTAACTTCAACAGATCAACAATTTCTCACCTACTATCGGGTAGAAATAAACCAAGTTTAGAGTTTGTAATGAAGGTGCTTCAGAAATATCCTGAAGTGGAATTGTATTGGTTACTAAATGGAAAAGGTGAATTTCCTTCCGAAAAAAAACTTACCTCACCCCCTATTTCCGAACTTCAAAATAACACGACTAAAGAAACTGTAGCTACAGTTTTAGAAAAATCATCTCAGAATAGTAATAAAACAATCGATCGTATCGTAATTTTTTACAATGATGGTAGTTTTAAAGCGTACGAAAGTTAAAATCCTATCATAAAATTTCAGAAATTTGCACAAAACTCTAATGATGCGACTTCTTTATGTATTTACGGTGTTTGCATTCCTAAGCGGTTGCTATAATGCGGAACGAAATTGCGACGACTTCAAGGCTGGAACTTTTGAGTTTGAGGCCGTGGTAGGTTCTGAAGTACTCACAACTAGATTTGTACGGAATGATTCCATTGAAATTGACTATTTTAGAGGTAAATCGGACACCTCGTCGATCCGTTGGATTAACGATTGTGAATATATCGTCAAAAAGATAAACCCAAAGAATCGCGCTGAGGAAAAAGCGATTCACATGAAAATACTCAGCACCACAGCGAACACCTACCTTTTTGAGTATAATATCGTGGGAGATTCAAATAAAAAAAGAGGCACGGCAAAGCGGAAATTGTGATGGGCGCCCCTCCTTCTCTGAAGCTATGGAGAACAAGTTGACTTTTAAAAAACAGAAAATACCAAATAAAAAATATTCAATAACAAGTACTTAATAAATAACATTCTATTCTAATGTTTGAAATTTTAACCTCAGCTGACGCTCTCGTCGCACTACTAACACTTACTCTTCTAGAAATCATCCTTGGGATCGACAACATTATTTTTATCTCGTTAGCAGCTAGTAAATTGCCAAAAGAACATCAAAAAAAGGCCACAAACATTGGTTTGATGCTCGCTATGGTTATTCGTATTATCCTACTGTTTGGTATATCATGGTTAGTAGCCATGGAAGCCCCTTTTTGGCATATCAATTTGTCTTGGGTAAAAGGAGGCATTAGCGGTCAAGGTATCATTCTGTTCCTAGGTGGCTTATTCCTCCTATACAAGAGCACTAGTGAAATTCATGAGAAAGTAGAAGATAAAGATCACGACGAACGAGTAATTAAAAAAAGTAGGTCCACTACCCTTACCAAAGCAATTATTCAGATCTCATTAATTAATATTGTTTTTTCTTTCGACTCGATACTAACCGCTGTAGGTATGACCAACGGAATCGGAAACAACCCAACGGATGCGCTTATTATAATGGTTATTGCCGTTGTAATTTCCGTTCTCATCATGATGGCTTTTGCAGCTCCTGTTGGGCGCTTTGTAAACGAGCACCCAACGGTGCAACTACTAGGGCTATCTTTTTTAATCCTAATTGGGTTTATGCTTATTGCAGAAGGAGCTCACCTGTCTCATTTAGAAATATTCGGATCTCAAGTTGGTGCCATCCCAAAAGGGTATCTTTACTTTACGATTGCATTTTCTTTATTTATTGAATTTATAAACATGCGTTTTCGCAAACGCACTTCATCAATAGTAAGCGATGAGCCTCAAGATGTGACAAAAGACTAGTTAAAAAACCAAAACTATGAGTGATTTTAATACGAATTGGACAAAAAAAGAATTAAGCGCCTATACACTGCTATATTGCGCCCACGCAAATTTTAATGAAACTTCAGAAGAACTGGAGTTAGTTAAATTAAAAGTGGTGTCCAACAACCTTATTTCAATTCGAAAAGAGTTTGATAGTGATAACGATTACCAAAGCATACAGAAAATTCAATCAACGGTTCAAAGACTAGGATATACCTGGTCTCAGATAGATGACCTTATCTCAGAAATAAAGACGCTATTCTTAGCAGATGGAAAGTTTGATGCCGTAGAAAAGTCAATTTTTACCGGACTTAAGAAGCTTTTGGCATAAAGGTCAAAGGTCTACAGAAAATGAACTTGGGTGAGGGAGGGCTCGATGTTTATAGAGGCTAGACTCCTTTGCTGAAAGAAGCTTCAAGAAACTAGACTTTTTTTATCTTGGTTTTTGAGTATTGTTATTTTGAACTTTTCCCTCACTACTCAATACTCACTTATTTTGTTTCAACAAAGCATTCTGCTCCTCCATCAATTTCTCAATATTAGAGAGCAATTGAATGTTTTTAGGGGTTACTACTTCCTTGTTTTTTGGGTCTTCAGCCTTCGCTTGAAAACGATTCATCATTTTAATCACTAAAAATATCGTGAGTCCTATTATTAAGAAATCAAGTAGTACCTCAATCAAGAGACCGTAACCAATCGCTATCTCATCTGCCCCCTCAGCGGCTTCTCGAAGCACATATTTCTGATCCGTAAAATTGACCTGGTTGGTGATTAAGAACAGCGGAGGCATAAAGACTTTCTTCACTAAAACATTGACCACATTATTGAATGCCGTCCCCATAATAATCCCTATGGCCATATCGACCATATTTCCTTTTACAGCGAAATTTTTAAATTCTGAAAAGAACTTTCTCATAGCTTATTTAAAAAAGGAGCGTCTGACCTTCTTCATCGATAGGCGGCTCAGGGTCATTTGTATTATTTTTATTCTGGTCTGAAGGTATCTTTGAACTCTCGTTATCTGTCTGACTTTCTACATTTACCTCATCAACAACCTCTATCTCCTCAGCCACTGATGGCTCCGGTGCCTTATACTCTAAGGGATCCAGGGAATTTATCTCTAAAACTTTGCTCTTCGTAAGTTGATTCCCTATTGCCGAAACACCTTTCACTGATATAAACTCTTCTAGATTTATCTCCAAATTATCTTCTCTATCTTTTCCGCGACTCTTTGCAAAAACTACTTCCGCCATAGGTCTATAATCAACAAAAACCTTCTCCAAATATGAGTTTGGATGTTCTGTGATTATCATTTCTTCTTTATCTGGGTTATCAATTAAGAAACGTTTTACATAAAAAAGTTCTTTTTCTCCCGCCCAATAAATCGCCGAAATTGGCTTTTGAGCATCCCATTTTTCTAAGACAATTACATCATCATCAAAACGTAAGGTCAATTCTGGAATAACTGTCTTTACTAGTCCTTTTTGACTAATAATTAGCAACCTATCTTCTTTCCTAAATTCTCCAAGCAATTCCCCTCTAGCATCTACATTCAGCCTTTGTACTGTATCATCGAACCAAATACTGCGCGGCTTAAGAGTAGATAAGCCTTTTTCTTTCAACTCAATTCGTTTCACCGAATATTTAGTGACAATATTTCCTTTAGCAGCCCTCCCTTTCACTAATAAATCTGCAAAGTCCAAATCAAACTTTAACTTTTTAATGCTTCCACTTTGCCTTAATAGAACAGTTACAACCTCTGCCTCTCCATTAGGATTAGCCGTAAAATAGAGCACTTTGGACCCTTTGGCACCTAGTGTTAAATCATATTCCCTATCTCTAGTTATTCCAGTTACCGAAAATCTTTTTACATAGGTAGCACCTTTCGCACCGTCCTTGTAAATTAGATTATAGATCGTACGCTTATCTTTCTTTTTAAATACTGCCACATGGATAATCCCTTTACCGACAAAGGTCTTAGCGCCTACTTTCGTTATCATTACTTTACCTTCTTGGGTAAAAACGATAATATCATCTATATCACTGCAGTCGGTCACATATTCATCTCTTCTCAGACTTGTACCAAGAAACCCTTCCTCACGATTTACATACAACTTCGTATTTCGAATAACAACCTTAGTTGCTTCAATATCATCAAAGACACGAATCTCTGTCTTTCGTTCTTTCCCTGCTCCGTATACTTTCTTTAAACGTTTAAAATAATCAACTGCATATGTGATTAAGTTATTCAAGTGATTCTTTACCTCAGCAATACTATCTTCTAATGAATCAATCTTTTGCTGTGCTTTATCAATGTCAAATTTAGAAATACGCTTGATCCGAATTTCAGTAAGTCGTACAATATCATCTTCCACGACAGCGCGCTTCAGATGTTTGATAAACGGCTTCAATCCATTATCGATTGCCTGTATAACACCCTCCCAAGTTTCTTCTTCTTCTATGTCGCGATAAATTCGGTTTTCAATAAAAATACGCTCCAAGGAGGAATAGTGCCATTGTTCTTCTAGTTCGTGTAACTGAATCTCAAGCTCACTTTTCAATAGCTCTACTGTTCGGTCTGTTGAACGTCGAAGCATTTCAGTAACACCAACAAATAAGGGCTTATTATCCTCAATAACACAGCCCAATGGCGAGATTGAAACCTCACAATTAGTAAAGGCATAGAGCGCGTCAATGGTTTTATCTGGAGATATCCCACTTGGAATATGAACTAATATCTCAACATCGGCAGCTGTATTATCTTCAATTTTTTTAATTCTGATTTTCCCCTTATCGTTTGCCTTCAAGATTGAATCTATCAATGAAGACGTATTCGTAGCGAAAGGAATCTCAGTAATTACCAACGTGCTCTTATCGAACTGATTGATACGCGCGCGACATCTAATTTTGCCACCTCGTAGTCCATCGTTGTAATTTGCAACGTCCATTATACCACCTGTTGGAAAATCGGGATAAATAGTAAAACGCTTGCCTTGTAAATGCTTTATAGAAGCATCGATCAACTCGATAAAATTGTGAGGCAAGATCTTCGTTGACAGTCCAACAGCAATACCTTCAGCGCCTTGCGCCAATAGCATAGGAAACATCACCGGTAAATTAACAGGCTCCTTTCTTCGTCCGTCATAAGACGACTGCCAAGGCGTAATCTTCGGATTGTAAACAACATCCAAAGCAAATTTCGATAAACGGGCTTCAATGTAACGAGAAGCTGCAGCACGATCTCCTGTCAGTATATTTCCCCAGTTCCCTTGTGTATCTATCAAGAGGTCTTTCTGCCCAATCTGAACCATCGCATCGGCTATACTGGCATCTCCATGAGGGTGATACTGCATTGTATGTCCGACGATGTTAGCCACTTTATTGTAACGACCATCGTCCAAATCCTTTAAAGAATGCATTATTCGCCGTTGTACAGGCTTAAAACCGTCTTCTATAGCCGGAACAGCACGCTCAAGAATAACATAGCTAGCATAGTCCAAAAACCAGTCACGGTACATGCCTGTCACTTTGGTAATCGTATCCCCCGAGGTATCTTCAGCTTCTCCCAAGTAATCGGGAGTATCATCTATTTCGTCTTCGTTGTTGTTGAGTTCATCACTCATAGTTATAAATCAAGAATATTGAAAATGGAATTTAGAATATGGACTAACTTAGCCTGTCAATAAAACTTCCAATTCTTTTCTGTAATGACTGTATTTTAGTTAATAATTGATTGTATTCTTCTTCTTGTACAAATTTTTCACTTTTAGCTATTTCTAACTGTGTTTCCCACTCATAAGCTGAACCTAAACTAGTTTCAAGAAAAATCTTAAAATGCTTGTCAGATGACTTCGCAGAGCCTTCTGAAATGTTTGATGGAATTGACACCGCAGCCCTATTCATCTGACTTATCAAATTAAACCGCTCTTCTTTTGGGAACTTTTTTGTTAATTGATAGGTTTCTTTTGCAAATGAAACACCGTCAATCCAAATAGTCAATTTTCTAAAATTATGTCTTGCCATAATTAAAACCCTTTTAGACTAAGTCCATACTCCAAAACCCATATTCCATTTTAATCAATCCTCAACTCTATCCAATTCAAATTTTAAATTATCAATAATAAATTTCTGCCTGTCCGGCGTATTTTTACCCATATAAAACGAAAGTAATTCTTCAATACTCATCGACTTATCTAACATCACTGGATCCAAGCGAATATCAGCTCCAATAAAATGTACAAATTCATCTGGAGAAATCTCTCCAAGACCTTTAAAACGAGTTATTTCAGGACTTTGCTTGAGCTCTATCATTGCATTTTTTCGCTCTTCTTCGGAATAACAATAAATGGTCTTCTTCTTATTTCTCACTCTAAACAACGGCGTTTGAAGGATATACAAATGCCCCTCTTTAATCAGTTCAGGAAAAAACTGAAGGAAAAATGTAATCAGTAATAATCGAATGTGCATCCCATCAACATCGGCATCAGTTGCGATTACAATATTATTGTACCGAAGATCCTCCATCGATTCTTCGATATTTAAAGCAGCCTGGAGTAAATTAAATTCCTCGTTTTCATAAACTATCTTTTTTGAGAGACCGTAGCTATTTAATGGCTTCCCTTTCAAGCTAAAAACCGCCTGCGTGTTCACATCACGGCTTTTAGTAATACTACCACTTGCCGAATCTCCCTCTGTAATAAAAAGTGTAGATTCTAAGTTGCGTTCCTTTTTTGTATCACCTAGATGAACTCTGCAATCACGAAGCTTTTTATTGTGTAAATTTGCTTTCTTAGCGCGATCTTTTGCTAATTTTCGAATCCCTGAAAGCTCCTTCCGCTCGTGCTCTGCCTGCATGATCTTCTTTTGCAACTTCTCGGCAGTATCCTGATTTTTATGCAGGTAATTATCGAGCTGAGTCTTAACAAAATCGTTTATGAAGGTACGCACGGTAGGTAAATCCCCGCCCATATCGGTAGAACCTAATTTGGTTTTCGTCTGACTCTCAAAAACAGGCTCCATCACTTTAATACTAATAGCAGACACAATAGACTTCCGAATATCGCTCGCATCGTAATTTTTTCCGTAGAATTCTCTAATTGTTTTTACA
>Ga0075467_10003571_pt1 | contig 11901 bp, 6 predicted proteins | sample DEB08_DNA_9_FD_75067 | JGI IMG/M metagenome (GOLD analysis project Ga0075467, IMG submission 75067) | Aqueous microbial communities from the Delaware River and Bay under freshwater to marine salinity gradient to study organic matter... | ecosystem: Environmental > Aquatic > Marine > Coastal ...
CTAATTAACTCAATAATTTCCTTAGAAGTTATAGGGTCCAAACCTGTTGTAGGTTCATCGTATAGGATAATTTTCGGTTTCAGAATAAGGGCTCTTGCTAAGGCCACCCTTCTTTTCATTCCTCCTGATAGTTCAGAGGGCATTAAGTCAATAGCATCAACTAGCCCAACATTTGCTAGAGCTTCTTCTACAAGTACTCTGTTGCTTTCCGTTATATGCAATTTTTGCTTATGCCTTCTCAGCGGAAACTCTAGGTTTTCCCTCACCGTCATGGAATCATACAAGGCACTTCCTTGAAAAAGAAACCCGATTTCTGTGCGTAAAACATCTAATTCCGAGTGTCCTAATACCGTAATATCGTGTTCTTTGATTTTAATACTCCCACTATCAGCCTGCAATAACCCCACAAGACATTTTATCATCACCGATTTCCCTGAACCGGATTTCCCCATAACGACCAAATTTTCACCTTCAAACAATTGCAGATTAAATCCGTTGAGTACATGGTTGTCTCCAAAACTTTTTTTCAAGTTTACCAACTCCAATACGGGCGCTATTTTTTTTTCTGAACTCATCATACCCCATAAAATATATCTGTGATAAAAACTGCTATAAAATCTAATACAAATAACAACATCGATGCATAAATTACTGCCGAGTTTGAAGCCTCTCCCACCCCTACAGTTCCATTTTTACAGTTGTACCCTTTATAGCAACCCACTAGGCCAATAGCGAAACCAAAAAAGAAGGTTTTAATTGTCGCCGGAATCAAATCACTAAATTTCAAAGCATCGAAAATCTGTATAAAATACAATTGATAGGATACCTCCCCTTTTAGGTTTTCAACTAAGGCAGAGCCGACTATAGCAACGGCATCTCCAAAGATTACCAATATTGGAAGCATCAAGGTCGTAGCCAAAATTCGTGTAACCACTAAATACTTAAACGGGTTGGTTCCCGAAACTTCCATAGCGTCAATTTGTTCGGTAACACGCATTGAACCAAGTTCTGCACCTATCCCCGAACCAATTTTCCCGGCGCATATTAGAGCTATAACAACAGGTCCTATCTCACGTACGATGGAGAGTACAATCATAGATGGCATCCAGGATTGGGCTCCAAATTTTAACAGGGTAGGCCTGGATTGCAATGTAAATACCAAGCCTAAGATAAAACCTGTAACTGCAACTAGAAACAAGGATTTAACCCCTATTATATAACACTGGCGAAACAACTCTTTATATTCGAATGGGCTACTAAACAGCTGACGAAAAAAGCGACCGGCAAAAAATGCCATATCACCTATCTCTTCAAAAAAGGTTCTAAGCCCATTCGCCATTTTAAGAGATTGCGCCATAATCCATTGATAAAATTATTCTCAAAGGTAGATGTGAGCATGTTCAATTAAAATGATATAAATCAGTAGTCGGCACTAGTCAATGAGAAATGTCATTTTTATCGTGTGGTTTATTCTTATCTTTGTTTAAGAAGATTGAAATATGAAAACGACCGTTATAATACAGAATTTAAAGTGCGCTGGCTGCATGGGAACTATTACAAAGAACCTCAGCGCTATCACAGATGTTACCGACCTGCATATTGAATTGGAAGACTCGGCAGTAAGTTATACCTATACTTCGGAAGAGACTTTGCTTTTAGTCCAACAAAAACTAGCACATCTAGGGTATCCCATTGATGGCGATAAAAACACCTTAGGTAGCAAGGCTAAATCTTATGTTAGCTGCGCTATAGGTAAGATGGGGGCTTAGATTAATTGTGTATTCGTTTAACCGTCTAGTTGTTTAATTGTTTGCTTGTGTAGAGTAAAATATCGCTTACATAGCACGATTACACGATTCAATGAAATAATGATTGAATGAAATAATGGGTGAAGGAGATTGGCTATTACTTATTCTTTATTTCTTATTCTTTATTGATTATCTCTCATTCTTTGATTTTTCCCTGAATAGAGTTGACCGTTTTTTTTTACATTTTACATTTAGTATTTTATATTTCACAATCTAAAAATCACTTGTTTATTCTACCAAAACACGATTACACGATTCAACAAACCAACTTTTTAAACGCTTCACCATTCACTGCTCACCATTCACCATTTTGACTTCGAGTGAAATTCAAATTACGTTAGTAAATTTGAATTTAGTATCGAGGAGTCACTTTCAACCCACGATTAAACGATTCAACGAATAAACAAATCAACTCTTCACGACCTCTGGCGCGCTTTTGCAAAGCGTGACTCAATCTTATTGAAAAGACGCATTACTCTGACTTGCCCTTAAAAATATCGAAGGAGCTTTTCCTATTTGTTAATCCTTCTTTTTATTACCCTTATTTTTATTGATAATTCCTCGCAATGAGGCTATTGCAATTAATAGAAAACCAAGTCCTATCAAGCAGAGCACTACACAAACTGCAGTATTCTGCGATAAATAGGCATCAGGCACTTCTGGATTAATGTAATTGGCTATTCCAAATAAGAAGAGGAAGTAAGAAATAAAAAGTGAGGCAATAAGAACGACTACATTCGTAAGGTTCGATGCTTTGATTATTAAATATTTCATAATCATAAATTTCTCTAAGTTAATAAAAAAAAAGATTATCTTCTTGTAAACATCGTTTTTAACCACTGAATTCTAGATAATTAAGTACCCATTAAAAACAATTTAATTGAAAATAATATTATCCCAATACAAATTTTCATATTCGTCCATATGAATACTTGGAAAACAAGTTCCGGATTGGCTGTAAAATGATTAGATTATTTTATTATCTTTAAATGACTTTAAAAGGGGAGACCAGAGAGCATATTCATAATTGGGTAATTCCAAAAAACAGAACAAGTAGGAAGTTAAATTAACTATTATGCCAAAATATATAATTGAAAGGGAAATTCCAGAGTCTGGGATTCATTCTGCCCGGCAAAAAGAGCAAACAATTCAAAAGAAACAAAACAAAACGGGACTCCCTAATGATATAAAAACAGGAATGGAAAACCTGTCTGGGATATCATTGGATGATGTAAACGTATATTATAATTCAGACAAGCCTGCTCAATTAAAAGCCCATGCTTATGCACAAGGCACTAATATTTACTTAGCACCAGGGCAGGAAAAACACCTCCCCCATGAAGCTTGGCATGTGGTTCAGCAAAAGCAAGGCAGAGTTAAACCTACCATGCAGATCAAAGGAAATGTGTATGTTAATGATGATGCACGTTTGGAAAAAGAAGCGGATGTAATGGGGGCGTGGGCGCTGTTATTCAATTCAAAAACATCAGATCAAACTGTGTTTATCAATACTCAATTAAATAAAATAAGTCATAACGTAGCAGTAATTCAGCGCGTGCATGATCAAGCCCCTTGGGAAATAAGGCATCAATATAGCAAGTACACAAGGGAGGTCGCTAGTAGTAATAAATATCAGAATTTCAAGAAGGTTACATTCGATGGTGTAGAATATGACAGTGATCAACGTTGGATTTATCAAAAAGGATTTAAGGCATCTAAGAAAAAACAGTTAAAGGACGTTGCTGGAATTTTGTTTCAAATTGGAATGACAGTTGGTGGAGCTTTTGCTCCAGGAATAGCAGATGGGTTGCCTTCTGGGCGAACAGAGAATAATGTAAGACATAGAGTTCAGGGTGGCATATCAAAAGAGTTAGCCCCTGGTCGCATTACACCGGCAAGTATACTATCTAGAGTTACTCTAGGAAAAGAACCTGCAGCTGCTACTAGGATTAAAAAAGAACTCATGGCTCCAAAAGAGTTTATTGGAATCCGATTATTAAGTAACAGTAATAGGAGTGAGTCAAGATGGCTTCTGTACGCAAGTGACAACCAGAAAACACGAATTAGAAACCTAATGGTTTTGGGGCATCTTGACAGTGCTTTGAAGCTATTGGATGATGACGTTCCTGGTGGTTGTCAACCATATAAGGATTATCCGGGCACTAATCATTTTTATGGTTTTCAAACCGATGAATTGTCAATTGAAGATTTTCGAAATGACCAATTGACAGAGGAGGATTTTCGAAGATGATGCTATTAGAAATTGAGGTGTAGGTTTGGGGGCTATGTTATTTTTTAACCTTGACTAATTAAGGTTGGCTTTTTTTATTTGTTCTTTTTATTTTCAAGAAAATTAAATGATCCACCTAAACTAAAATTATATTGACCAAAAAAGAAAGATTGACTGGCCCTATCTGATTCATTAGAAGTAGTTCTGATACTGGGCATATTAATATAACCACCTTTGAACTCAGTTTGCAAAATAAAATGTTTGAAAAATGTAAAACCAACACCAACCATTGCGTGTAAACCATAACCTGCCAAATGAAATTGATCATAGCGCTCCTTACTCAACAATGTTGTATTAGTCTTTGGGATTAAAATTCCAATTCCAGCTCCATATAAAAGATTCATTTTAATATTTTTATGAAGTGTAACCAAATCATCAAATCTTCTAACCTCAGCATTTACATAATTTAAACCGTCGGTATGCTCAAGTTTTAAAAATGTATCTTCAACAATAATATCATCATTATTGTATACGCCATCATAAGGGGTTCCTGAATTTTGAATTTCACCAGAAATTTGAACCATTTGATTTTGATTTACAATATATTTCATATGATCAAGACCTAGCGATACACTGTAATGATCGCTAACATAATATCCTAATCTTAAATTATACTGTGGTGTTGTAATATAAATAGGCCGAAAATAATTTTCAACTGTAAAATCGGTCTGCCTATCTGAACCTCTTACATTTTTTAATTCGAAATTATAATTATCCCCTTCGAATTTCATATCAGACTTCGAATACCATGACCAATTATATCCCCAGGTTAGAAAAAACTCACCCTTTTTTGGTGTTGCAGTTGTAGGGTTTAACACCTCTTGTGAGTATCCGCTTATAGCAATGAACATAAGCAGTATTATCGAATAATTTTTTATCAAAAAAACAAGGTTTATATGGGTCTCTTTAGAGAAGGCGAAACTAAGGAAAATATAAGTATCCTCTGCCAATACCAACAATAAATATGGAGTCTAAATTACTACGCCTTTTTTTGTTGATTCGGGCACCTATCATAGCCGTGAAATGTTTTATTATTTAGAATTCAGATTGGTTAAAAAACATTTCTTTTTTAGAATAGATATACTCATAGAGCGTTTTCTTTTTCAAAAGTAAACCAAGAGAAGTATGGAAACTACATTCCATTAGCTGAAATCAAATATTAATGATTCTCTCTGTTGCGATTTTGCTGCGCATGCGCACTCTAGATGCAAAATTGCATTACGCCCATAACGTGAAACCCAAATTCCAAAAAAAAACACTACAAAAAGAATTACCTTTCTAACTAACCTTCTTAAATGCTAAGGAGACAAAGACGGGAATCCTTCAGGACTCCATAAAAACAAAAGAAAGCTTCTAGAACATATGACTCTAAAATCATAAAAAGCTAAACCCTAGGCCATTCCTATATGTTTGTCTTCAATGTCCAAATGCAACAATTCAAGCGGTAAATCCACCCCTTGGTCTTTGATAGTATTTATTCTGTGTAAATAAGCAGCACCTTCCAATAAATGATTCGCTACATCAGCAACTCTTCTGTTTTTAGCTTGGCTTAAATAGGAGTTTTTAGTCCATTCATTAAAGGCTCCCATGGCTGGACCACACCAAATTTGATAATCCATCACTCTGTCTGGAACACCTGCATTGGCCCAATTGGAAGAAAGCCCTAAATACCATCGAAAAATCAAGGCCATTTTACGCTTAGGGTTTCCTTTTGCTTTTTCAATTTGCTCTGGGTCTCTTTCTTCAAAGAAGCTCACACATCCATCCCACACTTGCTCTAAAGGCATTTTAAAAGTTAGTTTTTCTAACTTTAATCTATCATCTACAGGAATTGCGTCAATACCTTCATAGCGGTTGTATATTTCGTATAATTTCTTGGCTCTAGCGCCAAACAAAGTACCACGTTTTAAAACTTGCAATTCTACACCCAATTCGAACATATCGGAAGCGGGAGCCATCGTAATATCTGTAGAGGCTACTTTAGCGAGTAATTCCTTCACAGCGTCTGAAGTTCCAGATTCTATACAGGCTTGATTGATAGAACCAGTTACCAAATAGGCAGCACCCATAGCAAAAGCAGCTAAGGCGGAGGCAGGAGTTCCAATTCCTCCAGCGGCACCTACTCTAATTTGTTTTTTGTACTGGTGTTTTTTTTGAATTTCATCTCTCAATTGTATAATGATAGGCAATACAACCACCATTGGACGGTTATCTGTATGGCCACCAGAATCGGCTTCCACAGTAATATCATCTGCCATTGGTACTTTTTGAGCCAATTCATATTGTTGTTGAGTAATCTTTCCAGCGGCCAATAATTTATCTAAAAATTGGATTGGAGCAGGCGACATAAAACGTTCCGCCACTTCTTTTCTAGAAATCTTACCAATCACTTTATTGGAAATTACAATTTCGCCTTCTGCGTCTAAACTCAATCCTACGGCTCTGTATTTTACAATTTGCTCAGATAAGTTCATATAAGCCGAAGCTTCTACCACTTTTACACCGTGTTCAATAAATAAGTTTACGGCACCTTCTTCCAAAGCCTTTTCAATTGGGCTATGGATAAGGTTACAAGCATAGGTTTGAGTAGGCAAAGCTTCTTGAATAGCAGCTATAGCTTCTTTAACACGCGAAGGAATCATACCTGCAGCACCGAAGGAACCCATCATTTGGTTTTTTCCTAAAGCTATGACTAAATCTGTAGACGCAATTCCATTTGCCATAGCACCTGCCTTATAGGCGTATTTCACCTTGTAATCTTCTTTGAAAGAAGCATCCCCCAAATCTTCAGCAGTAAAAGCTGGTACGATGGCTTTTAAAAATAAGCCCTTTCCTTCAGATTGAATGGTTCCCGTATTTGTAATTCCAGTGCGACCTGACAAATCTTTCACTACATAACAAGGTATAGCGGTGTTTTTTAATTTGTCAGACATTCCTTGGATATCAAATGAAATTTCTCTGGGAGAACCAATCCATTTTAAGTTAATCATTTTCTTATATTTTAATTTCGGTATTTCTTTTCTTAATGATTGAAGACTTGAAATACAGAATGTTTGTTTTAATTATTTTTTGAGTAATCGTTATTTCTTCTAAGGGTTGAAAATATCTTATTCTTTTGTCAATTTTTTGTTACCCCAACCCTAAAGGGAGCAAAAATCTAATGTTGCTATTAGTCTAAGAATATGTCCACCCTTTTGGGTTGGGGCAAAGGCATATTCGGCTTAAAATAATCTATCTTCTTTCCTTCATACTCTTAAACTTCCTGAATTCCCAAAGCTAAATCTGTTAACTCGTAAATTCTTGTGCCTTCATTCCAGAGATATGCATTAGCAATAAGTGCCAAGGTATCTCCTCGTTTTTCTATCGTTTTAAAATGCACTTCTAAATGCATATTTTCGACATTGACTTTTATCTGTCCGCGGTATTTCCACTCGGTTTTATTATTCTCTAGTTGAACAAATCGCGGGTTTTTAAAGTCTTTCCCTAAATCTTGTTGCAAAGCAAATAACTGCATCGCTTGTGAAATAGCTTCGACTCCTAATGAACCTGGCATTACAGGGTCAGAGTAAAAATGACACGTAAAGAACCAGTCATAGGTATGTATTGCTTTAGAACAATGGATATATCCTTTGCCGAACTCACCTCCGTCTTTTACCACTAAACCGCTGTCTAATAAATTCAGTTGATCTTCTGCCAAGCGGAAGGTATTTGTCTTGTTATTTTCCTTATACAATTTCATTTTTGCGTATAAAGAATCTAGTTTTATTTGGAAATAATCTTTGCTTGTCAAGTTGTTTTGTAAATACCAAGCTGCGACATCCTCGCCTTTATCTAATCCCACTTGTTGTGCTAAGGCTTCCTTCGGAAAAAATCCAAACGAAGAAAACCCTTTATAGAATATATGTCCATCTACAGATACTTCAAACAAGTATTTCTGAATTACAAAACCTCCTAATGCTGTAGAAGAAGTTAAGGTTGATTTATTTTTAATCACTTTACCTCTAAAATCTGTACCTGAAGGTAAGTCTAATAATTCACCATCACCATCTAGATTTCTAAAGTATAAATCTTTGTCAGGGAACTGAAGCGTACTCCCTAAATAGGCACCTAATAACCCACAAGGTTGTAGAGCAATTTCCATCAATACCGCATAAGGCATCGTCATTGAAGCATTTTGTTTGTAATACCAAACATCTTGAGGCACGTCGTATTCTGTCCAAATGTTTGTTGGTTTTGAGAAATCAAAACGCTCTCCATCAATTTTAATCACTCGGCTTACCACTTGTAAATCGGTATTAGGTTGACGCGATAAAGCTCTATTGTCATAAACCGAATATTCTGGGCCAAAACAGTCCGCTAATCGTCCCAAAGCAAATGTTTCGATATCTGTTTCGTTTAACAAAACGTTCTCGGTTATTTTCGTAGGTTGCTCTAGGTATCTCGGATTGTCTTTTTCTCTCATTTGCAATCCTAAATTGGCAAAGTGTACTGTAATTACATCATCTACAATAATTTCTAAATCACCAATTACATATGGATCAGGTAATAATCCTATCTCTTTAATCACTAAACGATACACTAATGTTTTATCATTAGGAGTCACTTCTTTTCTACATCTCACCTTTTGCGGAATTCCATAAATTGGTTGGAAACGCGCATCTTTTTTAAGGCGTTGTAACCCGAGCATCATCATAAAGAAACGCAGCAAGTTTCCGCCACCTTCTGCTTGTAAAGAACCTGCTAATACTTCGTCATCTCTAAAGTGACACGGGAAATACCAATCGTCTGGACTCAGATCCTTTTCCGCGATAATTTCTCCTAAACCATAAGCACCTCCATTGACATCTGCCTTCGTAATGCGATCTAACATTAGCATTTTTTCTGGAGCTAGTCGAATTGATTTATTTCTTCCATTCGGGAAATAAGAAATATCATCAAAACACTTATGAGCATCTCCATTGATCAGATGTCTTAAATCTTCAATATCAAAAGACGTCTTTTTTGTGGTTAAGAAGGGAATGAATTTTTTCTTTTCTACCGCAGCTAAAGCTTTCTTCTCACTGTCTGTATAAACTACGCCATTTCCTTTACTCAATTCTTCATCGGTGAAGAAACCAGCTACTCCATTCGTCATTTTTAACACCATTCGATCTTCTACAAAACACTCATAGCTAAAGAAAAACAACAAATTACCGCCATTTCTAACATATGAATTAATGGAAATATCATAGCGTAACGTTTGCCCTTCAAAAGGTAAATCGTCTATAAAATTTAAAGTACAATCTAGTAAACGATATACGTAGTCTCCTTTATTTTCTAAATCGATTCCCAAATATGAAATCAGCATTAGATCACATTGCCCAGATTCTACAGACACTGCCCAAGGGATTTGTGTGTCGGTTGCATAGCCAGAATTGTAGGGGATGTCGTATTCGGTTTGCATCGTAGAAGGTTTGTATTCTCCTAACTTAGCATCTAAACCGGTAACTCTACTCACCAATAAATAAGGATCCATTGGTAACATAACCCTACGTTTATATTGGTCAATGACATTGTATTCTGCACCAAAAACATTACCAATTTTTCCTTCTGAAAATTCTATTAGATCTTCTTTGGTGTAAATGACATTCTTACCTTTTAAATGATTTGGGTCATTATAATCTTGTAATTTCAAACCATTCTCTGCAATCTTGACAGTAGTTTTAGTATCGGTGTTCGGTATTGAAGTATCTATCATACTAACTATTTTTTCTAATGTATGTTTTGTTGTTGTAGGCTCTCTAGAGCCCGTGTCCTCTATTATATTTTGTAGTTTTCCTTTTCGTTTGACAGTAGCAAACTGACTTTTCATATCTTCAGATAACAACACATCATACACAGGTCTCCCTCCAGTTTTTACTTTTTTAGTAAAACGTTTTTTGAGTTGTTTCTGATTTGTATTCGGATACAATAAACTTAAGTCAATGTCGATTCCGTTAGAAATTAATTGTGCTAAACATTCGTATAAGGATTGTATAGAACTCGTGCCTTTTTTGTCAATAGCACAAGCAGCGTGTTTTTTTTGGTCTAGGGTATCTTTTATCCAATTTGTACAGGTGCTATTGGGACCTAGCTCTACGAAGGTGCTAAATCCGTTTACAGACATTTTTTTCGTGAAAGCGGGAAAATCAACCGTTTTATGGCAAACTTTTGTAGAGTTTTCTGCTATTATTAAGGAATCCATAGGAATTTTTTCACCCGTTAAACTAGAGTAAAAATCAACTTCCAGTTCGCTTTCTAATGGGAAATTATGCATTTCAATCAGTCCTTCGTATTCTTTTTTACAGAATTCATTATGGATAATATTCTGAAAAGGCACTAGGTCAGACGCACAATTAAGTATTCTAATTAACTCTTTACATTGGCTTTTATCTCCAGAGATTATTAACTCTTTTTTAGAGTTTACAAAAGTGATGGATACTTTATCAAAGGCAGAAATTTGAGCCTCTACCTTTTCTTTACTTTCTAGTAAAATCCAGCTTTGCCATCTAGATTTCGCTTCTTCTGTGCTAATATTCCATTCTTCAGCTAATAATTCTAAATCACCTGAAAACTTATTTTTGAAAATAGGAGAATTCCGAAATATTTTTGTTCCCTCACCCGAATTCCAAATGCCAAAAGCATACCACATAGAACTACATTCCCCCATGGAATACCCCATAGCTGCTTTTGGAGTTACCCCAAAATATTCTCTTAATATATGAGTATACAGTGTGGAATAAAGCACACCTACTGACATCATAGAAATAGCATCATCTTGAATGTTTAGAGAAGGGGTTGCACTATTTTGCTTTTTAGGGAATAAATAGTCTAAGCCAAAGAACTCTTTAAGGTTTGGAATTTGACTTTCGAACTCGCTTAATAGATTTGGGAAAAACTGGAATAAATCTTGGCCCAATCCTTCATAACTAGTTGCCGAACCAGGATACACAAATGCTAAATCTCCTCTATCTGCACTAGGGTTTGGGCTAAAGAAAGAACCACTAGGTAATTTAATATCCGTCTTTTTAGCAAATGCAACCTCCAATTGTTTTTCTATGAAAGTGATATCTTGTACTATGGACTTCTTATTAGAGGCGATTAAAACAATACTGAATTTCCCTTTTTCTTTCGTCGCTTTATCAAAATAAGTTTGCGCTATAAAGTCCAAATCGTCAACAAGAATATCTTCCCTAATTAGGGATAGATTTTCTCTAAGTTCTTTGTGAGTATTTCCTCTTAAAACAAACAAATGCTTTTTTAGAAAATTATCAATTTTTTGATGCTTCGTACGCTTAACTTCGGAAAGCTTTACGCGAGAATGTAGACTCAAGTTTACTAGCGCCTCTCTTGGATGATCCGTTTCGTTAATCCAAGGTCTTGACTCACTAGGAAAGTAGTAATTACTGTTTTTTAAGGCATCATTTTTTACAGACTTCCAATTTGGAATACCTGGAATAAATTGATGATATATACAAAGAGCCGTTTTAATAATAGAAGCCAATCCAGAGGCAGCAAACATATGCCCTATGTTAGCCTTTACCGAGCCTAATGCAATTTTAGTATCCGATTTATTCCCTAATAATTGCTCTTGTTCCAACTTATCTTCCCGCTTAAATCCAGAAGCGACTAGTTCTTGTAACGCGATATTTTTATCAGTTACTAAATCTCCAATAGCATCAATAGTAGCATATACGGTGTCATTTTTATTGACCGTATCATTTGCTTTTAAAACAATAGCTGATGCTCCTTCTCCAATCAACCAACCATAATCGTCTGCATTAA
>Ga0075467_10003573_pt1 | contig 11892 bp, 8 predicted proteins | sample DEB08_DNA_9_FD_75067 | JGI IMG/M metagenome (GOLD analysis project Ga0075467, IMG submission 75067) | Aqueous microbial communities from the Delaware River and Bay under freshwater to marine salinity gradient to study organic matter... | ecosystem: Environmental > Aquatic > Marine > Coastal ...
ATCATTATATTGATTCAAAATACGCCTCGCGTTCTATCAATAGCAACAAGGTGTGGAATAAACTATGGCAACACTCGAACGCACGATTTGGTCGTGATTATAGACAGGAGATAGTCAAGGCCAAGAATATAACCTTAGTGACTCACGCTAGCGTGGTAAACATAGAGTGTAATTCAAGCATCTCGAAGGTCGTTAGTTTAGAGACCAAAAATCACAGCGGTAAAACTCATAAAGTAACCTCAAAGAAGTTTATCTTAGCCGCCGGTGCTATCCAAAATGCGCGGCTGTTGTTAGCGTCTCGATCGCAAGCCAAGAACGGAATCGGCAATGATTTTGATCTTGTCGGTCGTTATTTTATGGAGCACTTAGAGGTTGATAGTTCTGAGCTATGGCTATCGAAACCGTTCGATGCTTCGTTGTATACGCGGCAAGAATCAAGGCTTATAGCAAGCGCCGAAATAGCTATCCAAGAGAAAATTCAAAAACAATATCAAATACTTAACGGAACAGTATCGTTAACGCCCTTGAACTACGCACGGCTAGTAAAGCCCCGCATTCAAACCTGGCGCGACAAAGACCCGAGAAAAGCGATGAGAACAATGCTTTCCGACTGGTCAGCGGCCTCGCGAATCGTTAATGCGAAAGATACGTCGCCGTTAAACGCGTATCAACTTAGTACCAGGCTAGAACAAGCGCCAAACCGAAACTCCCGCATCCAATTGCTCAATGACAAAGACAGTTTAGGCCTAGCTAAAGTCAAACTACACTGGCAGCTCACCGAACTTGAGAAAAAAAGCCTTCGAGCAATTCAAATGATAGTGGCTGAATATTTCGGCGAGATGAATCTTGGTCGAGTAAAGCTCAGTCCCTTTTTAACTAGCGATTCATCGGCTAATGACTTTGGCGACCTAAGCGGCGGCTGGCATCACATGGGAACCACCAAGATGAACCAAGATAAAACTAAAGGCGTTGTAGACACAAACTGTAAAGTGCACGGCATTGCCGACCTTTACATCGCCGGCTCGAGTTGTTTCCCAACCTCCGGGTCAGCCAACCCAACTCTAACGCTTATCGCGCTATCACTTCGACTCTCTGATCACCTTAAACGGGATTTATCGGTGTGATAAAGCAAGTTGTTACTTAGACATTAACAACAAAATCAAAACAACAATCACCAACAATAAGCTCCACGTAGCAATATTGATATAAACCGATTGTTTGGCGGCTCTTTTTGCCAGCCAAGTTCGTGGCCGAATTCCACGAATTAAAAACACTAACTGGGCTGAGAAATTTACCGCTACTACATTGATTAGAAGCAGTAAGCCGGCGTTGCTGGCTAGGGTCCAATAGCCGGTTCCTAGCATCATGCCAAATACGGTTGCTGGTGGTGCTAATGCCACGGCTACCATTACACCAACCAGGGCGTTGGGCAGGCGCGAGGTTAGTGATACTACCGCGGCGATGCCGGAAGCTAGGGCTAGCACAATGCTTGATGTTTGAACTTGTGTTCTCGACAGTAGCTCGTAGCTATCCATATTGGGTGACCAAATTACCGCGATCAAGGCTGATATGGCTATGGTGATCGTTAAACCAACGCCATTGGTAATGATGGCCGATTTAATCAGTTCTTTATCTCCAAGCACGGCTCCTAACGCTAGGCCTAGGTTGGGCCCGAGTAATGGCGCGATAACCATTGCGCCGATTACCACCGCAACGTTATTTTCGGATATCCCGATAGAGGCAACGATGGTTGCTAGTATTGCCAGTAGAATGAAGTTGCGATCTAGTTTGGTGCCCTTGGATATGTTTGAAAATAGCTCTTCTCGGGTCGCAAGTAAGTGTTCAAACTCGCTGTCGACTAAACTCTCATCACCGCCGACTTGAGCCTCGATAGGGCCCAGTAAGATTAGTGGCTTTGATGACGTTGGTAAAATTGATTGAATACGATCTAGCGTAGGTTGAACATTTTCGATTTCGACAAACAGTCGAAATGAGGCTTTCTCGCCTTCCTTTGTTGGGCGATAGCTAGACAGAATGGTGGCTGAGTGTGTCTCCGCCATTGCTGTGATCGAGTCAAAGAAGCTACTTTGGCAACTTATCTCTATTATTTTTCCTGACATACGATCAAGCTTATTGCTTAATGCCGTTTTGCTTATTACTCGACATCATATCAGCGCTCGTAATGATGTAAACGAGTGCGTAACCTTTCAAGCTCTTCAAGCAGGTCGAGTGCGAGGGCTAGCCCGGCTGGATTTATTCCAAGGTCGCGTTGTAGTCGCCCAGCTTGCTTGACTCGTCTGATGCAAATGCTATTAAAGCGCCACTCGCCAGCTTCAAATGGCGGTTCGATTACAGAGTAGTCAATATAATTGAGTACGTCGTCTGCATTAACGCTACAAGCTTTGCAGAATTCAGAAAGCGACAATTTGAAAAACTCATCGTTGGTAAAACTGATGACTTCTCGGTTTTCCATTACTTACCTCCCATTGACTTACGTGGATTGAAGTTCACCGCTTGGCTAAAGTCTTGGTAGGCTTTTTTTGCCTCGGCGGTTGTGGCACTAGGTAATATTATGTCAACGACGGCAAACAGATCGCCCGGGGTCTTAGCTGGGATCCCTCGGCCCTTGAGCCGCAACTTGGCTCCATTCTTTGAGTTAGCCGGTACGCTGAGGTTTACCGGCCCGTTTGGCGTTGGAGCTTCGATTTTAGCACCCAGAGCGGCTTCCCATGGTGCTACCGGAAGCTTGAGGTACACGTCACAGCCTTCGACCGAGTAATAGGGGTGTGACTTAAATTCAATTTCCAAATATAGGTCGCCGGCTTCGCCTTGACCGGGTGCTGCACCTCCTTGCTTGGCAAGCCGTATGTTTTGGCCTTGCTGTACACCCTTAGGTATTCGCACATTCAGTGTGCGTTTATCGGCCACTGGCCTACCGTCTGCACCAATTTTGGTCTGAGTGAAGGTGATTGTGCGATTCGAACCTAGAAACGCATCTTCGATATCAATGGCTATTTTAGTATGCGAATCTTCGCCACGTGATCGTCCGCCGCCAAAGCCTTGGTTAGCATAGCGGTTGTCTCCCCCGAATATATTTTCGAAAAAATCACTGAAGTCACCAGATTCAGCGCCGGTGAATCCGCCGCCATGATATTGCGATCTTTGGCCATTATTCGGAGGAGGGCGAAAATCTTGCCCAGCTTTCCAGTCGCTACCAAATTGGTCGTAAGCGGTTCGTTTTTCTGGATCCCGCAGCACCTCATAAGCTTCTGACACTTGCTTGAATTGTGCCTCAGCGTTGTCTTCTTTACTGACGTCAGGATGGTATTTCCTCGCCAGCTTTCGATACGACCGTTTGATCTCGTCGGCAGTAGCGTCGCGCTTTAGCCCCAAGGTCTTATAGTAGTCTTTATATTCCATAGTAATTTTTATATTTGATAACGATACTGCCTATATTTAGTAGTGGATCTTATGTTTTAAAGTCTAAGATCTGACTAAGCTCACTATTTATTACTAGTGTACTAAATAGTGACGCTAGGCTGAGGTCTCTATCAAGAATAAAACCTTATCAACAAACAATAACGGCAAACTCTTGGTTTGTATTGATCTGCATCAATTAACGTGATTAAGCTGATCGTAAAGTGCCCCCTAGGCATAAATCCTTTTATCAGATCAAGAGTCTGGTTAAGCTGCTGGCTATTCGGCGGCTCGATAGAGGTCACACCTCTGCGGACGACAGAAAGACATCGATCAAAAGTGATATTACCGGGTGAGACTGATAGCTATTGTTGCTAACTTTGTGACCATAAAACGAATAGCCGACGGCAATAAAGCTAAATCGTGTGCTGAACTCACCAACCGCTTGATAAGCTTTATGATATTGCCGTTGCGAAGAGTGTTATCCACAATAGTTCGAGGGACAATAGTGCCAATAAGCATTGCCTACAGGTGTATGTGAAGGTTGGGCTGTTACCGCGAGGGACCATCATTGCAACTAACGCTTGAGCAAAATAGTAAAAAGCAAATGCACGGGAAGCTAGGGATATTATTTCAAACACGTTTATTGCCCAAACCAATGCAATAGCCAGACTCATCAAAATCAGATAACTTACTCTCTGAGATACTCGTTTATTTGTTTCTTCAACGACTAAACCGCCAGCCCCAGGAGTGTCGGCTACGGCCGCACTGAACTGACTCATTACCGCGGCAATTATCAACATCGTTGGCAAAACAAAGGAAACAATTCCAACTAGATCGATAATTGCTGTTTCGTCAACCGCTTTTGAGTGGAGTAATGGTAGTAACGGCATAATCAGCCATATAAACCCAATATAAATTGCGGCCGATAAGATTTGAGCAATGCGCATGCTTTTAACTCTTATTTCGACAGAGTAGGCACTGCCGAGATAGCGCGAAGTCTCGAAGCCCTGCACAATTAATAAAACACCCGCGAGAGCTCTTAGGGTGTCGTATTTAGAGCGAGGCTCAAAGGCTAATACATCGCGGTATACAGTATTAAAAAAGTCGTAGTCGGCAAGCCCGATCAGTAGCGCAGCGATAATTGTAAGCTTAATTGTGACGGCAAAAGCTTCGAGCATTTCCAAGCCCTTTAAGCCTCGATGCCAACCTATTAGGCCAATGAATATAAGCACTGCTGTGGTTAATGAATTTGCGGCGAGATTTGATTGTATATCAACAACTCTTAATACAAACGCCGCTAGTAGTCGAATATAAAAGGCTACCGACACTACATAAGCCAAGGTCAGTGCAATATTGGAGGTCTTTTAAGCAGCGCTAAGCCAACGGTTTCCACCGGCATTCAAAAGTGGTTCAACCTGTAGAATATTGAAGCGTAATACCGAGCCTATTGTGTATGCAAATATTACAATAGCAATAATCGCCCACACCGCATTGGCGCCAACGATGTTGCCAAGTAGCGGAGCAACAACTAAAAAACCACTGCCAATTATCGAAGCCAACGGCGTTAGGGTCGCACGCCACAACGGCGAGTTTTTGACTTTCTTGGAAAGTAAGATAGCCGTCAAGCTGATGGCGACAATTGGTAAAATCCAATCGATAGTAGAGTTAGTCACTGGATGCCTTTCTCTCTTAGTAACTCGGTTATTGGCTGCTTAAGCCATGCTCGTGGGCGCATATCACTTCGAGTGTCAGACGGTTTGCAATGGCGACTGCCGTCTTTGCATTTAGTTAAAACCATTTTCGACGACGAAAGAAAATTACCATTAAGATCACTATGACGAGCATTACCGACCAGATAGCGACATATCCATAGGCCCAATTTAGCTCGGGCATGTTCCATGCACTGGCGGTAGTATCAAAATTCATTCCATAGACTCCAACGATAAAAGTAAGCGGAATGAAAATAGTGGCGATTATCGTTAGTACCTTCATAACTTCATTCATGCGGTTGCTGATACTGGATAAATATATTTCCAGTATGCTGCTGGTCATGTCTCGGTATAATTCCAGCAGTTCTAAGACATGGATACTGTGGTCATAACAATCACATAGATAAATCAAGGTGTCGTCATGGATCAGAGCATGGTCATCACGTAATAATTTGTTAATGACTTCCCGCTGTGGCCACAACATGTGACGCAACATGATTAATTCACGTTTGACTGTATGAATCGTTTCGAGCGAACTTTCGTCGGGCGCAGTAAGCACCTGTTCCTCGATAGCTTCGAGTTGCAGACCTAAGTTTTCTAGTGCTGGAAAACCATGATCAATGACCACGTCTAAAAGGCTGTACAACAGAAAGTCGCTACCTCGAGATCGTAACCGGCTGCCGTCATTGCGTAATCGCTTGATCACCTCATTAAAGACCGGAGAGTCTCCTTCACAGAAACTGATTAGAAATTTTTCGCTTAGAAAGAAGCTTACTTGATGCACTTTAACTTGCTCGTTGGCGATCATTGGCATGCTCATGACAACAAACAACTGGTCGTCGAAAGGCTCTATCTTTGGCCGTTGTCCTGAGTTAAGCACATCTTCAAGCGCCAACGGGTGTAACTTGAAAAGCTTTCCTAATTCAAGCATAACGGCCTCACTTGGATGACCTTCGACATGCACCCAGGTAATGTTGTCGTTGCCTAAATAGGGCGCACAAGCGGCCGCATCAATACCGTTAAGGGTATTGATTTCATCTTTACTGTAATCAATTAATCGAATGCGCAGAGGCGTCGCATCATTTGTTGATACGGCCTTCAATGTTCCTGGCGCTGTGCCTGGAGGGTGGTAGCGTTTTAAGAGATGTGTCATCGTGGATTGTGTCTTAATAGTTCCGATCGTTGTAATGCTGACGTTGGGTTATTGGCCGTCTAATTGGTCTTCGCTTTTCACGCGAACAATAATCATCGTGGCTCTCATTGTATGGGCTCGGCGTCAATGATCTAAAAACTTGTCACATTTAAACTAAGGCTACTGAAATAGTCGTAAGTTAAAATATCATTATTTACTACAAAGGTTAGTCAAAATGACAATTTACATAGACCTTTGCTGATGAGGCTTAGAGTCGGGCGAATAAGCTAACATTTCGTCCGGCTTGAAGTTTCGACTATAAATTTACAGCGTTAAGCGGGAGTAGTACGTTGTTAACAGCGTTAATTATATTAATAGCGAAAATGACGAAAGCAAAGGCAAGGGCGTATAATGATTTAACACATATGTCGCAGGCCAGATGCCTTTGCCTAACTTAGCTGAGTCGCATCATTGCCGTTAATACTCTAGGTGATTGATTATGAAAAAATATCTAGTTTTACTCGGGCTAATTTTGAGTTGTTTGCCATTGCGGTTATTTGCTGAAGCGGGCATTGAGTCTACCCAGCTGAACCTAACAAGCAGTTGGGTTGGTTATGGCACTCTATTAATATTCGTGTTGGCATATGCCTTGGTGATTCTCGAAGAGAAAATTCATCTTAAAAAATCGAAACCAGTGTTGTTGGCGGCTGGGTTTATTTGGATATTGATCGCGCTGGCGTACAACAATCATGGTTTGTCGCATGAAGTTGAACCGGCTATACGGCATATTTTCCTAGAATATACTGAGCTTTTTTTCTTTCTATTGGTTGCAATGACCTACATAAACTCAATGGCTGACCGGTGTGTTTTCGAAGCCCTTCGATCTTGGCTAGTGAGAAAGCGATTTAGTTTTCGGAGCTTGTTTTGGGTTACCGGCTTGTTTGCGTTTTTTATCTCGCCGGTTGCCGACAACCTGACCACGGCGCTTATCATGTGCGCGGTGGTGTTGGCGGTTGGCAATGGACAGCCTAAGTTTGTTGGCATCGCGTGTATCAATATAGTAATCGGTGCGAATGCCGGCGGTGCCTTTAGCCCATTCGGTGATATTACGACATTGATGGTGTGGCAAAAAGGCTTATTGAGCTTTTCCGAATTCTTTGCATTGTTTATACCTGCGCTGGTGAATTTTCTAGTTCCGGCGTTATTCATGCAGTTTGCTGTTCCGAAAGGCCACCCAGAGAGCCATGAAGGAGCCAGCGTACTAATTGAAAGAGGCGGAATTGCAATCGTGTTTTTGTTTATGGCTACAATAGTAACGGCGGTCAGTTTTCATAATTTTCTGCACATTCCGCCAGTATACGGAATGATGTTAGGCCTCGGTTACTTGAAGTTATTTAGCTTTTATTTAAAGCGTTCAAATCATGTTCTGATTAACGAAGAGCCTGCGCGCCAGTCAGATTTTTCTAATAAAGATTTCGACGTATTTGATAAAATCGCTCGCGCCGAGTGGGACACGCTGTTTTTCTTCTACGGAGTTATTCTTTGTGTTGGCGGGCTAAGCTTTATCGGCTATCTCAACAATGTCTCTAGCTTCTTTTATGGTGAATTAGGAGCAACTACCGCTAACGTGCTGGTCGGCGTTTTGTCGGCGATAGTCGATAATATTCCGGTGATGTTCGCGGTGTTGACGATGAACCCCGAGATGTCTGATTATCAGTGGTTGCTGGTGACATTAACCGCAGGAGTAGGGGGCAGTTTATTGTCGATTGGCTCGGCCGCAGGTGTGGCGTTGATGGGCCAAGCGCGAGGGCAGTACACCTTTTTCAGTCACCTAAAGTGGACGCCAGTAATAGCGCTGGGTTACGTTGCTAGTATTCTGGCTCACTACTTGATTAATGGTTAGGCGTCGCCGCCGACAAATTGAGGTCATTGGAAGCCGATAAATTAAGATCATGATAAGATAAGCTTGGCAAAACTTAAGCGGAGATATAGGGCGTCATAGCCTCCATCGGCTTTAACTAATAGTTATCATTAGTGAAAATCTATTGACCTAGAGTTAGCTCTAAGTAGTATCATTAAAACAGATGAGCACTTTATCCAAAATATTCGTGACATTGTCGATGCTTTGCTACATAGCAACGTCGTCAGTCGCGGCTGTGCATGCGTTCCCAATGATGGGAAAGCAGAATAGCTCGCAGACTGCTGCGATGCAGAGCAGTGTGTCGCCTGCTGCAAAATTTGAACATGCGCAAGCGGCCGAATCTGTTATGCCTTGTCATCAGATCACAAGCTCTGCAACAGACAACACAAAAGCATCGAGTGCTTGCAAAACATTTTGTTCGGCCACCGGTCATGCATTACTAACCATTGATGCAGTTGATATGGCTTCAATACACCACAATCGGTCTCCTTACTCAGGCATCGATAGTCTTGTCACTCGGCATACCAGCGTCGAACATCAGCCTCCAAAATAGACTCCTGACACTTATTCGTTTTTTATAACAATTTGTTAGGAGGGTCCTATGACCACCCCCACTGTATTTATTAGTAAACGCTGTATTTTAGCGCTTGCGTTCGACGTTACATTAAAGATCACTCGCCCTAGTTTCATTGCTAATGTTTGCCTTTGCAACGATCAGCGCCAGTTGACAAGGCACTTGCTGCTAATCACATCCTTGCTTATGACGCTAGCAGCAAGCTTGCCGTTGCACGCTCAAACTTTTCAAGAGCTCGAAGACCTTCTGCGAAAGCATCCCCAGTTGCAGACTATGAGTTATCGCGCAAGCTCGAATCGTGAGCGTTCTGATGCGGTAATGGGCTTGCCAGATCCGGTGATTTCGTTGGGCATCAATAATTTCCCGATCTTTGATCCGTCGTTTAGCGAGTTTTTACCGACCAATAAGGCTCTTGGCTTACAGCAGCGATTTCCGAGTCGAGCCGCCAGACGGGCTCGCTCGGCAATGGGTCAAGCTGAGGCTAACCAGTTTGACCAGAAGCGTAAACAGCTTTTTTCGGCGATGCGCGCAGAATTAATTGCCTCGTTGCATCATAAGAATCGGATTGTCTTACAGCGCTCTTTGGCTAAACAACGCGATATTAAATACGATCAATTGATCGATACGGTGGAATCGGCAGTGCAAGGTGGCCGACCGTCGGTCTTCCGATTAGCCGAAATTGAAGCAGAGCGTGCTGACGTGGCGCGAGACCTGATTGACTTAGACGCTCAGGAAGCACAAATTGATGCGCGATTAATCTACTTAGTCGGGTTGATACCGCTCACTACAGCACCAGTAACCAAAGCTCCAACAAAATCATTCCCTGCTTGGTCTGGCGACAGTATGCATTTTCATGCTAGCCGAGTAGCCGATGCTGCTGTCGAGGTTAGTGACAGTGGTGTTGACGAGGCCAAAGCGGCATGGAAGCCGGAGTGGGGCGCGCAATTGATTTATCAGCAACGGGAAGCCGGTCGAAACTTTGCTGGTGATGACTGGGTATCAATGATGGTAACGGTCACTGTGCCATTCTGGGCGAAGAAAAACCAAGCGCCTAGATTGCGTGCTGCGCAGGCTAGTAAGGCCGCAGCGCAGGCCGCGCTCGAAGATGTAAAGCGTCAGGCCGAGGCGCAGTATACATACTCCCACGCAGTTCACGCGGCGACAATTCAAGCTAAGTTAGTGCTGCACCAAAAAATCGACGCAATCAGCGATGAAATTTCTGCACAACGGGCAAATTATGAATCAGGAGCCGGCGATTACACCGCGGTTATTGATGGTGAGATTGCCATTCTCAAGCTTCGCGCTGAAATTGCTGCAGAGCAAGCCCGAGGCCAAGTCGCGGTCGCACAAATGAATGCATTATTGGTGACGCCATGAAATCTAAACACATAATTGGTCTGTTAATACTGACTCTCTTACTGTTTGCCTGCGAGGACGCTTCGCAGGGAGTTAATACTCACGCAAATCATGATGTTGAGCAGCCGCTGGCCGAATATACCTGCCCAATGCATCCGCATTACATTGCCACCGATCCTGACGGTTCCTGCCCAATCTGTGGCATGACGCTCGTTCCAGTTAACAATAATACGATCTCTAACCCTAAGGTCGCGAAAGACGATACCATTAGCGTGTCCGACGCGATGATCCAAACTATGGGGGTTCGAACCTCGTCTGCCGAAATTACCGAGTTCGGTCAGACGCTGCGCGCTTTTGGCACGGTTGAAGCGGACCAACGTCTGGAGAATGTCAGTGTATCTCGCCTCGAAGGTTGGATCGATGACCTCAGTGTGCGAGCCAAAGGCGATGCTGTGCGCAATGGAGACTTACTCTATCGTGTCTATAGCCCAGATTTACTTTCGGCCCAACGAGACTACCTAAGTGCATTGACCAGCGGCAATGTGAAGCGCGTTAAGTCAGTAAAACAACGGCTGCTTTCGATTGGCATGCAAGAGCAACCATTGCAGCAATTAACTCAACGCAAAACGGTTATTGATAAGGTGCCGGTGTACGCGGAGACCGATGGGATTGTGGCCGAGCTACACGTCAGAAACGGCGATTACCTTAAGCCCGGCACGCCAGTGTTGCGACTTCAGTCGTATAGCAAAGTCTGGGTAATCGCCAGTATTCCAGAGACCGATTTACCACTTATAGATCGTGGGATTTCCGCTAAACTTCGCTTCCCAAGTGCTCCCAAAGCACCGTCAGAAGGGAAGGTGGACTATATCTACCCAACCATCGATCCTAAAACAAGAACCGCAAAAGTGCGTATTGAATTAGACAATAGCGACGGCGACCTGCAACCTGGAGCCTATGCTGATATAACTTTAGGCTTTGCCAAGCAGGCGCGGCTTTCTATTGTTAGTGAAGCGATATTGCGCGATAGCAGGGGCGGTCATGTGATTCTAGCGCTTGGCGATGGCCGTTTTGGTACTCGTTCAGTGACTACTGGAATAACCGCCGAAGGCCGTACTGAAATACTTAGCGGTTTGGGCGTTGGCGATTTGGTTGTCTCCAGTGGCCAGTTTATGCTCGACAGCGAGGTAAATCTAAGAGAAGGTCTGTCAAAATTATCGGCTTCAGTTGCAGATTCAGCTCCGCTGGTTGACAGCACTATGAGCCGAACCGTGATGGTCGCAGAAGCATCGTTGTCAGACATCGAGGTGGATGCCACAAGCTTAGCGCAAATTGATCATTTGATTGACATGGCGCTGTATTTTTATACGTCGATAAATAACAACGACGCGATTAACCCAAGCTTTGTCGACCCTGCAATCGCCTTGGTAGACAACCTCGGCGTGCGCTATCAAGGGACAAAGTTATTGTCTACCCTTGATCAGAGCAAGCTAGCACTAGTCTCTGCCCAGGCTAGTTTACGAGGCCAAGCACTTGCTGCCGAGTTGGCCAACCTGATGCAGGCGATCAAACCGTGGATACTCGAGGGCGCACCACAGCATTACTCCGACTTAGGCTTGACGCTTTACCGCGACATTATCGGTGGTCAGCTTTGGCTACAGAAAGGCGGAGTAGTTGAGAACCCGTACGGCGATGGCGAATCTGAGCTGATACCTTGGTCCCAAGTAATTGACGGCTTAGCGCCCGATAGTTCAGAGATTGATAGTTCAGAGATTGATAGTTC
>Ga0075467_10003574_pt1 | contig 11889 bp, 13 predicted proteins | sample DEB08_DNA_9_FD_75067 | JGI IMG/M metagenome (GOLD analysis project Ga0075467, IMG submission 75067) | Aqueous microbial communities from the Delaware River and Bay under freshwater to marine salinity gradient to study organic matter... | ecosystem: Environmental > Aquatic > Marine > Coastal ...
CAAGGGTACTTTTAATATCTCTGGCTACGCCTCTGGACTGGCGGCTGGCCGACAACTTAGTGCGGCCAAGGGTACTTTTAATATCTCTGGCTACGACCCTGCGATTGCCGCCCAGCGATGGATGACTACCGAGAAGGGTACGTATGCACTAACTAGTGAAGGCGCAACCCTGCTGTATTCTGCTGATGGTTGGGCTGGAAAGATAAACTTTGTACACGTAAGTACTGTAAACTTCGCCAGTGTAGGAAAAATAAACTTTATTTAGGAGGCCACTTATGGCTGATACCCCACACAGCAACGTTGCTGTTATTAGCACAGCAAAACCGCAGGTATCTCTGTCCGATGGCCTTCAAAACTTAGCCACCGGATTAGGTACTGGCAAAGACAAGGGGATGTACAACCAGTGGATACACAGTAACCGCAACGTTGATCATGTAACCTTGTCTGCTCGCTTTCGGGAAGACTGGATAAGTCAGAAAGTTTGCAAAGTAGTCCCTCAAGATATGACACGAGAGTGGCGGAAGTGTTCTACCCCTGAAGCTGTCGAGGCTGATGAGGAATGGAACGTTGCTCGTATATTCCGTGAAGCATACCAGTGGGCTCGACTGTACGGCACCAGCTTTGTCCTGATGGACATTAATGATGGGCGCACTACAGACAAGCCAGTGAACTGGAAGAAGCTCAAGCCCGGGTGCATACGCTCCTTCAATGTCGTGGACCGTACACGTATTACTGTGATCGGTGTAATCGACCAAGAGCCTTTGTCTCCCACATTCGGTATGCCAACGCATTACCAGTTCGTAAACTCTCCTATCCGTATCCACAAGGACCGCATCATTCGCTTTGAAGGAACTGAACTTCCTATCTACGAGCGACAGCGTAACCTGTGGTACTCTGACAGCGTGCTCATCCCTCTGATGCAACAGGCTGATAACTTCCACTCAACTTCTGCGGCTGCTGCCCAGATGGTTCAGGAAGCCAACACAGACATCATCACGGTGGAAGGTCTACAGAACATGCTACAGAGTAGTGAAGGCACAGCTGCGATGCTGGACCGTTTTGCTAGCTGGAAGCAGATCAAGTCTGTCTTCGGTGTTTCCATCTTGGACGGCACTGAGATATACGATCAAAAGAAAATCCAGCTGTCGGGAGTTAAAGACCTGATCTGGGAATACCTTCGCATGGTTGCAGCTTCGGTTGGTATACCTGCTACAAGGTTCTTGTCTGCATCTCCTGACGGCATGAATGCCACTGGTGAGTCGGACTTGGTGAACTACATTGAGTTCTTGCAAGGTCTACAGAAAGATATATTTATTCCTCGCCTTAAGGTGATGGACGTTCTGTTGTCCAAGCACTATGGAATTCCAGAGTTCACATACGAGTGGAACTGTATCTTCCCTGAGTCTGCTAGCCAGAAACAGGATAGGCTTAGTACAGAAGCTACTCGACTTGCCACCCTTACGGACGCTGGGATTATCTCCCGCGATTCTGCATTGGTGGAAGCCAAGGTTTCGGGCATGGTATCTGAAGATGCCACTGTCGGACAAGACCCAAAACCAACCCCAACCCCAACAGGAGCTAAAGCATAATGTTGCTAAATAGCGTAAATTTTAATGACCGGATAGAAGTACCTTCCGCTCGCCAGATTACTGACGCAGGTCAAATGATTGTACCTTGTGCGTTTGCTCGTACAGGTGGTCAACAGTATTCCGCAGGGCAGCTTGGCTTGCAGGATGTTGCTTCTGACAAACTCGTTACGGTAATGCGTGATGAAGCTGATGTCTTCGACGAAGCCTCGCTTGCATCTTTCCGTTCCGCCCCCGTTACTATCGGACACCCTAAGTCGCCTGAAGGATTACCTATCAGGGTTACTGCTGATAACTCTGCTGAGTTGCAGGTAGGTGTACTGGAAGGAATGCCGACTCGTGATGAAGATACCCTGAGCGGTACACTCGTCATTGCTCGACAGGATGCTATCGACTTGATTGAAGGCGGCACCAAGGAACTATCTGCTGGCTACACTTGCGATCTGGAAATGGTTGACGAAGACGGCGAGTCCGTTATCTATCAACGTAATATCCGGGCCAACCACATTGCTATCGTTTCAAAAGGCCGCGCTGGCTCCATGTGCGCCATAGCCGACGAAGACGATACTGAACTGGTTGAAGACAAAGCTGCTGACGGCGGTGATGGTCTTGGCAGGAATGACGATAAGCCTGAATCGGCTTTCGACCCTGCTGCTCTCGAAGCTGGCATTAAGGTTGAGAAAGAGCATACAGATTCTGCTGAGAAAGCTGAGTCGATCGCCAAGGACCACTTGAGCGAAGACCCCGAGTACTACACTAAGCTGGCCAAGATGGAAGCGAAGGATGAAGCATCTACCCAAGTCCAACTTGAAGATGCTGTAGTTAGCCTGACCGATGAGCGTGATGCTTTGCTGGCCAAGGTTGCTACACTCCAAGATGAACTGGACAGCAACGTTGAAGAGCGTGTCCATGCTATCTTGGTGGCTAAAGACCTAACTGATCTTGAAGAGTTCTCTGGAAAGAGTATTCAGGAGATTAAGCACATGGTAGTTGCCGACCAAATGCCAAACCTTGACCTTGATGGGAGAAGTGAGGCTTATGTATGCGCTCGTTTCGATGTCCTCTGTGAGGATGCTGAGATAGGCGAGACCCCAATGGGGCGACTGTTGAAGGATAATGCTGAGTCTCTACATGAAGTACCCAAGCCCAGCACCCTCGTTGCAGATGCCCGAGCGCGTTCTATCGAACGTCAAAAGCGTTCTTAATAGCACACTAACTTTTAAAAGGAAATTGAAATGACTATTCAATCATTTGATATCTACACAGCTCGCGGCTACGCTGGTGACTTGGTAGACTCTGGCCCGAACGTGAGCCAAACTGGTATTGTCGAAGATGCTACTCTCGCAATCGGTGTTGCCGTCAAGCGCGGTACTGTTGCAACTAACCCGCGACACATTGTCGTTGACGCAGACGGTGGAAACATATTTGGTATCGTGCGGCGCGAGCTGGCACTGGAAGCCAAGAACCGTCCTTCGGATGGCACTACTGAGTTCAAGCAAACTGAATCAGCTTCTATCCTGCGTCAAGGTTACATCTACGTGACTGTGGAAACCAACGCAGTTACTGCTGGTGCTTTGATGTCTGTTAACAACACTGGCGGTTTCAGTGGAGCTGGTGCTGGCGCTGTCGCCACTACTAACGTTACAGCTGAGCAGACTGGCCAGATCGGTGATGTTATCAAGGCACGAATCGACATCGTTGCTGCTTAATAGTTGAGTCGGGCTTCGGCCCACTCCTCCTAACTCTTACAAGGAAACAACAAACATGAAAACTGTATCTGTTGCAATCATCGACGAAGCTACTCGTATGCCTACAGGCGAAGTAGAAGATGTCGTAATGACCGATGCCATCGAAGCTCTCGTTAATCAGGGCGCTCTGATGGGCGATGACGCTGGTATCTTCTTCCAACGTCAGCTGGAATACATTCAGGCTCAAAGCTATGACGTACTCTACCCTGAGCTGATGGCTCGCGAAGTCTTTGCCCTGAACACTGAAGGCGGCGAAGGCATTAACTCCATCACTTACCGTAGCTACGACAAGCGCGGCGAAGCTGCAATCATAGCTGGTAAAGCTACTGACATGCCTCGTGGCGACATCGACGGTAAAGAGTACACCATTCAGGTTCGTACTCTGGGTATCGCCTATGGCTACTCTCGACAGGAACTGGCAGCTTCACGGCTGACTGGTATGCCTCTTGAGCAGCGCAAGGTTGATGCTACTCGTCGTGCATACGAAGAGCTGGTAAATCAGCTGTCTTGGTTTGGCGATGCTTCCCATGATATCGGTGGACTCTTCGGCGGACCTGTTGCTGGACCTTGGTCTACTGTAACCCGTAACGTTGTAGCTGCTGCTGCTGGCGGAACTAACTCTACAGTCTGGGGCGTCGATAAGACTCCTGATGAAGTCATCCGTGACCTGACTGCTGCGTGTGCCAAGCTGTACGTTGACACCAAGAAAATCTTCCGTGCCGACACTATCCTGATGTCTGTCGAGAAGAAGCAGTACCTGATGAACACTCCTCGTTCTATCCACTCTGATGTTAGCATCATGGATTGGTTCTTGAAGAACAACATGTTTATCAAGTCTGCTGAGCAGATCAAGGACATCAACGAGCTGGCTGGTATCTACTCTACCAACGGCACTGATGCCTTTGACCCTACTGGTGGTTCTGCGAATGGCTTCACTGTTATGGCTGCTGGCCTTGACAACATGCGCTTGCGTGAGCCTTTCCCTTACGTTCACCTGCCCGTCCAGTACAAGGGTCTGGAGTTCGAAGTGAACACCTATGGCCGCTTTGCTGGTCTTGAACTGGTTCGTCCGGGTGCTGTACAGCACTTCGAGAACATCTAAAGGTTAGTCCTCCCTCTGTGATCTATGGAGGGAGGCTTTCTAGGAGACAGGTATGACGGAGAAAGTAATAATGGACGATGGTCGCTTAAGACACTTGGAAGAGCGCATTGGCCATACAGACGTCAAGGTAGCAGAGATAGGCCAAGGTTTATCAACACTGCAATCTTCACAAGACGTTATGGCTGCTGCCGTTAACAAGATCGCTGATAAGATTAACGCTCCCACTAACACTAACTGGGTAGGTATTATCGGTGCCTTCTGTATCTCGCTAACATTGCTGGGAACCGGAGTAAAGCTCTTATTAGACCCTCTCGCTGATCGCATTATTGAACTCCAGACGTTACACGTTAACCAGATGGAAATCTCTATTGTACAGTCACACTGGAGGGGAAACGTAGAGACTAAGCTACAGCAGATCTGGGAACAAGAAAGACATGCTGACGAACGCACCCACGTACTCGAAGCTAGAGTTCAAGAACTCGAGAAGAAAGCCGAGAGGCAGGATGTAGTTGGTGAAGCAACTGGTGCTTATGTCAAGGAGCTTCGTGATGAATTCAAGTTGCACTTGTCAGAAAGACACATAACTGAAAACCACACAGAAGAAATATAGAGGAATAGAACATGAAGATAAAGAGCACTGTAGGTCACAACGTATCATTTCACAAGGTTCCAAACTGCCCAGTGAATGGCGTTCCTGACTACCTAACAATTCCTGCTGGCGCTACGCTGGAACTTGAAGATGATATCTGGCTTGGAGCGTATAGCTCAGCTGCTGGTATCGCCGGCTCCCTTGCTACTGGAGCACTGGTGATGGTTGTTGATGCGGTTTCTCCTTTGTCTGTTGCTGAGATTGCTGCACTGATTAAAGATCAGGCTGGCGTTGAAGTTGACACAAGCAAAGAGAAGTCAGAAGTTCAGAGTTTAGCCACTAAGCTGGGCGTTGATCTTTCTGCACCTGTTGTGGTTGTTGAAGACGAACCAGAAGTTGAAGCTCCTGTCGTCGAGGCACCAGAAAAGAAATTTAAGTAAGAGGGGAAACCCTCCTCCAATCAACGAGGAATTACTATGGCGACTATCGCTGATTTCAGAATCCGCTTTCCTGAGTTTGCAGATTCTGCTGATGACCGTGTCCAACTATTCTTGGATGATGCGGCGTTGCTCATGGCTACTCCTACCCGTTGGTTGGACTTCTATGATATCGCTCAGTTGTATCATGCAGCTCACCTACTCTATGTAGGGAACTATACAGCAACTGGGGATGGCAACGTATTGGCTCCTGTCAAGAAGCAGGAAGTCGATGACGTTATTATTGAGCAAGCAGTTTCGGGCCTAGCACCGAATGCGTCAGACTTGCAAAGTACGGCTTACGGAAAACGCTACTACCAGTATCTGCGATTATGCTTTACTGGCATCTATGGAGTGTGAGCCATGACAATGCAAATGCAGAGAGCATTCAACTCTCGTATGCAGGCACCTATGACCCTCTACCAAATTGCTGCTGGCTCCTATGATGCTGACAACAACTGGACAGAAGGGGCTAAGGTCTCTTCAACAGTCTACGGGGTAATAACCGCAGGCAACAAATTCTCCCAATTCGATGAAGGTATTTCTCTTCACAATGAGGACGGAGGTGCACGCTACAGCAACTACCGCAACCTGTACATCAAGGATACTTACACAGTAACCAAGGGTGACAAGATAGGTTTCCGTGGAGCTTACTATAACGTGCTTCAAGAGTCCGATGAGAAAGTCTTTGGCTTTGCATCATACATTCTTGAGAAGTCGGAGGACGATCTACCATGAGACAAGATGTCCAAGTACTACAGACCTTTGTAGACAATATGGTAGGCATTCCAAAGTTCAGTTATCCAGCACGCCAGAACAATGCTCCAAAGCCCTCGGGTGAGTTCGCTCATATCCGTTTGCTAGAAGAGTACCAAGTGGGCATACCAAACCAAGTCATAAAGGAACAGACAGCTTCAGACACTACGTTTGTTACTATCAGTCCTGCAAGACTGCGGTTTAGGGTAGGGGTCGTGGACACGGATGGAACTGCCTCCGCACGTATCATGCACGGGTGGACTACAGAGGCTATGAAGGCTCTGATGATCTCCAGTGGGTATGGTTTCAAAAGGTGCACTCCTCTTTCTAATGAGGATGCCAAGCTGGAAAAGGAATGGGAATACCGTCAAGGTTTCTCAGTCGAACTTTACACAACACGTTATTTTGAAGAAGTTGTTGGCAACATCACAGCATTGGAAGTGAGCGGAAGATTTGTCACCGCAGCTTTGGATGAGTACCTTCTCAATTTTGACATCAACCAAAACTAACAAGGAAACTAATTATGGCGATTGAAATTACAGAATTCGCTGACGTAAGCATCTCAGTTTCTCCCGTTGGAGTATCAGGCGGCAACTTCGGCATCCTTGGTTTCCTCACCAACGACGAAGATGCAGCTACTACTCCTATCGCTCCTGCTGAGCGTGCACGTTCTTACACAAGCCTAGCTAGTGTTGGTGACGATTGGGCAGCTACCTCGGAAGTCTATAAGGCCGCTACTGCGTTCTATGGACAGACACCTACCCCTCGGGACTTCACTGTCCTGATGACTTACAAGAATGCTCAGCCTGCTTCCCTTACTGGTGGCAACGCAGACACCTTGGAAGAACTGGTCAACGCAAGCTGGAATGGCTCCGGTGTCCTGAGCATTACTATTGATGGTGACGCAGCCGCTATAACAACTCTCGACCTGTCTGGCTCTGCATCTCTCGTAGACGCTGCTGCCACTATTGAAGCTGCACTGATTGTTGCTGGTGCTACTGGCGCGAACGTTGCATGGACTGGCTACGGCTTCACTGTTACCGGAACCACTACTGGTGTTTCTGGAACGATCACAGCCGCCACTGGTGATGCTGCTGAGTCTTTGGGCCTGTTGTCTTACCAGTCTTCTGCATCCGATGGTGTGGCCGCTGAGACTCCTGTCGATGGATTGGCTGCCTGTCTTACTGCTGGCATTGACTGGGTGGGTACTGTTACTCACAAGGTTTACCGTGATGTTACTGGTGGAGCTGTCGGTGAGAACACTCTGGAAATTGCACAGTGGTGTGAAGGCGCTAAGCGTATCTTCTGCAACACCTCCAATGACCTGTCCACTTTGTCTTCAGCTATCTCCACTGACGTTGCCTCACAATTAAAGGCCGCTACTCTTCGATATAGCCTGACTACTTTCAGCAAGAACCCTGCTCAGTATCCGAGTGCTTCTGTCTTCGGGCGTGCAGCATCCGTGAACTTCTCAGCTATTGGAACTACCATTACCCTTAACCTGAAACAGATGCCCGGTGTTACCGCCGAGAACCTGACCCCGGGTGAGTTTGCTGTTCTGCGTAGCAAGTACGCTTCTGCTGTTGTCGTTATTGGAACCTCAACTAATGCCTACACTGATAGCCGCATGGCTTCTGGTTCATGGCTCGACACTACTCATGGTCTTATGTGGCTTGAGAATCGTTGTGAAGTTGACCTGTTCAACCTGCTGTTCACCAGCAACACCAAAGTCCCTTACACTCAGGTAGGTCTCAATACTACTGCTGGAGTTCTGGAGCGTTCCTTGGAAGCTGCTGTCCGTAATGGTTTGGCTGCACCCGGGTTCTTGGCTGACGGTACGTTCCTTCCTAAGGGCTATCGTGTAGATGCTGTGTCTCTTGCCGATACTCCTGCTGGTGACGTTGGTAACCGTGTGTACAAGGGTTTGTCCTTTGTACTTAAAGGTGCTGGTGCTCTTCATGAAGTTGAAGTAGCTGGTTCTTTCACCGAGTAACTTTTAGGGGCTTCGGCCCCACTAACAAGGAGCTGATATGTATCAGTATAGCTTTGCCAATGTAGACCTTATTATCGACATGGACTACCCGGGCAACACAAATCCCAGCTCGTTCAAAGTGACTGGCTACGGTACAGGTGAGAACCTGATCAACATCATGCGTCGAGCGCCCATTGCTGCAACCCAGTTTGGCGCCTACGGTGACATGGTAGTCTCTATGCAGCGTATCCGCGCTGGTGACTTGACCTTCCCTGTGCTGATGAACGCACCTGAGAACAAGTACCTGCAAGACTACGCAAACTATTTCCAAGCCCAAGCTGACGCCGATGGTGAACTTGTTGTTCCCATACAGGCTAAGATGAAAGACAACATGGGTAAGGACGTAGCTGACATGGCTAACGGGGTAATCCTCGCTATGCCTGCAATGAGCCGTGGACAGTCCATGAACTTGGTGACTTGGGTTCTGACCTTTGAGCGAATCGTCTTTGACCGTAACACTGGTGCTGACCTCGACCAACTGGGTGAGATCAACCTTCGTCCGTAAGTAGTAACAACTAGAGCCTGCCCTTCTGGGTGGGCTTTACTTTTAAGGAGAACAACTATGTACAACTCAAATTTGAAAGATGGTCGTGAGATTCACATACCTCACTGGCCCGTAGACGTAGCACTTGAGAACCTTACTCGTGCTGGTCAGTACCTTGGTACAAAATCAATAATCGCTATCAGCGAAGTGAACGTACCAGCCGTGGTAGTATCTATCATGGAATCAAAAGACCCGAATCAAACGGCTTCTTTGATAAAGCATTTTATCAGCCAAGCCCGTATCAGTGGCGAGAAGATCATGCCCAACCAGATCGACTCCATGTTCGAAGGCCAGCTTCACCTAGTTGCTGAAATCTTTGCCCATGTTGTAGCCGCACAGTACGCTGATTTTTTCGCATACGGTTTAGCAAAGGAAGCCTCCCCAGCCAGCTAAAATCTGGAGAGCAACAATTGATGCCCGTTGACTACAACGATATCTACCCTGAGCTTAACGGTTATCTAATTAAACCTTTGCTTGTGAATCCGCCAATGTGTCGGCTGAGTGACCTCCAAGATGGAACCTACAACATCAAGGACTTGGAGATCATGCACCAGATACTGGAGATCAAGCAACACGCAAGAGCTGTCGCAAGCTCTCCCGACTAACCAATAGGAGTCCGTCATGGGCGATTTTTATGATATGAACGACCCAGACGTACTCCAGAGCATGGCGGAGTCTGGTAGCGTAGAGTATTCCCATACCGAGAGCAGTGATGACCTTGAGTATGGGATGTCGATTGAGGGAGACCTTGATGAGTACATAGATGATACTGAGAATGCCGCAGCTGATGCCTTCCTCGCATCTATGGAAGAGTCCCGGGACATTAAGCATGGTGACAACCACAAGACTGGAGTAGGCTATGGTGGGGCAAGCGCGGCTGCCTTGAAGCAACACCAGTTTGCCTTCCTGCCAGTACAGTCCAAGAAGATTGTACTAGACGCAGCCAAGGGCATTACCCCAACAGGTCGCAATGTCGATGCTGTGGAGATGCAAGTCGCAATAAACAAGATGGGAAGTGATATCGAAGGTTCCCCTGCGGCGGCCCTGAGCGGCGTCAAGCTACGTAAGGAAGAGATGCCTAGTAAGTACAACACAGTCTCTCCCTCGCTGTACGGCTCCTACGAGGTCTCTGGGCTGGTTGAGGAGACCAAGTATGGCAAGACCAAATTGGTACGGGATAATACCAACCTGTACGCAGAGTCAGCAACCACCGATGTCACGTATAGTAAGTCCGGTATCGGCTCTCCCAGCCAGTCAGACCTAAATCTGGCCCACGGGTACATGACCCGTACAGACATCTATATGGGCAATGTGGGTTCTCGTCTGGCCCCGGGCGTGGTCCCGAATAGTACGGACCTCTCAGGATACTCTCAGGACGTACAGGCGAAAGAACAGAACAGACTGGACACAGAGTTCGCCCAAGCTATGGCTTTCTCCAGAGAGCTTGCAGGGGCCGCCCTGAGCGAAGCTAATCAGAACAGCAAGATAGGTGAGGAGACTTTGGACAGGGCGCAAGCTGAGTTCCTGAAGTACTCCCTGAACGGAAGTGCAGTAGAGGGCAGTAGCAGGCTACTAATGCTACCCAACGAGTATGGCATACCCTTCGGCACCAAGGACACAGCTAACATTGGAGGAACTTGGTCGGGCTCCCCACACACCCGTGAGAGCTTTGCCAAGCTGGAGATGACAGCGGATGACCCTCGGTACTGGGAAATGCGCCCTAGCGTTAAGAACTCCCTATACGGTGGCAAGGGCATAGATAAGCCTACCCGAGACTACGAGTACGAGCAGGCGCTGTACAAGGCCCACTTTGTCTCTCGTGTCCTCAAGGAGCAGATGCCAGAGCACCGCAATGAGTCTGAGGGACAGGGAAGGTATACTCGTGGCTATGACCCTACTGATGAGACCTATCGTTTGTCTCAACAGAACTGGGGCGAGGCTGCACTACTGGGCCTTGACGGACAGCCAACTGCTGGTGCGTATGACTACGGAGACTTCGCAAGGAACACTGGTGAGGCTCGACATGCCCTTGGACGGGCCAACGCAGATATTACTGTTAGCGGTGGCCAGAGCATAGGCAACATGTCTCAACAGATGTGGAACTATATAACCACCGGAGAGCAAGACGGTGGGTTCACCAATACTGAGTTGCCAACCGCACAGGGACTGGGGAGTGCAAGGTCCGTTCCTCTGGATGGAGCTCAAGATGCTTTGTCTGAGCAACAGCTCTACTCTGAAGCTATCCGTGAAGGAGCCACACAAGAAGAAGCATTCAAGGTGGCACGTTCAGGGTACAGCATGGATGATGTACGGGGTATGAGGTCTGACCCATTGCGGGGAGACTTCACAGCTAGGGAAAAGTACAACTGGATGACTCGCCAGTACGCTCCACCTGAACAGGGAAGTGCTGAGTGGCTCAACTTGCGTAAAGGGAAGCTGACTGCTTCTGTAGCTGCTACTCTAATGGGCAAGCACGGAACAGATATTGCCGCACGCAACATGCTGGAAGATAGGCTGGACCCCACAGGGGCGAAAGGATATCGTAGCAGTGGCAACAAACCTTTTATGGGTAACACGTTCAGTGCTCGTGGTAGTGCTGGGGAGGAAGCTGCAAAGCGGAAGTTCCTAATGCAGAACCCGGGGATAATTGCTGAGGATGCCTACTTCGAAACTCGGGATGATTTGCCCGGGATGGGAGCCTCACCAGATGCCAGACTGTACAATGAAGATGGAAGTTCAGCTGGCTTGCTTGAGCTCAAGATTCTGAAAGGGACACGAATTCCCGGCGCAATGGACAGGTACACTGCACAGATGCAATTGCAGATGCTCGTTACTGGTGAGAGCCAGACAACCCTGTTCGTTACCAACGCAGACACTGGTGAAACTACTCAGGACATAATGTATGCTGACGAGGAATACCAACAAGAACTGATTAACCGCGCTCAGGCTGTGTTCGAGAAATTGGATGCAACACCAGAGACAGTGGAAGGAGTGAAGGCTTTGAGAGCATTCAAGAATAAAGAAGGCGGCTTAGCTGCCAGACAGAAAGCTGCGAC
>Ga0075467_10003575_pt1 | contig 11889 bp, 9 predicted proteins | sample DEB08_DNA_9_FD_75067 | JGI IMG/M metagenome (GOLD analysis project Ga0075467, IMG submission 75067) | Aqueous microbial communities from the Delaware River and Bay under freshwater to marine salinity gradient to study organic matter... | ecosystem: Environmental > Aquatic > Marine > Coastal ...
AATACACGTACTCTAGATGGGCAAAGTGATAAAAAAAATCCACAAGATTTTGCACCTTGGAAAAAAGCAGAACCTACACATATAATGCGTTGGCCTTCTCCTTGGAGTGATGGTTTTCCTGGTTGGCATTTAGAATGTACTGCCATGAGCACCAAATATCTTGGAGAACAATTTGATATTCATGGAGGTGGAATGGATTTAAAATTCCCTCATCACGAATGTGAAATCGCTCAAAACAAAGCTGCTAAAGGTCAAGATCCTGTAAAATACTGGATGCATGCCAATATGTTAGAGCTTAATGGGGCACGTATGAGTAAGTCTACAGGAAATTATATTAATCCTGCAGAATTACTTTCTGGTAAAAATGATATTCTATCTAAGGCTTTTAACCCAAGTACAATTCGTTTTTTCATGATGCAGGCATCTTACAAAAGTGTTCTAGACTTAACTAATGACGGATTACTTGCAGCAGAAAAAGGTTTTCAAAGACTAATGGATGCTATTAATTTAATAGACCATTTAAAAACTAGCGATTCATCAGCATTTGACGTTTCTGCATGGAAACAGAAATGTTATGACGCCATGAATGACGATTTTAATACTCCTATTTTAATTGCCCATCTTTTTGATGCCTCAAAATTCATTAATCAGATTAAGGATGGAAGTTCTACTGTCACCAAAGAAGATTTGGATCTACTAAAACAAACTATTGAAACATTTACGTTTGATATTTTAGGATTAACAAATGTTTCTAAATCTAATTCGGGTACAGATAAACTTTCTGGAGCGGTAAAGATTTTAATCAATCTTAGAAAGGAAGCTAGATTAAATAAAGACTTTGCTTTATCAGATAAAATTAGAGATGAACTTGCTGAAGCTGGCATTCAACTTAACGATAGTAGGGATGGCACAACTTTTACGACTAACTAATCGTGAAAAAAATCTTAACATATCCTTTTCTGTTTCTAATTAAAATCTATCAGACTCTGATATCGCCTATTACTCCTGCAACATGTAGATATCAACCCACATGTTCTCATTATGCAAAAGAAGCATTAGAAGTTCATGGTTTTTTTAAAGGAGGACGATTGGCAATAAAACGAATTTTTAGTTGTCATCCATGGGGAGGCAAAGGTTTTGATCCTGTTCCACCTAAAGATGACAACTAAAAATTTGCCATTGCGCGCCAGCTCGCCCATTCCCTAAAAATGTACACCGTACATTTTCTTAACGATTTGTCGCCATGGGGAGGCAAAGGTTTTGATCCTGTTCCACCTAAAGAAGATTAATATTACGTTAATCCCGTTTTCAATACCTTTCAAATCATTGAAGTGATTTAAACTTCTTCTTTTTGCTGCAAATTTATCTTGTTTCATCTTGTTTCATCTTGATTCATCTTGATTTCGACTTTTTCTCATACCATAGCTATGGCTATGCTATTCAAAAAAGGCTTCAGCAAGTTAAAAAATCTATAATTTTCGCTACAAAACAAAAAGTTAAAATCACTTCATTATATTTACCACATAAAGAGATTACTTATGTTTTTATTACAGATTGATTGGGATCCTATTAAGTTTATAGATTTAGGATTTTTTAAACTACATTTTTACAGCATGATGTGGATTATTGCCTTTATTTTAGGCTTCTACATTACAAAACGTATTTTCAGAAAGGAAGGCCAGTCAGATGAAGCCTTAGATTCATTATTTATCTATTCTGTATTAGGTATTATGCTTGGTGCCAGATTAGGACATGTTATATTTTACCAACCCGAACTTATTTCAGAAGACTTCTTTAGCATCTTCTTACCATTTAGATTTAAAGGTGGCATTGAGTTTACAGGTTTTCAAGGTTTAGCAAGTCATGGTGCGGCAATCGCAATGATTATCTCTATGTATATCTACAACAAAAAGGTATTGCATAAAACGGTTCTATGGATATTAGATCGTGTAGTAATACCAGTAGCACTTGGTGCTGTGTTTGTTAGAATAGGGAACTTTATTAATTCTGAAATTATCGGAAAATATACTAATAGCGATTTTGGAGTTGTATTCAAACAGATAGGAGAAACTGAGCCGAGACACCCAGCACAATTATACGAAGCATTCTGTTATGTTTTTGTGTTTCTAATTCTCTTTTATTTTTATTGGAAAACCAAGAAATCTGAACAGCAAGGATTTTTATTTGGGCTATTTTTAGTCTTACTCTGGACGGTACGTTTCTTTGTGGAATATGTGAAAGAAGCACAAAACATCGAGCGCGCTGATTGGCTTTTAAATACTGGACAATTATTAAGCATACCATTTGTTTTAATCGGATTGTACTTTATGTTTGTCTATAAACCAAAAACTAAATTAAGTTAACATACTTGAAAGCTTTATTTAAATACTCATTATTATTTCTGGCCTTTTTAACCATTTTTAATTGCAAAGAAGACAAGCCTAAAAAAAGTGAAGATAGAGTTGTTGTTAGTTTTAAAAAAGAGGGAGCTCTCTCTATTATAAAAGCAGATTCGGATTCTATTATAAAAACAATAGATATCGAAATTGCAGAAAGCGACTACGAAATTCAAACGGGTTTAATGTATAGAACCAAGCTTGAAACTCATCATGGTATGCTCTTTATATTTCCTGATGCAGATTTTCGCAGCTTCTATATGAAGAATACTAAAATACCTTTAGACATCATTTATATTGATAACGCTAAAACCATTGTAAGTGTTCAAAAAAATGCCAAACCATTTGATGAAACCTCTCTCCCATCTAAAGCTCCTGCAAAATATGTCTTAGAAGTTAATGGTGGTTTGTTTGATGAGTGGCAACTTAAGGTTGGTGACCGCATTGATTTTGATGTGTTAAATTAATACTTACAAATTATTATTAAAAGTATATCTAATCAAAACTTTGACATAAAACTTCAAGAGCACTATAAACTCTATATTTCACAAAAAGATCAAATCACGTTTGAATCTGAATTACTAAAATCGTTTTAATTATAATTTTGATTAGTAACCTTTAAACTAATTGATACAACAAAAAAATGCCTCTCTTTTCAGAAAGGCATTTTATATATATTAGAAAACGATAATTAAGCTTCGTCTTCCTCTTTTACTTTTTTCTTAAGTGATTCTGCAGCATCACCTTTCTTAGCTGTATCGTACATAATTGGTGTTGCAATAAACAACGATGAATATGTACCAACCAATACACCTACGATTAAGGCAAATAACAACCCTCTAAGTGAATCTGCACCAAAAGTGAACATCGCCAATAACACTACTAATGTAGTTACAGAGGTATTTAATGTTCTACTTAACGTACTGTTAAGCGATTGGTTTATCGTTTTGTCAAATTCCCAACTTGTATGCTCATTTAAGAATTCTCTAATTCTATCAAACACAACAACCGTATCATTTAATGAGTAACCAATTACAGTTAAGATTGCTGCAATAAAAGCTTGGTCAATCTCCATACTAAATGGCATAAACCTCCATGTTATTGAGAAGATACCTAACACGATTAATACATCATGGAATACTGCTGCTACTGCACCAAGTGAGAATTGCCATTTCTTAAATCTAAATAAGATATATAAGAATACAACTACTAAAGATCCTAAGACTGCCCAGAAAGAAGATTTTTTAATATCATCTGCAATGGTTGGACTCACTTTACTAGAAAGCATTTTACCAATTTTTGCGTCACCAGAACCATCTAAGAATTCCTGATAAGTAATTCCTGCAGGCAAATACTTTTGTAAAGCAACAAATAATTTAGACTGTACTTCTTCATCAGCTTCTGTTGAGTTATCCTCAACTTTATACTTTGTAGAAATTTTTAACTGATTTGCTCCACCAATAGTTTTTACTTCTGCACTATTAAATACTGCATTTAAATCACCTTTAACTTCTTCTACACTTACATCTTGATCGAAACGTACTTGGTAAGTTCTACCACCTACAAAGTCAATACCTTCATCCAAACCTGTAGTAAATAACGACCCTAAACTCGCTAAAATAAACACCCCAGAAATTACATAAGCAATCTTACGTTTCTTAAGGAAGTTGATATTTACATTCTTGAATAAACCTTTTGTCATAGCCGTAGAGAAATCTAATTTCCCACCTCTATTAACATACCAGTCAATTAATAAGCGTGTTATGAATATCGCTGTAAATAATGACGTTAAAATACCAATGATTAAAGTTGTTGCGAAACCTTTAATAGGTCCTGTTCCAAATACAAATAAGATTAAGGCCGTTAAACCAGTCGTAATATTCGCATCTAAGATTGAAGATAAAGCATTAGCAAATCCATCTTTAACAGATTCCTTTTGTGACTTACCTTTTTCAAGTTCCTCTCGAATACGCTCAAAGATAAGTACGTTCGCATCGACCGAAATACCAATCGTTAATACAATACCTGCAATACCAGGTAATGTTAATACATCACCTAAACTTGCTAAGACACCAAAAATTAATAAGATGTTTAACATTAAAGCGATATCAGCAAATATTCCTGATTTACCATAATAGAAAACCATCCATAATAGTACAAATACTAAAGCAATAAGGAATGATTTCATACCACTATCAATAGCTTCTTGTCCTAAAGATGGACCCACCTCATCTGCTTGAACGATTTCAGCAGAAGCAGGTAATTTACCAGCTCTTAAAACGTTTGCTAAATCGACAGCTTCTGTTAAAGAAAACGATCCAGATATTTGTGATCTACCACCTGCAATTGGTCCACTAGACACACTTGGTGCAGAATACACAGTATTATCTAATACTATAGCAATAAAGCCTTGTGTCTCATAAGCCTTCTTAGTCATTTCTTCCCAAATCTTAGCTCCTTTAGCATTCATTTGCATGCTCACTGCTGGTCTGCTTATTTGGTCATAATCTTGATTTGCATCTGTAATTACAGCTCCACTTAACTCTGGTATGCCGTCTCTATTACTTTTAATAGCATAAAGCTCTGAAAACTCAGAATCTTTTTGCTGAATTCCCCATACAAACTTTATATAGCGCATTTCTACAGGCAACGTTGCTCTGTTTTTAGAATCATTTAATTGCGCTATTACATTTTCTTTATCCTTTGCCAAGAACATACCAATTACAGAACCACCATTGCCGTAACCTTGAATTCCTAAAGGATTCGTTTCTGCTACATTTGTAGAATCGGTTTCAATCTGACCCGTTAACTCATCAATAGCATTAGTTGTACTTTCTTGCACATCTATAGCTTCATCAACTTCGTTTGCAGTCGCTTCAGCCTTATTAGCTTCAACTAGAGATTGATTAACTTGTAATAAATATGGTAAAACTTCTTGAGTTTTGTACGTTTCCCAAAATTGTAATTGTGCTGTTTTAGTAATGATATCAACAACACGTTTTTTATCCTTCGCTCCTGGTAATTCAATTAAGATACGACCAGAGTTACCTAAACGTTGAATGTTTGGTGATGATACACCAAAACCATCAATACGATTACGTAAGACCTCAAATGCAGATACGATAGACTCATCAATCTTTGTCTCAATGATGCCTTTTACTTCATCATCTGACATATTGAATGTAATAACATCACTTAAATCACGATTCGCAAAAATATCTGGAGACGCTAATTTCGTATCACCTTTAATAGCATCAAAAGCTCTAAAAAACGACTCTAAATAAGATTCTTGAGCATCTTTTTGTAACTCTTCTGCATCGTCCAATGCTTTATTAAATATTGGATCTTTACTATTGTTTGATAATCCTTTTAAAATATCTTTTACAGAGATTTGGATAATAGCATTAATACCACCTTTAAGGTCTAAACCTAATTTCATGGCATTGTTTTCAACTTCAGCATATGTAAACTGTGATACACCTAGGTTATAAACTTCGATAGGCTCAAATTTATCGCCTACTTTAATTTTATTAGTTTTTAAAGAATCTAAATATTTTATTTCTTCTAGATTTCTTTTAGTTTGGTAATCGTCTTCTGTTTCAGCATATTTTGCTACTGCTGCTTCTTTAGCAACCGCTTCTATTTGATTGGCTTTGAATGTAAATGATAATTGGTAGATACTTACCAAGCCAAATAAAATAGCAAAAAGCTTAATTATTCCTTTGTTTTGCATTGTTATAGTTGTTTAATGTCTGGTTTTTGTTCCAAAATTTCTGGGCGCAAATATAGAGTTTAAGCTCTAACTAGACAATTGATTTTATGTTATAAATGATTTTTAGCTTTTTGATTGATAAAGCTATTTCGATATGAAGTGGGAAATATTTCAGATTATATAATCCCTTCTGCTGATGGTCCTGCCCTAACCTCAGGAATTTTATAGGATAGATTATCTATTTCTAATGTAGCAGAATAATTTACTTGTAAAGCAACGCTAATTAGTTTGTTGCTTTGCTTAGCATCAATATGGTCTGCTGAAGAATTAACTTTAAGGTTATGTGAATGATCACTTTTTTGATTTAGTTCTACTACTTCTGTTCTTTCAAAATCCCAATTGATATGATTCGTATTTTGAATCTCTGAAATATTAAGCTCATAGTCTTTTATATTCCTGTTTTCAGGACTATTAGTAGACTTATTCTCTTCTGATTTAAAAGCAAATTTCAAGCCTTCTTCTTTAGAAAGTATGGATTGAATATAAGCTACATCAGTATCACTATAATAAGTGATTTTAAGTTGGCCATCTTCAGTTTGTCCAATTTCTAAATGCTCAACACCAATGCTTTCTAGCTTATTCTGTATGACTTCGATTGCATTTTCGGCAGCGTAAGAGGTGATATTCTCTTCAGAAAACTGAATTACTATTTGCTGATTAGGTACAGTTGTTTGCTCTAAATACGTTCCTAAAAACGCTAAGAGTATAACTAAAACCCCAAAATGCAACTTGGTTTTCATGCGCCAAATATAGCAAAAAATAAAGACTGTATTCCTACAGTCTTTACTTATATTAACAACCTTATGGATCTCGTATTACATACCTCCCATTTTAGTGTAACCTTCTGGCGGTGTTAAACTTAACTTATCATCTGAAACCGATTCTTTTTTGATTTCAGTTACTTCAGACTTTACTTCGATAGTTGCTCCCATTTGATTCATCTTCATTACAAAATAAAGCGGAAACCCTTCAACTTTACCTCCCATTGCAGTAGTATTTTGGCTTATTGCAGAAATTTTATCTGTAGTAAACATTGTCATTTCTACGTTCTCCCCGTTTTGCTTCAGCTTAATGATATACTGACTACATGTGTAACCTAGCACTGTTTTAGTTTCGTCACCTTTTTCTACAGTTACATTTTTTAAATCTTCATCGGCAGGATTTATAGATTGTAACATATATGTTTTACCCATTCCTGGCCTATCCATAAGCATCAACATTTGCTGTGTAGCAGCGTCCATAATCATAACCATATTTCCAGTCATAGCGCTACTCGTCTCATTACGCGACTTATCACCTTTGAAATAGGTTATAGAACTTGTTTCTCCCATGGCTTGCATTTGAGCATTGATTTGCTCATTTTCGCTAGACATTGTTTGTTTTGAAACAAGTACGCCTTCACTAATCTTTTCTTGAGCTGTCGCTAGAATGCTTAGCATTAATACTAAAGCCAATAATAATAGTTTTTTCATCTTTATATTTTCACATTAATTGATACAAAAACCTTACCAACAAAATTGTTAGCAAGGTTTTTACTATAGCTAATATATTTAAAATTATTATAATTCTAATAAACCATTAGTCTTTTTAACACCTTCAGCACTTGCCGCCATGTGTTCTTTTTCTGCTGCACTTAATGATACATCTACAATTTTTTCTATACCATTTCTACCTAAAATCACTGGTACACCAATACATAAATCATTTAAGCCATACTCACCTTCTAATAAAGTAGAGCAAGGGAACATTTTCTTTTGGTCGCAAGCAATAGCTTGTACCAATCCACTAACAGCAGCACCTGGTGCATACCAAGCCGAAGTTCCTAATAATTTAGTTAATGTAGCTCCACCAACCTTTGTATCTTCTTTTACTTGATTAAGACGATCTTCTGATAAAAATTCAGAAACTTTAATACTATTTCTTGTCGCATGAGATGTTAATGGTACCATTCCTGTATCACTATGTCCACCAATAACCATTCCGTCAACATCACTAATTGGAGCTTCTAAAGCCTCTGCCAATCTGTATTTGAAACGTGCAGAATCTAACGCTCCACCCATTCCTATAATTCTACTTTTTGGAAGATTTACTGTTTTATGAACTAAGTAAGTCATTGTATCCATAGGATTACTTACTACAATGATTATTGTATTTGGAGAATGCTCAACTAAACTTGATGATACTGTTTTTACAATACCTGCATTAATACCAATTAACTCTTCACGTGTCATTCCTGGCTTACGAGGAATACCCGAAGTAATCACACAAATATCACTTTTTGCTGTTTTCGAATAATCGTTTGTACTTCCTGTAATTTTAGTATCAAAACCATTTAAAGATGCACATTGCATTAAGTCCATTGCTTTTCCTTCTGCATACCCTTCCTTAATGTCTAATATTACAACTTCTGATGCAAAGTTTTTAATTGCAATATACTCTGCACAACTTGCACCTACTGCTCCAGCGCCAACTACGGTTACTTTCATGTCTTTTTTGTTTTTATCCGTTAAAAATTCGAGTACAAATTTAAGGTTTTAAGCTTGAAATTCCATGACATAAATCATAGTATTAAGAAATAAAAAAAGAGCAACCATTTGGCTGCTCTTTTCTGTATATATTTTAATAATCTTATCTTACACTAAAGGCAATACCAACAGTTGCTGTATTATAATTCTGAATTGTATAATCTGCAAATATTTTGAAAATACTTAGATTTAGTCTTGTACCAATTGTTGCGCGCATACCATTTGCTTCAAAATCTAAATTTATCGGATTACTAATGGTTTCATTAACCGTACCTATTTGATTTCCGTTACTATCTTCGACATCGTAGGTTAACGTATAGTCGCCTTTCATTTTAGCTGTTGTTTTACCATTATTATATCCCACACTTCCATAAAATGTAATGATTTTAAAATCTAAAGAAGCTAAAGCTTGAACCGTCCATGTATTCATTATAAATTCTACTTCTCCATTACTTACCGCAACATCATCTGTTGAAGATTCATCATTAATAGCATAAGTTACACTCATATTTGTGAATGCTCCAAGAATTGAAAGACTAAATGGCAACTTCTCAAAAGCTCCAAGATACTGCGTTAAATCGTGTTGCAAACCCACTCCTATTAAGCTGGCTTCTACATTATCATCAAAGTTTATATTTGGTACAAACCTCGCTTTTATATCCGTTTTAAAAGGCAATCCAAAACCGACCTGGACTGTTGGAGCTGGTACTGCATTAACAGGCAAATCTTCTGTAATACCTCCTGGCATATCAAAACTTGCCACTTTAAAAGTCCCATCACCGTTTGGAATTGAAATATCTACTGTTGTCTCTGCATCATTTTCACTCATCACAGTTTGCAATTCTGATTCCCCATTTGGTAAGGTTAAGAAAGAATAATCTCCTGGCACAAATGCAAATGATTGCGCTTCGTCTGGTACTAGAGATGCATTGATACCTATAGTAAGATCAAAACCAAATTTTTTATGAACCTTGGCAGTGGTTGCCCAACCTCCATTCATACTATACATCAATCCTTCCATTGCAGGATTTAAATAGTTTTGGGTAATTAAACTCGCATCGTCTGCTGCCAGCAAAATAGTTTCAAGCTCTTGAGCTTTAACTAATTGTATACTGACAATTAAAATCAATGAGACTATTAATTTTTTCATAATCGTTTAACTTAAAGATTATGTAAACCTATGAAAAAAAAATGACAAATTACATTTGGTCGGTTTTTATTGCGTTTAAACGTTATTTTAAATTTAAATTTGAGCATAAAAAAACACCCTAAAAAGGGTGTTTTAAAAAATAACTTATAAATGATTATGCATCAATATTCGCATAAATAGCATTCTTCTCTATGAATTCTCTACGTGGTGGAACTTCGTCTCCCATTAACATTGAGAATACACGATCTGCTTCTACTCCATTATCAATCACAATTTGGCGTAATGTTCTAAACTCAGGATTCATCGTTGTATCCCAAAGTTGTATCGCATTCATCTCACCAAGACCTTTATAACGTTGAATTTTTGCTCCATCACCAAATTTATCCATTAAAGCCAGGCGCTCATCATCATTCCATGCATATTCTTTTTTCGCTCCTTTCTTCACTAAGAATAAAGGTGGTGTTGCAATATAGATATGACCATTTTCAATTAACTCCTTCATATAACGGAAGAAGAAGGTTAAGATTAAAGTTTCAATGTGAGACCCATCAATATCGGCATCACACATAATTACAATTTTGTGATATCTTAATTTTGATAGGTTAAGCGCTTTACTATCTTCTTCTGTTCCGATAGTAACCCCTAAAGCTGTAAATATGTTTTTAATTTCTTCGTTTTCAAAAACCTTATGCGTCATTGCTTTTTCTACATTAAGAATTTTACCTCTTAATGGTAGAATTGCTTGAAAAGCTCTATCACGACCCATTTTTGCTGTTCCACCAGCCGAATCTCCCTCGACTAAATAAATTTCGCATATTTCAGGATTTTGTTCAGAACAATCTGATAATTTACCAGGTAAACCACCAATACTCATAACCGTTTTACGCTGAACCATTTCACGTGCCTTTTGAGCAGCATGACGTGCTTGTGCAGCTAATATTACTTTCTGTACAATAGTCTTAGCATCATCTGGATTTTCTTCCAAATAATCAGTTAACATTTCTGAAACAGATTGACTTACCGCTGCAGAAACCTCTCTGTTTCCTAGTTTCGTTTTAGTCTGACCTTCAAACTGAGGCTCTTGAACTTTTACAGAAATAATAGCTGTAAGTCCTTCACGGAAATCGTCACCAGCAATATCAAACTTTAATTTGTCTAACATTCCAGATTCATCCGCATACTTCTTTAATGTATGTGTTAATCCACGACGGAAACCAGACAAGTGTGTTCCTCCTTCGTGTGTATTAATATTGTTTACGTAAGAGTGCAGATTCTCAGCGTACGACGTGTTATAAATCATAGCAACCTCAACTGGCACACCATTTTTTTCACCTTCAAACTCACCATCATCTTTTTTATGACGTCTATCTATTAAATGAATTGTGATGCCTTTATTAAGATATGCTAATTCACGTAAACGACTTGCAAGTGTATCGTAGTTGTATTCTAGGGTTTGTGTAAAAATAGTGGCATCTGGTCTAAAAGTAACTACGGTTCCTCTTTTATCAGTTGTTCCAACTTTTTTAACGGGATACATTGCTTTCCCTTTTTCATATTCTTGCTCCCAGATTTCACCTTTTCTAAAAACTGTTGCTTTTAAATGATCCGATAATGCGTTAACACAACTTACACCAACTCCGTGTAGTCCACCAGAAACTTTATAAGAATCTTTATCAAACTTTCCACCAGCACCAATTTTAGTCATTACAACCTCTAATGCAGAAACGCCTTCCTTTTTATGTAAATCTACCGGAATACCTCGACCGTCATCTTCTGTCGTAATAGAGTTATCTTCATTAATAATTACTGTAATATTATCACAATGACCTGCTAAGGCTTCATCGATTGAGTTATCAACCACCTCATAAACCAAATGGTGCAAACCTCTTGTACCAGTATCTCCAATATACATGGAAGGACGCATACGTACATGCTCCATGCCTTCTAAAGCCTGAATACTATCTGCTGAATAATTATCCTTATTAAATTCTTCTCTTTTTTCGCTCATTATCTTGAATAAATTTAGTTCGATTTATGGCATAAAAA
>Ga0075467_10003576_pt1 | contig 11886 bp, 8 predicted proteins | sample DEB08_DNA_9_FD_75067 | JGI IMG/M metagenome (GOLD analysis project Ga0075467, IMG submission 75067) | Aqueous microbial communities from the Delaware River and Bay under freshwater to marine salinity gradient to study organic matter... | ecosystem: Environmental > Aquatic > Marine > Coastal ...
TATCAAATAAGTGTTCAAACTCAGACTGCTTTAAAAGCAAATAGTCTGGCCAATGGCCAAGTCTGCCGAATATGATAAGACACCCCTTTTTTACCTGAAACCGACTCGTATAAATGAAATTCTGCGTTATGCCAAGAAAAGGTAGGTGAAATTAACGCTGCTGGTGGGTTTACCGAACACTTTCTGGCAAGAGTAAGATGTGCAATGTAATCTTGTTTAGGAAGTTGCAAGCCAACTGAGTGAGATATTTGATACAGAATTTTCGCAAGTTGTCGATGGGTATTTTGAGTATTTTTGCATCCTAACCAAAGGGCTTTGGGTTTGGACCAATAACCTATTTGGTTAAGTGAAACATCAAATGCGTGTATTTGATCAATCTGATTAACGGACTCACATAAGGCATCGAGCTGTTTAGGCGAAATTTTCCCTAAAAAAGCTAAGGTGACATGAAAATTGGCTGCCGGTACCGGTGCATCAAAGTGAGGAAATACTTTATTTCGCCAACCCTCTATCGCCAACTTAGTTTTGATGTCGGGTGATAAACCAAAAAATGCGCGCATACTGTCAGCCCTGATGTTTGTTATCATCTTGGTTAGATACTTTACTCACACTTTTATTTAAACCAAAGAGATTTCATTTGTTACCTGTTGAACATATTTTACCCGCGCTACATAAACAATTGATTGGCGGTGATGCCATTGTTGTGGCGCCGCCCGGTGCGGGGAAGTCGACCTGTTTACCTTTGTCTTTGCTCAAATTAGATGTGTTTAAAGATAAAAAGATTATTCTGTTACAGCCAAGGCGTATTGCTGTTAGGACGATTGCCTCATATTTAGCTAGCCAATTAGGTGAATCGGTTGGTCACACCATAGGTTATCGTATTAGAGGTGAAGTAAAAGTATCGGCTAATACCCGATTAGAGATCGTCACAGAGGGTATTCTAACCCACATGTTACAGAATCAGCCAGACTTACCTGATGTGGGTCTAGTGATTTTTGATGAGTTTCATGAACGCAGCGTGCATGCCGATTTTTCACTGGCCCTGTGTATTGAAGTGCAACAAGCGCTTAGGGAAGATTTACGTTTATTAGTGATGTCGGCTACGCTTGATGTCACAGCGCTAGGCGAGTTATTGCCTGCAGCCAAATTATTAGAGTCTAGTGGAAAAAGTTACCCTGTAGACATCATTTATCATCCCGACAATTCAAGTTTACATTTATTTGAAAAAGTCAGTCGTTTGGTTATCTACGTTTTTCCTAAACACCAGCATGATTGTTTAGTTTTTTTGCCCGGTGCTGCCGACATTAACAAAGCTGCACAGCGTTTGAGCCAACACTTTTTAAGTACAGGTGAAGATGAGGTTGAGGTTGTGAAGTTGTTCTCAGAATTATCGAAGAATGAGCAGCAACAAGCTTTATTGCCCAACCCCGCAGGAAAACGAAAAATTGTCTTAGCGACAAATATCGCTGAAACCAGCTTAACCATCGAGGGTATTGAAGTTGTCATTGATAGCGGTATTGAGAAAAAAGCAATTTTCCAATTAAATCGTGGTGTTACGCACCTACAAAGCCAAAATATATCACAAGCATCTGCCACACAACGGGCTGGAAGGGCTGGGCGTTTGACTGCAGGCACTTGTTACCGACTATGGAGTAAAGAGCAACATAGCAGGTTAGCTCAACAAATTACGCCTGAGATCATGCATAGTGACATGAGCAGCTTTATTTTAGAAAGTGCCATATGGGGAACGGATGTGTCAGCGCTTGCGTTACAAGATCATCCCAGTGACGCGCAGCTATCCCAAGGTTTTGCACTTTTAAAGCAGCTTGAATTGCTTGATGATAACCATAAACTCACGACTTTAGGCCGTAAAGCTCATGCCTTAGGTTGCCACCCTAGTATCGCCGTTATGTTGATTAAAAGTGCGAACATGAGCTCAGAACATTTAAGTATGGGATGTGCTATTGCGGCACTTTTAGAAAATAAAGACCCTATGGGCAGAACGGATAACGGTGCAAGCCTTGCCGCTAGGTTACATTTTGTATTACAACAAAGACATCATGTTATCTGGCAAGCAATCCGCCAATGGCATTCGAAATTAGCATGTCGTCTTTTAGTTTGGCCGACCGAAGATACGGCTGTTTTGGTCGGTTACGCTTACCCTCAATGGTTGGCAAAGCAGCGGAAAAATGACCGTTATCAGCTGGTGAATGGTAGCGGCGCGGTATTATACCAAGATGACGCTTTAACCGCACATCCTTGGTTAGCGATCGCAAATATGCAAACCAGTGATAGACAACAAGACAATGCGCAAATTCGTTATGCAGAATCTTTAACGCTGTTACAACTTGAGCAACATTTTGAGCACTTGATTGAGAAAAAAGAGCGAGTTGACTGGGATCCCGAAAATCAAAGAATAGTCTCAGAAATGCAAAAGATTTTGGGTAAAATCATTATTCACAAACAACCCATAAAACGTCCCTCTGAGCAGCATATTCTGTCTATTTGGCGAGATGTTATTCATGCCAAAGGCATGGCAGACATGCCTTTCAATGATGAAGCTCAGCAACTTATCTATCGTGTGCAATTGGCAGCAAGTTTTGCTGGGGTCCCATCATCTTCGGCGTTTCAGTCATTTCCAGATTTTACGGGATCTGGTTTGTTCAATTCAATTGACAGCTGGCTGATGCCCTACCTTACGAATATATTAACTTGGCAGCAATTTACCCAATGTCATTTTCTGCAACAATTGCTTAACGAGTTGGACTTCGCACAGCAACAAAACCTGAACAAACAGTTACCAAAACGGATGACTTTACCTAGTGGGAGCAGTGCTCAGTTGACTTATACCTCAAGCAATAGTGTGGTGTTATCGGTGCGTATGACCGAACTATATGGTTTGCAGCGTCACCCAACGGTTGCACAACAACAGGTTCCGATTACTGTTGAGTTACTTTCTCCAGCGGGGCGACCCATACAAACGACGCAAGATTTACCCAGGTTTTGGCAAGGAAGCTATAAAGAGGTACAAAAAGAAATGAAAGGTCGTTATCCTCGTCATTTCTGGCCAGATGACCCGGCAAATGCCCAAGCAACAACGCGAACCAAAAAAAGGATGAACAGTAAACCATGAGCAGTAAATCATGAGTAAAATCCCCGCAGGCAAAGCTAAAGCTGCAGCAGTAAAAGCAAAGTCAACGAACATTGTATCGAAGGTTTCGATATGGAAACGACTTAACCCTTTTAGTTGGCTTTGGCGTCATTGGGGTAAGTTACTGTCTATTTTTATCCTAGTGATGGCAGCTTATACACTGTATCTCGATGCAACAATTAGTCAGAAATTTGCCGGTAATAAATGGCAGGTGCCAGCACAAATATTTGCACGACCCATGTATTTGAGTCTAAAACAAGAAATAAGCATTAAAGAGATTGAAGAAGAATTGCAACTATTGGGTTATAGAAGGGTGACCCGTGCCGATAGTTCAGGCGAATACCAAGTATTGCTAAACAAAATTCGTATCCAGCGTCGTAAATTTGATTTCTCCCATGGCATAGAAGATTTACGACATATTGAAATCAGTCTCAAAAATGCGCGTATCATTCAAATACAAGACCTTAATAGTCGTCAAAGTATCAATAATATTTACCTTGAACCATGGCTCGTCACTCGCTTGGTTAGCAGCGGTCGGGAAGACCGTATGTTAGTAAAAATCAACGATGTTCCGCCTATTTTGACTCAGGCGTTAGTCGCTGTGGAAGATAAGGACTTTTATCAGCACTTTGGTGTGGCGCCACTTTCTATCCTACGGGCTCTTATGGCCAATATTTCTGCAGGGCGCACTGTACAAGGTGGCAGTACGTTGACCCAGCAGCTGATTAAAAATCTATTTCTAACTCGCGAAAAATCTTTAGTTCGTAAAGCTAAAGAAGCAATGATGGCACTGATCATAGAATTCAGATACAGCAAAGACGTGATCCTCGAGGCTTATTTAAACGAAGTGTTTTTAGGTCAAAATGGTGATACCGGTGTGTATGGATTTGGTTTAGCCAGTTATTTTTATTACGACCGCCCTCTGAATGAACTGAGCATTGACGAAATGGCTACATTGGTAGGCATTATCAAAGGTCCTTCATATTACAACCCACGTAAACATAATGAGCGAGCATTAGAGAGGCGCAATATAGTGCTGCGTTCTATGTTTGAAAGTAACCAATTGTCACCCAATGAATATCAAGATTTAGTGAAGCTACCCATTAAATTAGCCACTGGTGCGAGCCTGAAAAAAGATAAACATCCGGCGTTTATGGACAAAGTACGCCGTGAGCTACGTTTGGTGTTGGATAATCCGAATATTCGTCAGTCAGGTTTAAAAGTGTTTACTACATTGGACTCTAATGCACAGATGAAAGCTGAGCGTGCTGTCTTTGAGGGAGTCGCAGTTCAGGAGAAACGTATAGGCAAGAATGGGTTTGAGGCGGCCATGATAGTGACTGACATTGATTCAGGGGAAATTCGCTCGATTGTAGGCGGGCGCAATGTTGATTATGCCGGTTTTAATAGAGCACTGGATGCGAAGCGTTCTATTGGTTCATTGATAAAACCGGCTATTTACCTTACTGCGCTAGAGCAAGCTGCAGACTATAACTTAGCCACACACTTGACTGATGAGCCCATTAAACTGAAAAGTGCTTATGGCAAAATGTGGGAGCCACAGAATTCAGATAAAAAATTCCGAGGTCAAGTACCGTTATTGACCGCGTTGAGTCGGTCTCTAAACGTGCCAACTGTGACGTTAGGCATGAACTTAGGCTTAGGCAATATTGCTGATACTATCTGGCGTTTAGGAGTAGAAGAGGAGCTTGATTTGTATCCTGCTCTTACTTTGGGAGCGGTAAATTTTTCTCCGTTACAAGTGAACCAAATGTATCAAACCATCGCCAATAATGGGCGTTACATTCCGCTGCACTCAATTACTGCCATTATGTCTGCAGATAATAAATTATTGTGGAAATTTGACGTTGCACAAGAGCAACGAGTAGATGAGCAGGCGACTTACTTGCTGAATTATGCACTACACAAAGTAACGCTGGAAGGCACTGCAAAAGATATTCGAGTAAAATTTCCAGATATCAATATGGCGGGTAAAACCGGTACTACAGATGATTATCGCGATAGTTGGTTTAGTGGTTTTGACAAAAACATTCTTGTGACCAGCTGGATTGGCAAAGATAATAACCAACCCGTTAACTTAAGTGGTGCTAGTGGCGCTATGCAGCTATTTATTGATTATCAGCAACAACAAGAACCCAAGTCACTGGTGAGGCGCTTTCCTGATGGTTTGAGTATTGCTCATTTTGATAACGAGACAGGTCACTTAAGCAAAGCAGGGTGTGCCGATACTTTCAGTGTGCCTGCCATCACTTTAGCATTGCCCCCCGTGCCTATTACATGCTTTGGCGAACCTTCTGTGCCAGATAAGCCCAAAAGTTTGTGGGAGAAGATTTTTGGTTAAGGTTGTTTTTTAATCACAACCGATTGTGGCCTTTTTTGATATTGTTGCAGGTTTTGATCGGGTAAAAGAGATGTTTTGTTGATTCTATCTTGGATGAAACTATTAATGGGTGGAGGTGTTGAACAGTTAATTTGTCCCCCCAAAATACCTAATAACACTGCCGCTGTTTGTTTGCTGGCACTGCTACAATCTGCGCGCACCTTTAAGTCGTCTCTTAGTTTTTCATCTTCGGTCATAAAAGTATTTTTGACTTCATCATCTATTACCGGTGAATTTTTATATTGCTGATAATACCGAGATGCCTGTTTAGCCACTCTATTTCTTTGCTGCTGCTGAAAACTATTTAGGTGACGTCTTGCCATGCTTGTTGCAGGAGCGAGTGTTTCTAAACTTGGTATTGGGATCACACTTTGTTCACTGGGCATAATTTCATTCACTTCATCATTTACTGCTGCTTCTTCCTCTTGTATCTTTTCCTCGCGCATGGGTGGTAATGCTTGTGGTGGAATGACCTGTACCTCGGGTTCTGAAATAGGAGCAATTTGATTATCTGGTGGGGTTTCAACAACGCCAGGCTTTTCTTCTAACTCGACAGGTGGAGGTATGTCCTCTTTTACCTCCTCAATAGGTATTTCTGGCATGATGGGAGGCATATCAAATATTAAGGTTGCTTGAATCACCTCTTGCCTTTTTAGCGGCAAGTCTGGTGCTGTAGGAAACATAACCGACCGGGCAACCACATACATGACAATCAGGTGCAGAATGACTGATATAAATAGAAATTTATTTTTTTTAAACACTGCCGCTTGCGCATGTCCTTGATGAATGTTTCGGATTTAGTAGAGTACCCTTTTAGGGATTAGTTCAAAACAGCAATGATGTCTATACCCAGTTTAATGACGGGCTTGGCTAGCTACAAAGCAGTCTTTTTAAGGCGTTGCGTTTAGCGTCAGTAACCAATATATCGGGCTGACTATCAAGAAAGTATACCTTTAGTAACTTTTCCATCACATCGTGTCGTTCTTATTGACAGCTGTTACTGTGGTTATTTTCTTAGATTTCCCGAACTCATCTTCGTAAGCATAGTCATTGCGAACACATTTTCTGTCATCAGCAATACGCCAGAAATGTTGGTGTAATCGATTAAGATTTTTATATTGGTTGATTACATCCTAGCAGTCTTTGCTTTGAAACATAAACATTGATCTTAGACATAAAAATCGCTCTCGATAGTGATGCAAACCACGTTTTATATAATGGATATGTCGTATTACATTTTCTTATTACCCATAGAGCTGATCGTTCAAGGATAAACCAGAATAAAGTGTTTCGCACTGACATCTCTATTTCAATCCGATATTTTATACGGATTAATGGGTGAATTTGAAATGTGCGCACCAACTTGATCCCATTTTCACCTATTGCACCAAAAAAGCGCAATATACTATAGCAAATAGGCGTCTTAACTAATTAACATATTGATTTTATTGCTAAAAATAAATGGCATAAGTTTTGTTGTATCTTTACTAAAAACTTGCAACACATGTCAATAAACTGGGAGCTACACCATGAAATTAGTTACTGCGATCATTAAGCCTTTCAAGCTTGATGACGTGCGAGAAGCAATCTCCGAAATCGGAATAGATGGTTTGACCGTTACCGAAGTGAAAGGCTTTGGACGTCAAAAAGGGCACACTGAATTATATCGTGGTGCGGAGTATCAAGTGGACTTTCTACCGAAAGTGAAACTTGAAGTCGCCGTCCAAGACGATCATGTCGAACGTTTAGTTGAAGCCATTGTTGGCGCAGCTAAAACCGGCAAGATTGGCGATGGTAAAGTATTCGTGTATGACTTAGAGCATGCCGTTCGTATTCGTACTGGCGAAACCGATGGCGAAGCCATTTAGATTTTAGGAGAACAACCGTGGAAATTACTTTTGAATTGGGCTATGCCCTAGATACTTTTTACTTTTTGATATGCGGCGCGCTGGTTATGTGGATGGCCGCTGGTTTTACTATGCTCGAAGCAGGTTTAGTTCGTGCTAAAAATACGACCGAAATTTTAACTAAAAACGTCGCCTTGTATGCGATTGCTTGCATTATGTATATGGTCTGTGGTTATTCAATCATGTATGGCGGTGGTGATTTTACTTTATTCCTAAGTGGCATAACTGGTGACGGCGCAACAGGCGTGGCTGAAGATGCTGCTACTTATGCACCATCTGCTGATTTCTTCTTCCAAGTGGTATTTGTAGCAACCGCTATGTCTATCGTCTCAGGAGCGGTTGCAGAACGTATGAAACTTTGGGCTTTCTTAGCCTTTACTGTTGTACTAACCGGCTTTATTTATCCGATGGAAGGAGCTTGGACGTGGGGCGGCGAATCTGTATTTGGTTTGTACACCTTAGGCGACCTTGGTTTCTCTGACTTTGCCGGTTCTGGTATTGTGCACATGGCGGGTGCTTCAGCTGCTCTTGCAGGTGTACTATTGCTAGGTGCTCGTAAAGGTAAGTATACGGCCGACGGTAAAGCTCATGCTATACCTGGTGCAAATTTACCTCTGGCCACTTTAGGTACATTCATATTATGGATGGGGTGGTTTGGTTTCAACGGTGGTTCTGTTTTAGCCACAGCGTCTGTCGAAAGCGCAAATAGCGTAGCGGTTGTATTTATGAATACTAATGCTGCTGCCGCTGGTGGTTTGGTTGCTGCACTGATTTTAGCGCGCATATTATTTAAGAAAGCCGACCTAACCATGGCACTTAATGGCGCATTGGCTGGTCTAGTGGCAATTACAGCTGAACCTTCTACTCCAACTCCTTTACAAGCAACCTTGTTTGGTGCCTTGGGTGGTGTATTAGTGGTGTTTAGCATCCTTGCCTTAGACAAGCTTAAAATTGATGATCCAGTGGGCGCTATCTCTGTTCACGGCGTGGTTGGCTTATTAGGTCTATTACTTGTGCCTATCACTAACGATGCTTCTACATTTAGTGGTCAGTTGATTGGTGCGGCTACTATCTTTGTTTGGGTGTTTGGAGCCAGCTTCATTGCCTGGGCAATCATCAAAGCAGTGATTGGAATTCGTGTAAGTGATGAAGAAGAGTTCGAAGGCGTAGACATGAGTGAATGTGGCCTTGAAGCTTATCCTGACTTCACTGTTCGTTCTTAATCATTGTTCATTAAAAATGATAGAAGGGTTAACCGAGTGGTAACACATATGTTTAGTTAACCTTTTATCAGAACAGTATTAGCCTCGCATTCGCGGGGCTTTTTTATGGAAGAATACATTGTCTTGCACTATTTTTACCACAGTGTCATTTACCTTATTTAAAGTCATCAATCTCCACTTAATATGGGTCTTTTACTTTGGCCCAAACAATCAACAAGCATGCAAGCTATGAAAACGGTCACAGTAGTCAGTATCTATACCTTCAACGCGCAGTGTATTATTAGTTTGATTATCCAATGTCATTGAATAATTAAGTTTGTATAGTTTAAGTCAGTGCATTGCACTGTAAAATCAGAGTATCCTTATAACATTGTTAATTTTTAATCTGTGGCCAATGAAAATATCTATATTAATGAGTCTATTAACCCTGGCTTTAGGTAGCTCTCATAGTGTTGCTTATGACCGAATAACAGGCGAACCTTTTGCCTCTCGCTCTGAAGTGATAGCCCAAAACGCTATGGTAGCGACAAGTCAGCCATTAGCGACTCAAGTAGGTTTGGATATTTTAAGGCAGGGCGGGAATGCCATAGATGCAGCTATTGCAGCCAATGCTATGTTAGGACTTGTTGAGCCAACGGGTAGTGGTATAGGTGGTGATTTGTTTGCCATTGTGTGGGATGCTAAAACTCAAAAATTATATGGACTCAATGCCTCTGGTCGTTCACCCAAGTCGCTTACTTTAGAGCATTTTAAGTTACAAGGTCTCGACAATATTCCTGCCTATGGACCGCTGCCTGTATCTGTTCCCGGTGTGGTGGATGGGTGGTTTGAACTGCATACTAAGTTTGGCAACTTACCCATGACCAGCATTCTTTCACCTAGTATCGAATATGCAAAAAAGGGTTTCCCAGTAAGTGAGCTGGTGGCTTATTACATGCAGCGCAGTGTGCCTAAGTTGAGCGAGTTTGCAGGTTTTAAAGAGACCTATATGCCTAATGGCAAAGCCCCAGTTAAAGGACAGATTTTCAAAAATAAAGACTTAGCTGTTACCTATGAAAAAATTGCGACTGGTGGACGAGATGTTTTTTATAAAGGCGATATTGCGCGCTCGATAGATGCATACATGAAACAGCAAGGTGGTTTCTTAAGTTACGAAGATTTAGCCAGCCATACGTCTGAGTGGGTCGAGCCAGTATCAACCAATTATAAGGGTTATGATGTGTGGGAATTACCACCAAATGGCCAAGGTATAGCTGCACTGCAAATTTTGAATCTGTTGGAGCGGTTTGATGTTGAAGGCATGGGTTTTGGCTCTGAGCAATATATTCATACTTTTGTCGAAGCAAAAAAACTGGCATTTGAAGACAGAGCAAAGTATTACGCGGATCCTGCCTTTAATAACATCCCAGTCGATTGGTTAATCTCTAAAGAATATGCTAAAAAGCGCCGCAAATTAATTGATAATCACAAAGTCGCCAAGCGTGTTGATGCCGGGTTGAATGAGGGAGACACCATTTATCTCACTACGGCAGATAAAGACGGCAATATGGTATCGCTCATACAAAGCAATTACCGTGGCATGGGGTCGGGTATGACACCCACTGGGTTGGGATTTGTTTTGCAGGACAGAGGCGAGTTGTTTAGTTTACAAAAAGGGCATTTTAATGTTTATGCGCCGAATAAACGCCCTTTTCATACGATTATTCCTGCATTTATCACGCGTAATGGCCAGCCTTGGATTAGTTTTGGTGTAATGGGCGGTGGGACACAACCACAAATGCATGCACAAATTGTGGTGAATTTGATAGATTTTGGGATGAATTTACAAGAAGCAGGGGATGCACCTCGGATGTTACATTCTGGCTCTAGCCAACCAACAGGTGAGTCCATGACAGACGGTGGTTATGTCAGCTTAGAGTCAGGTTATGGTAATAAGGTAAGAAGAGAGCTGACTAAAAAGGGCCACATACTTCGTGATGTAGTCGGTGCGTATGGTGGTTATCAAGCTATTATGCGTGATCCAAAAACAGGGGTGTATTACGGTGCATCTGAAAGTCGTAAAGATGGCCAAGCAGCTGGTTATTAAAAGTGTTTAATATGATTAAAGCATTATGACTCAAGTCCAAAAAGGTATCTGTGCAGAGCCAAATCTTCACGCTCTTTATTTGACATTTACTGTGGTTGACGACGACTCTCAATCTATGCGCGTTAAATTAGCTCGAGTTTTAGATTTATTGTCTTATTTCGATGAGGAATATTACGAGGCCATGGTGTCTGGTGTGCTCGCGATAGGTACTGATTATTGGTACGAACTATATCCAGATATTATTCCTAAAGAACTTGCTCCCTTTCCTGATATTCACTGCGAAGACCGAAGTGCCCCGAACTCTCCCGGTGACGTATTTATTTTGATTAAGGCTGACCGTGTTGATATTTGTCATGCGATTGGGGTTGAGATTGTTCAATTGTTAAAGCCTCATGTCGATTTATATGAGGAGGTAAGAGGGTTTAGATATTTAGATGGTAGAGACTTAACCGGTTTTGTTGACGGTGCAGAGAATCCTCGGGGTATGAAAAAATTCGATGTCGCAATAGTCGGTGCCGATGATCCTGATTTTACTGGCGGAAGCTACCTACATATCCAACGTTATCAGCACAATATGCAAAAGTGGCAGTTGTTACCCATTGCTAAACAACAACATATTATGGGTCGACAGAAAACCGATAATAGGTTACTTGATAGCGCCGATTTCGCCATAGACTCCGATACTTGCGGTGTTCAAATGGCCATCCCAAATAAAAATAACAGCGCATTGCTTACACAGAATATGCCTTATGGAGATATGTCTACTCAGGGGTTATATTGTGTATCCTGTGCTAATAGTCCGCAACCCTTCATTAAACTGCTTCACAGCCGAGTTATTGGTGATGATGAGGGCCATTACGACAAGTTGCTCGACTACACGACAGCCGAAACGGGTGGCGCTTTTTTTGCGCCCTCCATAACCTTTATTAAACAACAAGCGAAAAGTTAATTAGAACGCAGCGTTATGTCTCACTATGCCGGTAAATATAGCTGTGCCTTAATTGTAAGAACGTTTTAGGTGGATGTTATATGAACAAAAATAGGTGTGTGGGTAACTTAATTAGAAGCTTTTAGAGTAACTTGAGCATTGACAGGGTGCGCTACTATTTAACCAAAAA
>Ga0075467_10003578_pt1 | contig 11883 bp, 11 predicted proteins | sample DEB08_DNA_9_FD_75067 | JGI IMG/M metagenome (GOLD analysis project Ga0075467, IMG submission 75067) | Aqueous microbial communities from the Delaware River and Bay under freshwater to marine salinity gradient to study organic matter... | ecosystem: Environmental > Aquatic > Marine > Coastal ...
AGATCTATGGCAACGACTTTAGGGGAAGAAATAGGATGGCGCGGTTTTTTCGTTTTTGAATTGAGAAAAGTTCTTTCTTTTACTGGAGTCTCCATTTTTAGCGGAATCATTTGGGCCTCTTGGCATGTACCTATAATGGTTGCTTATGGTAGAAATATCGCCTTGGAATTGGCCGCATTCTATGTTGTTATTATTTCAATGTCATTTGTCATGAACTATTATACCTTCAAATCTAAAAGTTTATGGCCAGCGGTAATATTTCACGCCGTAAGCAACGTATATATTCAAAAAATACTTCCTCCTTTAACAATAAATATTGAAGGAACAGAACATTGGCTTGGTGAAAATGGAATTATGTTTGCGATAGTAACCTTATGCTTTGGAGTTTACTTTTGGAGAAAAGCTATTAAAGAAAATGTATAATTCAGAAATTAAAAACAAGGTACCTCAGCGCTTACAAAATTTAATGATCGCAAAAGTTTGATATATAGAATCAAGAGGATTGCACCAATTTAGCTGCCAGAAGTAGTTGCAGCAGTTGTGGTTGTAATAAGCACAACAATCATCGCTAGAATAGTCTTTTGCACTTCTTTAAGAGTATCATTAATTAAACTGCTCCTTTCAGCCTCTTTCAATACACTTTTTATTCTATCCTTATTTTCTTTAGCTCGCTCTTTACCATAGACGAAACTATTTAATTTACAGGTATCGATAAGACTAATTAACATAAGCTCGTCAACTTCAGGGGTACCGTATTGCTCTAGAATTTCAAACAATCTTTTTCGCAATGCATTTTCTGGTTTTGAGTTTACAGTAGGGAATTTATCATTGTTAAAAACCCAAAGAAATTTTTCCTCGCGCTTACTTAATATACCTTTTCTTATCAGTTTATCTAAAATCTCCTTTTTTATAGATCGTTCTTTGTTTCCAAAGGTTTGAATCCAATAACTAAGACTTCTATTTTTTTTAGACTTCGTTAATCTTTCTAAATAAGTATCCAAAAAAGGATCTCCAATTCGTTTATGACTTCGCAAAACAACTTTCTTGTCAATTACATGAATATATTCTCTGAGCGAAAGTTCTAACAAGATTACTCCTGCCAAGCCATAAGTTAGCGCAAAAGGTTCTCTTGCAAAGGTTCCCTTGTCGTCATCTAATGCAAGTAATATAAATTTATCTACTAAGTTTAACTCCATACCTAATAAGTGGCTAAAACTTAAAAATGTTACATATAGAAATAAAAAAAATATTCAATAAATTTATTATGGAGTGGTTCGCTTGAGTTTTCCAAATTGCAGCTTAGATCAAATCTAACGAATACTAATAGTTAGTTTTTGGTAATATAGACTTTCCCAGCACTACTAATGGCCTTGCTTTTAAGGCCGTGCATCGTAAAATAAATGATTTTACATCGCTCTATTCCTCCATTATTTAACGCCTACTTTTCGCAAGAAAGTTTCCATTAGACACCATCCTGTTAAGGAAGACTGAAATAAATTGGCACCTACAAAGGCAGTAAACCAAAGCCAGTTTATATTTACATATACGGCTAACAATACACTTATTAGTATGAATATTCCTGCTATTGCTCTTATATATTTATCGATCATTTTGTCTTTTTTAAGGTTTATAAATATTTTTCAATAGGAACTACAACCGCTTTTATAGGGTTATTAGTCTCTAAGTTTTTATTAAATTCTTCTGCAAGTTTAAAGAATGAATCAATCTGCTCATCTGTTGTAAATGAAAAGAACATCCCAGATTCTGCACCTCCTTTTTCAGCGGGAAACCAGCTGGAATTCGTTAGGAAAGAGGATGAACTTCGATATCCATCAATATCAGAACTACTGAAGTTTTCAATACTTGCTTTTTTAAATAGTTGGAGCACATCTTTTTCAAACTGCTCGACTACGGTTACAATTAGTAGTTTCATTATAAATGATTTTTGCGTTCAATTAAATAATATACTAGAGGCACCACCAACAATGTTAGGAAAGTTGAAACAATAGTACCACCCATCAACGAGATTGCTAGGCCTTGAAAAATTGGATCAAAGAGAATTACAAAAGCACCTATTACTACGGTTCCTGCCGTTAGTAAAATTGGCGTGGTACGAACAGCACCCGCTTCAATTACTGCGCTTTTTAACGGAACACCTTCTGCTACTCTTAAATTCACAAAGTCTATGAGCAGGACGGAGTTCCTAACCATAATTCCCGCCAAGGCTATCATCCCTATAAAAGAGGTGGCCGTAAAGAAAGCATCCAGCATCCAATGCCCTAGGATAATTCCAATTAAAGAAAGCGGAATCGCTACCATCATAACCAAGGGTGCTTTAAAGTTTTGAAACCACCCCACAATAAGCATGTAAATGATAACAATTACTCCAAGAAAAGCCATTCCAAGATCTCTAAATACCTCTAAAGTAATTTGCCATTCCCCATCCCATTTCACCGTATAATCATCTTCAAAGTCAGGTTGCTTTATATATAACTCATTCATAGAATACCCTTCAGGTAGTGCAATCGCATTTAACTTATCTGTCATTCCTAAGATTGAATATACCGGGCTTTCTAATTCCCCTGCCATATCGGCCATTACATACACTACTCGTTTCTGATTCTTATGATAAATGCTTTTGTCTCGAATCGTTTCATTAACATCAACTAAGTCGCCTACGGAAATCATTGTTCCAGTCTTCGATCGAATTTTCAATTGTGAAATATCTTGAATTGTAGATTTTTCCTTTTCCTCCAAAGCCAATATAAGACCTACTTGTGTGGAAGCGTCTTCATCGTATAAATTGCTGATAGGACGTTCTGAAAGAGCCATATTAAGGGTGTGTACAATTTGCTGCGGTGCTATTCCATACAACATTGCTTTTTGTTTATCAATGATAAACTCATATTCAATCTGATCCGCTTCCACCATCCAATCGACATCGACAACATCGGTTGTGTTTTTTAATATATTTTTTACTGCGTCCGCAACTTCAATTTGAGTTTTATAATCAGGCCCATATACTTCAGCAACAATGGTTGAGAACACCGGAGGACCGGGTGGCACTTCCACAATTTTTATATTTGCTCCGAATTTTGAACCAATCTCTTGAATTCTAGAACGAAACGCTCTTGCTATATCGTGACTCTGTGCCTTACGATCATGTTTATCGATTAAATTTACTTGAATGTCGGCCATATTACTGCCGCCTCTCAAATCATAATGACGCACTAAGCCGTTAAATGTTATGGGGGCAGAAGTACCAATATAGGTTTGATAATTTACCACCTGTGGCTGATTTGCGATATATTGACCCACTTCTTTTGCAACAACCGCGGTGCGCTCTAAAGTAGTTCCTTCAGGCATATCAATGACAATTTGGAATTCATTCTTATTGTCGAAAGGAAGCATTTTCACAACAACCGACTTGGTGAAAAACAAGCCCATGGAAAGTATCAGTATTAAAAATGTAATCCCTAAAAACAACCACCTCTTCTTCGGATTTTCGATCAGGGGTTTTTCAAATTTCTCATACATTCTGAAGATGAAAGTCTCTTCCAACGGCTTATGTACTTTTGGAGCCTTTCCTTTTTTATCCTTTTCACGAAGAAATATCACTCCTAAATACGGTGTAATCGTAAGGGCAACGAACAGAGATAATAGCATCGCGATAGAAGCTCCAATAGGCATAGGAGACATATATGGTCCCATTAAGCCCGAAACAAATGCCATAGGTAAAACTGACGCGATCACGGTAAACGTTGCCAATATGGTAGGATTACCCACTTCATTAATCGCATACAGCGCGGCTTGCTTGAATGGCAATCGCTTCAATTTAAAGTGACGGTGCATATTTTCGGCAATAATAATGGAATCATCCACTACAATACCTGTTACAAATACCAAGGCGAACAAGGTAATTCGGTTTAGGGTATAATCCAGAATGTAATAACTCAATAATGTAAGTGCAAACGTAATGGGCACGGAGAGAAATACAACCAAGCCACCACGCCAGCCCATCGCTAGCATAACAACCAAAGTCACAGCGAAAATGGCTCCTAAAAGGTGAAGTAATAATTCTGAAACTTTTTGAGAAGCAGTTTCTCCATAGTTTCTTGTTACCTCAACGTGGACATCATCGGGGATTAAGTTTAGACGCAGATGCTCAACTTTTGCTAAGACAACATCAGTAATTTTCATTGCATCTGCTCCTTTTCGCTTTGCCACTGAAATGGTTACCGCAGGGTACTCCGAATCGAAACGGCTAGCAGATTCACTTGCTTGTCCATAACCTAAAGAAACATAATTCTTTGAAATCTCGGGACCGTCCTGAACGCTTGCGATTTGTTTTAAATATATAGGCTGGTTTTGCTGAACACCAACCACAAGATTTTCTACATCTTCAATAGTTTCAAGAAACTTCCCAGTATTGATTAAAAACTCCGTGTCATTTTTATCGAAACTCCCGGCAGACATTTGTTGATTATTGGCTTTAATCATTTCAGCAACCGAAAGAAAATCCAAACCGCTTGCAGCCAGCTTATCCTTATCTAAGACAACCCGAAGTTGTCTGTTTCTACCTCCTATTTTTTGCGTTGCCGAGACATCGGTCACCTTCTCAATTTCATCGGTTAATTCTTGAGCAATTTGCTTTAACTGATAGTCATCATAATTTTCACTCCATAGTGTGAGTCCGAGTATAGGTACATCATCGATAGCGCGTGTTTTTACCAGAGGATTTGTAACTCCCTCAGGCATTTGATCCATATGCTTATTGATCTCATTGTACAATTTCACAAAAGAGCGTTCGATGTCTTCACCCACGTAAAACTGTACGATGACCATCCCCTGCTCTTTCATAGATGTAGAATACACATATTCGACACCCTCAATATTGGAAACGAGTTTCTCCAATGGTTTTATCACACGCGATTCTACCTCGGTGGGGCTAGCACCTGGATACCCAACAAATATGTCGGCCATTGGCACATCAATCTGCGGTTCTTCCTCCCGCGGAATTAAAAACGAACTGTACACTCCAATCACCATAAAGACAATCATGAGTAGTACCGTTAACTTTGAACTTATAAAGCTTTTAGCAATTTTTCCAGCTAATCCTTCTTTCATTTTATAGTTTTTTATGATTACTGAATAGAGACTTTTACACCGTTATATAATTTTCCTTTAGCCGAAACGATATAGGATTCTTCTGCTGAAAGTCCCGAAAGCACTTCTACTTGATCCCCAAAAGATCTACCCAAGCGAAGCCATCGTAACAAGGCTGTATTGCTTTCACTTATAGTGTAAAGACCCGAAAGTTGTCCCTTGGAAATAATTGCTTCCCTTGGAACTAGAATTGCACTAGACTTCGTCTTTCTGTTTGTTGGAAATTGAACCGTTGCATACATTCCTGATAGCACCGCCACATTCGACGCTGCCAAGGTCACTTTCACGAGATATTGACCTCCTGTATTTCTAGCCGAAGTACTAACCTCGGTGACCTCGCCTTCAATTGATTCGTTTATTGACTTTACAACAACCATAACCTTTGATCCGGACTTAATCTGCGAAATTTCACTTTCAGGCACTGATGCTGTTACCTCAAATAATCCAGGAGCTTCCATTGCTATAAGTGGTACACCCGGATTTGCCATAGTGCCTTCGTCAATAAATTTATTGGTGATTACCCCAGAAAAAGGAGCGCGAATATTTGCGTAAGAGAATTGTGAACCCACTTCTTGTTTCATTTGCTTGGCAGCTTCTAATCTTGCTTTAGCCATTTCAAACTGAGCAGTCATATCGTCTAACTCCTTTTGTGAAGCGCTATTGTCTGCAAACAAATTTTTAAAACGAGTATAGTCCTTTTCGGCATTTCTATTGGCGGCAGTAGCTTCGGTAATTCCCGCATTTACCTGCGCGCTTTTCGCAGACAATTCGGTATTATTAATACTAAGTAGCAACTCACCCTTGCGTACTTTGTCCCCAACTTTTACGCGTACCTTGGTGACAAAACCCATCATTCGCGTACTCAAGTTGGCACTTTGAACTGCCTCAATTTTACCACTCGCCGTAAGGAACGAACTGCTTTCGGTGGTGACATTATTAACTATTACCTCGACGGTTGGGCGGCTATCTTTAGTTATGGTCTCTGTTGTATCGCCACAGCTGAAAATCGCTGTACTAACTATAAAAGCACTGATTAAATATATATTTTTCATAAGGCAATATTCTATTTCTTGGTTAAAAATTGTACGTACACCCAGGCGTAATTATATTGAAAAATGGTGTTGTAATACTCCAGTTGTTTTTGTGAAAATTGTGTTTCGGCAATCAACAAATCGCTTGTTTTTTCCAAACCTTCTTTAAAGCGATTTGTTCGTATACGCAACGCTTCTTTCGATTGCTGTAAGCCTAGATCGGTGAGTTTCAGATTGTTTTTAGCGTCCATTAGCATACGCTTCGCTCTATTTAGTTCCATCTGACTTTCAGCTTTATATTGATCGTATTCGAACTCCGATTTTTTAAATTCAGCTTTGCTCGTTTGTGTCTTCCCGAAGCGCTTAGTACCTTCCAAAACATTCCAGCTAAGAGATGCGCCAAACAAATAGCCATTGGCACCTGCCTGAAAAATCTCATTATCATATAACTCATAGCTTCCAAAGGCATTTAAGCGAGGAAGGAAATTCATTTTATCGGCCTTATACATTTGTTCATAGGCATCCGTCGCAGCTTGCATCGCCAATAAATCTGCTCTGTTTTCTGAAAGGTCTTCTACTGAAATAACTTCTGAATAAAGTTGTAAAGAATCTATTGGAAAATATACCGTATACGAAGTATCATTCATCAATACGGAAAGGTAGTTGGAAGCGTTTTTTACATTACTTCTTGCATATTGTAATTGATTCTCCACTTCGGTAGCTCGCACCTCAACTGCTAGCACATCGGCTTTTTGCAAGTAGCCTTGTTTAAAACTATTTTCCGCTAGTCGAAGATTTTCAGAAATCGCTTTTTTTGCGGTTTCCAAAACTGTAATGGTTTTATAAGCAAGTTGCAATTGCATATAGGCTTTTTCAGCTTCTATATTGAGATACTCTTTGGATCTTTCAAGCTGAAACTCAGAAGCATTAAATTTTGATCTAGCCGCCCTACGCTGGTATATACCATCAAGATTCAGCAAAGGTTGTTGGATTTCAATTATTGTTGCAAAATTCTGAGTTTGTGAAGGATTGTTCAGTAAGTTGGGGTCAAAATCATTCTGCGTTAGAATTCCTTGATTCAGTTTTGAACCAAAGGCCATCAAGGGATTTGTAGTTGCAATTCCGGTATAGGAAGCTGTAATGTTTGGCAAGAAGACCGCATTTGTTTGATTAAAATCACCTTTAGCAGCAAGTACGTCTTGTTCAAATATTTTCAGCTTATTGTTGTTCTCAGTTACCTTAGCAATGACCTCCTGTTTTGAAATAGGTATCCCTTCCTGTGCATCGCAATACAAGGATGAGATTGTAATAAAAAGGATTACCAATATTTTTTTCATGTTTTCAATTAATTTGATGCAAAAGTAGATGACAGAATAGGAGGCTGTCAGCAACTAATGTTACTAAGCAAAATCCCTTCGGTAAATACTTTTAATAAGTTGAGATATAAATTGTCTTTTGAATGGGTTCCTTAGCCGTTGCAGCTTCTATGTCTAGAGCCAAATTCCCTATGGGAGGTATTGGATTAATTTGATGTAATTCTCCATTATTATTCATAACTATAATTTATAATTTTTTTTAATGGTATAAAATTACTCTATAGGAATAGAAGAGGCAGCAACTAATGTTACAGAGGTAAATTAAAATTTAGGAAAGAAGCGTCCAGTGGTTTTCTGGTAGCTTTTGTACTCTGAAAAAGTAAATTGAAGGCGCGTTTCTTCATATCTGGATTTATAGTAAAAAAGCACTAATAAGGTAACAGAAATAATCAATCGATACGAAGAAGAAGTATATAGACCATATCCAAAAAGAGCAATTAAAACCCCCGAGTAGATGGGATGTCTAACATATTTATAGAGGCCATTTTGAACTAATTTAGATCCCTTCTTCGGGCTAGGAAATGGAGATAGATGGATATTCAATTGCATCATTGAAAGCACCGCGATAACAATTCCGGTAACTGAGGCCAAAAGAAAAACATCTTTGACGATACTCGGAAGTGTGAAATGTAAAAAAGGCACATCATAAAGATATGCAAGAAAGAGTAAAAATTGAATGCCTACATAGGCAATATCTTTAACACCCAATTTCATTCACCTTGGTTTTTATAAAGATCCTTGCGAAGAAAAGTCAGTCATGTAAAGACTGAACCTCTGCTTATTATTGCTTCACTTTGCAAGTGTTTAGATTCACTATTCGGTACAATGGGCAAAAGCTAACAAAGCTGGTAAGTACGAAAATTACTCCTACCGCTATTAAAACGTATGCAAGTGTCCCTTCAATAATTCCTTGCCAGTATAGAACACCGATTACGGCTGCTAAAACAAATCTAATCATGCGGTCTGCACCGCCCATATTTTTTTTCATAAGTTCTATATTTAGTGGTTATTTTAATATAAAATAGATAGCGGCAAAAATACTAGCACAGATCGCACATACTGCTAGTAATTTTAAGCCTTTTTTCAAATCCATACAGCAAATATAATCCTACAACTAATTAGTTATCAGTGACAAATATTACACCTAGCAACTAATTTACTATAATTTAAGGGTTTTTTCTAAGAGTTGATATTAAAATTCTCACCATTTCTATATCTCTCTAGTTTTAAGTGCAATTAATATGCAAGTAAGCAGGGTGAAGAAATCCTGTTGTCCAAGTTTACATGAATAGAAGTATGACCTAAGTCATTGTCTAATAATCTTACTTCTGGTACATTCAATTTCTAATAGTGAGATGCTCATAAATTAAAACTAATACTATCCCGATTTATTAATCCAGATAGCCATGAAATACCTTCACTTACCATGAATTAGCGCACTTTAAAATAATCTAATAATTAAAATAATAGACAAATGAAAAGAATATACATTCTACTCAGTATTTCAATTATTTTGCTTCTGAGTGGAAAATTAAATGCACAAACTTCTGATGTGATTACTGGTCTAAATGGCCCTTCATCGATCGTTTTTAATGGAAATGACCTTTATATTTCGGAATTTGATGGAAATAAAATTTCTAAAATAGACATTACTACTACAACACCAACAGATGTAGTTACTGGCCTAGACTTACCTTTCGGCCTCGCGTTTAATGGAAATGACCTATATATTGCTGAAGTTGATGAAAATAAAATTTCTAAAATAGACATTACTGCTACAACACCTACAGCAACAGATGTGTTTATTGGCTTAGACTACCCTTACGGTATCGCGTTTAATGGGAATGATCTGTATATTGCGGAATATGAGGGGAATAAAATTTCTAAAATAGACATTACTGTTACAACAACAACACCAATAGATGTATTTATTGGCCTATACCCTTTCCGTCTCGCGTTTAATGGAAATGACCTTTATATTGCTGATGTTGATGGAAATAAAATTTCTAAAATAGACATTACTGCTACAACACCTACACTAACAGATGTGATTACTGGCCTAGACGCCCCTTTAGGTCTCGCGTTTAATGGAAATGACCTGTATATTGCGGAATTTGATGAAGGTAAAATTTCTAAAATAGACATTACTGCTACAACACCAACAGCGACAGATGTGGTTACTGGTCTACTTGGTCCTATAGCTCTAACTTTTAAGGGAAATGACCTTTACATTGCTGAATTAGTAGGAAATAAAATTTCCAAATTTGACACTACGCTGTCTACAAGTGAATTTCTACCTAATTTAAATATTTCATTATACCCTAACCCTTCATCTAATTTTATTCAAGTTTCAGGTTTAATGAATACAGAAAATTATAGAGTATATAGTCTTTTTGGCACCGAAATTATGAGAGGAGCTCTTTCTAATAATGAAAAAATTGATATTCAGTACTTAGCTAATGGGCTGTACTTTTTAAAAATGGAAAATGGAAACACTTTAAAATTTATAAAAAAATAAAGAACACAACGTTTGCTAACAAAGCATTTAAAAAATAGCAGTTAAGAGCTAAATCTATAATTTAGTCTTTCTGCTATTTTTCTTCAAACCAAAAAATAGCAGACATAAATAACTACCTTTCATCTACAAGACCGTTTTATTGCATTTTGACTAACTTAGATGCCATAACAAAAATTATAGATAAAAAGACTCAAGTTTCCAACCGCTCAAACCATTCTCATCCTCATTGCTATATTTGTCGGGGTCTTAACCTGGTTAGTGCCGGCAGGTAAATACGATAGTCTGGCTTACAATACCACAAGTAATACATTTACAAAAACTAGTTCGTAAAACTCCTTTGCTTTTCATATTAAGAAGCCTTGTGCTTTAAACCTGACTAATGTCAGACTTATTCAAGGAGAATAAATTTAATTTTGTGTAAAGCAATTATGATGAAAAATTTAATAGGAATAGACAAGGTAAAAGCTGAACAATTAATTGTCAAATTAAATGACTTATTAGCTAACTATCAATTGTTTTATCAAAACTTAAGAGGGTTGCATTGGAATATAAAAGGTAAAGAATTCTTTGAATTGCATCTAAAATTTGAAGAATTTTACGATGATGCCGTTATTAAAGTAGATGAGATTGCGGAACGTATTTTAACACTCGAAGGAGAACCATTGCATACATTTTCCGACTACCTCAAAACCACCGAGATTAAAGAAGAAAAAAATATAACGAGTGGGGTTCAAGGAGTTGAAATAATCGTGAACAATTTTACAACTTTAATTAAAAAGGAACGTGTTATTCTGTCTCTTGCTTCAAATGCTGACGATGAAGGTACCGTAAGTTTAATGAGCGATTACATTGCTCAAACAGAAAAAACTTTATGGATGCTGAACTCCTATTTACGATAATTTAGAACTATTGGAAGTGAGATGCTCTTACCAATTTAACCATAGTAAAGACTGTTGTGATCAATAAAAGATATCACCTAGATACATTTTGAAAAAGTTACTCCTTAAATTTTTATTGATACTTGTATGCGGTTGTATGCAAGCTCAAAAAGACACCATTCCGTCGAAGCTATCTTTTCATGCCGATTTAAGATTCCGAAGTGAACAGGATTGGAATTCGAGGAAATCTGATAATACCTACCGAGATGATAGAACACGCTTTCGGTATCGTATAAGAGCAGGTTTAACCTACGACCTCAACTCCTGGGCTTCTTTTGGGACGAGGATAAGAACTGGCTATCGGGAGAAGCAGCAAGATCCGCATCTTACCCTAGGAGAGGGAAATGAATTCGGAACATTGCCTTTGGGCTTCGAGCAGGCATATTTCAAAATCGAGAAACAAGGTTATACCTTCTGGGTTGGTAAAAATACTTTTCCATTCCAGAACCAAAACGAATTGTTCTGGAGTAGCATTATATATCCCGAAGGCTTATTTCTGAAAAAGCGATTTCAACTATCTTCAACATTCATTAGTGAAGTAGATCTACGAGGTGGATATTTTCTGTTAAGTAACAACAATGCCCTTAAAGATTACGGAAGCTACTTTCAAGGCTTCCAGGTATCCACAACCCTACTCGATAATCGTATCACGCTATTTCCATCTTTTTACTTTTTTAAGAATGTGCCAAATATCCCTGATGGTAATGAAACATTCGTATTTGACTATTCCATTCTCCATCTAGGAACCAGTATTGAACTAGTAAAAAAACCTCTAATGAAGCTTGAGCTGGATTATTATGTAAACCTTCAGGATTATAAGCGCAATGATTCTATTCCTAATGCCTTAAAAAATC
>Ga0075467_10003579_pt1 | contig 11881 bp, 5 predicted proteins | sample DEB08_DNA_9_FD_75067 | JGI IMG/M metagenome (GOLD analysis project Ga0075467, IMG submission 75067) | Aqueous microbial communities from the Delaware River and Bay under freshwater to marine salinity gradient to study organic matter... | ecosystem: Environmental > Aquatic > Marine > Coastal ...
AGTCAACCTACTCAAGCAGCAAGAACAAAATACTGAATTCGATAATATTCGAATCGGTCTCGCATCACCGGAAATGATCCGTTCATGGTCATTTGGTGAGGTTAAAAAGCCCGAGACAATTAATTACCGTACTTTCAAGCCTGAGCGCGAAGGTCTTTTCTGTGCCAAGATTTTTGGGCCAGTAAAAGATTACGAATGCCTGTGTGGCAAGTACAAGCGCATGAAGCACCGCGGTATCGTGTGTGAAAAATGCGGCGTGGAAGTGACACTCACTAAAGTCCGACGTGAGCGCATGGGGCACATCGAGCTGGCCTGTCCCGTTGCCCACATCTGGTTCCTCAAGTCACTGCCATCGCGCATCGGTTTGATGCTGGATATGACGCTGCGTGAAATTGAGCGTGTGCTCTATTTTGAATCCTACGTTGTCACTGATCCTGGTTTAACGACGTTGGAGAAAGGTCAGTTATTGACCGATGAAGAATACTTTGAGTCCCTCGAAGAGTTCGGTGACGAGTTTACCGCGACCATGGGTGCTGAAGCGATTCAGGCTCTGCTGAAAGAGATTGTCCTCGAAGATGAGATTGCGGATATCCGTGAGGAAATCCCCAACACCAAATCTGAGACCAAAATTAAGAAGTTCTCCAAGCGGCTCAAATTGCTCGAAGCCTTTCACGGTTCTGGCAACAAGCCAGAGTGGATGGTGCTGCAAGCACTACCGGTTCTGCCGCCAGACCTTCGTCCACTGGTGCCGTTGGATGGTGGTCGCTTCGCGACATCAGATCTCAACGATCTTTACCGTCGTGTGATCAACAGAAATAACCGTCTCAAGCGACTTCTGGAGCTCAACGCGCCAGATATCATTGTCCGCAACGAAAAGCGTATGCTGCAAGAATCTGTCGATGCGCTGCTGGATAACGGTCGTCGCGGTCGTGCCATCACTGGCTCGAACAAACGCCCACTGAAATCACTTGCCGACATGATTAAAGGTAAGCAGGGTCGTTTCCGTCAGAATCTGCTCGGTAAGCGTGTTGATTACTCAGGTCGTTCGGTGATCGTTGTTGGTCCCGCTCTGCGTCTGCATCAATGTGGTCTGCCTAAGCGTATGGCACTTGAGTTGTTCAAGCCGTTTATCTTCAGCAAGCTAGAACTGCGTGGCCTTGCCACAACGATCAAAGCGGCGAAGAAAATGGTTGAGCGCGAAGAGCCAGTGGTTTGGGATATTCTCGAAGACGTTATTCGTGAGCACCCAGTACTGCTTAACCGTGCACCGACACTTCACCGTCTCGGTATCCAGGCCTTTGAGCCGGTACTGATTGAAGGTAAAGCAATTCAATTGCACCCATTGGTTTGTGCGGCCTACAACGCCGACTTCGATGGTGACCAGATGGCAGTGCATGTGCCATTGACAATCGAAGCGCAGATGGAATCCCGTGCGCTGATGATGTCGACTAACAATATTCTGTCGCCGGCATCGGGTGAGCCGATTATCGTTCCGTCGCAGGACGTTGTATTGGGCCTTTACTACATGACTCGCCACAAGGTTAATGGTCTTGGTGAGGGTATGGTATTTGCCGATGGTAGCGAAGTCTCTCGCGCCTTTTATTCCGGTAAAGCAGAACTTCAGTCGCGCGTGAAAGTTCGTATCAACGAAGTACTGGTAGACGAAGTCACCGGTGAGCGCAGTGAAGAAACGAAGATTGTTGACACCACTGTCGGCCGTGCACTGCTGTGGGAAATTGTCCCCCAAGGTCTGCCATTTGAGCTGGTCAACAAGCCCATGGTTAAAAAGGCTATCTCGTTGATCATTAATGAGTGCTACCGTCGCGTTGGTTTGAAAGATACCGTTATCTTTGCCGATCAGCTGATGTACACGGGCTTTGACTTCTCTACACGTTCTGGCGCGTCGATTGGTGTTAACGACTTCGTTATCCCCGATGACAAGCATGAGATTATCGCTGCAGCGGACGATCAGGTGCGTGAAATAGAAGGTCAGTTTGCTTCTGGTCTGGTAACCCAGGGTGAGAAATACAACAAAGTTATCGACATCTGGTCTCAGGCCAACGATCGCGTCGCCAAGTCGATGATGAAAGGCATTAGCACCGAGAGCGTGATTAATAAAGACGGTGAGGAAGAGCAGCAAGATTCCTTTAACTCGGTCTTTATCATGGCCGACTCTGGCGCTCGTGGTAGCCCGGCTCAGATTCGTCAGTTGGCTGGTATGCGTGGTCTGATGGCGCGTCCAGATGGCTCGATCATCGAGACACCGATTACCGCTAACTTCCGTGAAGGTCTTAACGTACTTCAGTACTTTATCTCTACTCACGGAGCGCGAAAGGGTCTTGCTGATACCGCACTGAAAACAGCTAACTCCGGTTACCTGACACGTCGTTTGGTCGATGTTGCTCAGGACGTGGTCGTCACAGAAGTTGATTGTGGAACCACAGAAGGCCTGTTGATGACGCCGGTTATTGAGGGTGGCGATATTATCCAAACGCTTGGTGATCGTATCCTTGGCCGTATTGTCGCCAAAGATGTTAATAAGCCAGGCAGCGAAGAAATAGCGGTACCTGCCGGCACTATGATTGATGAGCAGTGGGTTGTGCGCATTGAGAAGCAGAGCATTGATGAAGTCATCGTGCGCTCGCCGATTACCTGTGAAGTGACCCACGGTATCTGTTCAGCCTGTTATGGCCGCGATCTGGCCCGTGGACACCGTGTTAATCAGGGTGAGGCAGTCGGTGTTATCGCTGCTCAGTCGATTGGTGAGCCTGGTACCCAGTTGACCATGCGTACCTTCCACATTGGTGGTGCAGCATCGCGCGCCTCGGCCGTGGATAGCGTCAAAGTTAAGCAGGATGGTGTGGCACGTCTTATCAATCTCAAGACCGTTGAAAATAAGTCGGGTTATTTGATTGCAGTGTCTCGCTCTGGTGAGCTCGCAATTGCCGATGAAAATGGCCGTGAGCGCGAGCGTTACAAGCTACCCTACGGTGCCTTGATCAAGATTAAAGATGGCTCTGAGGTCGCAGCCGGCGACGTTATTGCGACCTGGGATCCACACACTCATCCCATCGTCAGTGAAGTGGCCGGTAAGGTCGCCTTCTCGGGAATGGAAGAGGGACTCAGCGTTCGTCAGCAAACGGATGACATGACTGGTCTGACCAGTATCTCTGTTATCGATCCGAATGAGCGTCCAGCGGCGGGTAAAGATCTCAAGCCAATGATCTCGTTAACTGATAGCAAAGGTAAAGAGCTGCAGTTCCCGAACTCAACCGTTCCTGCTCACTATCCACTGCCGGCTAACGCAAGTATTAATATTGCCGACGGTAACACTATTGATATCGGTGAGATTATTGCGAGAATTCCACAGGAATCAGGTGGTACTAAGGATATTACTGGTGGTCTACCTCGTGTTGCCGATCTGTTTGAAGCGCGCAAGCCGAAAGATCCCGCCATCTTGGCTGAGATCACCGGTACCGTTACTCTGGGTAAAGAGACTAAGGGTAAGTTGCGCTTGGTTATCACTCCAGACGATGGTCAGCCATTGCCAAACGGCAAGCTGCACTACGAAGAGCTGATTCCCAAGTGGCGTACTCTCGGTGTGTTCGAAGGTGAGCACGTCGAGAAGGGCGAGGTAATCTCTGACGGGCCACCAACACCGCACGATATCCTGCGACTCAAGGGCATCAGCGAATTGGCTAAATACATTGTCAATGAGATTCAGGAAGTCTATCGCTTGCAGGGTGTGAAAATTAACGATAAGCATGTCGAAGTTATTATTCGCCAAATGCTACGCAAAGTGGAAATCACCGATATGGGTGATTCGAGCTTGATTCGCGGCGAACAGGTAGAGTACATGCGCGTGCTTGCCGAGAATGAGCGTCTGCGTCAAGAGGGTCTGCAGCCGGCTAAGTTTGATCGCCAATTGCTGGGTATTACCAAAGCCTCTCTTGCCACTGAGAGCTTTATCTCTGCGGCCTCTTTCCAGGAGACCACGCGAGTGCTCACCGAAGCAGCAGTTACCGGCAAAGCCGATCCGCTGCGCGGCCTGAAAGAGAACGTAGTGGTCGGTCGACTGATTCCAGCGGGAACTGGTTTGGCTTATCACGCGCAGCGACGCAAGGCGCGTGAAGCGGATGTGACGACGGAAACTGCGATGACGGCAGCGGATGTTGAAGCGGCCCTGAGCGAAGCTTTAAATATCGAGTTGACAGAAGAATAAGGGACCATAGCGGGTACCCGGAAGAATTTACTCCGTCACTGTGAAAGCCTTAGGGCGATAGCAGCGACAAGGTAAACGGAATGCTCGCTTGACTCCCGGATGTGCGGTATTTAGAATGCCGCTCCCTTTTGGGTCCTTGTGTCGAGTTAGCGACAGGATTCAAGGAATGTATGACCTTCCCAGGAAGGTAACTTTTATTTTTGGAGAAATATTGCATGGCAACGATCAACCAGTTGGTTCGTAAGCCGAGAAAACGCAAAGTCAGTAAAAGTGACGTGCCAGCACTTCAGGCCTGCCCGCAGCGCCGTGGTGTCTGTACCCGCGTTTACACAACGACTCCGAAGAAGCCAAACTCTGCATTGCGTAAAGTTTGTCGTGTTCGTTTAACCAGTGGTTTTGAAGTAACTTCATACATTGGTGGCGAAGGGCACAACTTGCAAGAGCACAGCGTTGTCTTGATTCGTGGTGGTCGTGTGAAAGATCTTCCAGGTGTTCGTTACCATACGGTACGTGGCACATTGGATACAGCGGGTGTAAATGGTCGTACACAGCGTCGTTCAAAGTATGGTACTAAGCGCCCTAAAGCGTAGTATCTGAAAGACGACTTGCGATAATCGGTAATACAACCAAGTAAGGCTAGGGCCTATCCCTAGACAAAACCTGAAGAGAAGGGCAAAACGATGCCAAGAAGAAGAGTAGCGGCAAAGCGCGACATTCTGCCAGATCCCAAATTTGGGAATGTCACGCTAGCTAAGTTTATGAACATGGTTATGGTCAGCGGCAAGAAGTCAGTTGCTGAGCGGATTGTTTATGGTGCGCTTGAGCTAGTTGAGGAGCGTCTCAAGAAAGATCCAGTTGAAGTGTTCCAAGAAGCGTTAGATAACATTGCGCCGATGGTGGAAGTGAAATCTCGTCGTGTCGGCGGTGCAACTTACCAGGTGCCAGTTGAAGTTCGTCCCTCGCGACGCACCGCGCTGGCGATGCGTTGGTTGGTTGAGTACGCTCGTAACCGCGGTGAGAAATCCATGCCTCAGCGCCTTGCTGGCGAACTGATCGATGCAGTTCAAAGCAAAGGTGGAGCTGTTAAGAAGCGTGAAGATGTTCACCGTATGGCAGAAGCCAACAAGGCGTTCTCACACTTCCGTTTCTAAAAAGATTATTATTAATCTAATCTTGCGCAAAAAGGTGGCTGTAATGGCCGCCTTTTTTCGGTTCTAACCCGCTGGGATTTTTAAACTATTGATGACAAAAAGAGTACATTCTCTATTTAGTCAGCGTTTAAAATAACCCCTGTTTATGTTTCAGAGGAAAATATTGTGGCTCGCAAGACTCCCATCAGTCGCTATCGAAATATCGGTATCTGTGCACACGTAGATGCCGGCAAGACCACCACTACTGAGCGCGTGCTTTTTTACACCGGGCTGTCGCACAAGATTGGTGAGGTTCACGATGGCGCAGCCACCATGGACTGGATGGAGCAGGAGCAGGAGCGGGGTATTACTATTACCTCCGCGGCGACCACCTGTTTTTGGAAGGGCATGAATGCACAGTTTGAAGATCATCGTATCAATATTATCGACACCCCTGGCCACGTCGACTTCACCATTGAAGTTGAGCGCTCGCTACGGGTTCTCGATGGCGCTGTGATCGTTCTTTGCGGTTCATCTGGGGTGCAACCGCAGACTGAAACCGTATGGCGTCAGGCGAACAAATATGAAGTGCCACGCATGGTCTTCGTCAATAAGATGGACCGCGCTGGCGCTGACTTTAAGATGGTGATCAGGCAGCTTAAAGAGCGCCTGGGCGCTGATGCCGTGCCGCTGCAAATGACCATAGGCGCTGAAGACGAGTTTAAAGGTGTGGTTGATCTGGTGAAGATGAAGGCGGTCTATTGGAACGAGGCGGATCAGGGCATGACCTTCGAGTACGCAGAGATTCCGGATGAGATGATCGATGAGTGCCAAGAGATGCATGAGTATATTGTCGAGTCTGCCGCCGAAGCCAACGAAGATCTTATGGACAAATATCTCGAAGATGAGAGTCTGACTGAAGAAGAGATCAAGCAGGGACTACGTATCCGCACGTTAGCCAATGAGATTGTTCCGGTTCTCGGTGGCTCAGCATTTAAAAATAAGGGCGTTCAGGGCATGCTTGATGCAGTCGTTGAATACCTGCCATCACCCACCGAAGTCAAAGCCATTGAGGGCGAGCTGGAAAATGGCGAGAAAGGCTTGAGAGAAGCTGACGATGAGGCACCCTTTGCCGCGCTGGCGTTTAAAATCGCCACCGACCCTTTTGTTGGCACGTTGACGTTTATGCGCGTCTATTCCGGCAAATTGGAGAGCGGTACAGCCGTTTACAATTCGGTCAAAATGAAGCGCGAGCGGGTCGGACGCATGGTGCAGATGCACGCCAACAGCCGCGAAGAAATTAAACAGGTACTGGCGGGCGATATTGCCGCCGCGATCGGCCTTAAAGACACCACCACTGGTGATACTCTCTGTGCCGAGAACGACAAAATTATTCTCGAGCGCATGGAGTTCCCTGAGCCGGTGATATCAGTGGCCGTAGAGCCGCGAACCAAAGCAGACCAAGATAAAATGGGTGTCGCACTGGGAAAGCTGGCCCAAGAAGACCCCTCGTTCCGCGTTAAGACCGATGAAGAGAGTGGTCAGACCATTATCTCTGGCATGGGGGAACTGCATCTGGACATTCTGGTTGATCGTATGCGTCGTGAGTTTACCGTTGACGCCAATATAGGTCAGCCGCAGGTTGCCTATCGCGAAACCATCACAAAGGGCTGTGAAATTGAAGGTAAGTTTATTCGTCAGTCAGGTGGTCGCGGTCAATATGGCCATGTTTGGCTCAAGTTTGAACCGGCAGAAGACCCCGGAGCTGAAGGGCTCGAATTTATTAATGAGATTGTAGGTGGAACCGTTCCGAAGGAATATATTCCGGCGATTGCCAAAGGTATTGAAGAGCAAATGCAAAACGGTGTGCTAGCAGGCTACCCGCTGTTGGGTGTAAAAGCGACGTTATATGATGGCTCCTATCACGATGTTGACTCCTCGGAGATGGCGTTTAAGATTGCCGGCTCTTTAGCCACCAGAGATCTTAAGGATCATGGAGGTGCCGTATTGCTAGAGCCGATGATGAAAGTCGAGGTGGTTACCCCAGAAGCCAATATGGGTGATGTGGTTGGCGACCTCAATCGTCGTCGCGGCATGATTGTTGGTATGGCCGATAGTCCGATGGGCAAAGTGATTGATGCTGAGGTACCACTGGCGGAGATGTTTGGCTACGCCACTGATTTGCGCTCCGCCACTCAGGGGCGGGCTACCTTCACCATGGAGTTTGATCGCTATGCTGAAGCGCCGAAGAATGTTGCAGCAGCGATAATGACGAAAAATATGGGTTAACGCCTTTTCGCGCGAGTCTCTTAGCAGCAGACCGCCTCCGAATGTTCGAATAATAAAAAACCCCGCTGGTTTGCACCAGCGGGGTTTTTTTGAGCTTAAAGAAGGATTACTTGGCTTCTTTAAGCGCCTTAGCTTCCGCAATAACATCAGTAGCAATGTTTTGTGGGCAAGGCATATAGTGTGAAAATTCCATCGAGAATTGGCCGCGGCCAGACGTCATCGTTCGCAGATGTCCGATATAACCAAACATCTCAGACAGCGGCACATCTGCTTTAATGCGCACACCAGTGACGCCCGCTTCCTGATCCTTGATCATGCCGCGACGACGGTTGAGATCACCAATAACATCACCAACATGATCTTCCGGTGTATACACATCCACCTTCATGATTGGTTCAATGATCTGCGGGCCCGCTTTGGGCATTGACTGACGGAAAGCACCCTTAGCGGCGATTTCAAAAGCTACCGCCGAGGAGTCAACGGCGTGGAAGCCACCATCGTAGAGTTCAACTTCAACATCGAGAACCGGATAGCCAGCCAATGGACCTTGATCCATCATGCCTTTAAAGCCTTTCTCAATAGCGGGGAAGAATTCTTTGGGAACGTTACCGCCAACTACCACAGAGCTGAACACAAAACCTGTACCTGGCTCACCGGGTTTAATGCGGTAATCGATTTTACCAAATTGACCCGAACCACCAGACTGCTTCTTGTGCGTGTAGCTGTCCTCAATAGGGGCAGTAATAGTCTCGCGGTAGGCAACCTGTGGCTGACCAACGATCAAATCTACGCCGTAAGTACGGTTGAGAATATCGACCTTAATGTCAAGATGCAGCTCGCCCATTCCCTTAAGGATGGTCTCACCAGAATCTTCGTCAGTCTCAACGCGGAACGAGGGATCTTCAGCAATCATCTTGCCAATCGCGATACCCATCTTCTCAGAGCCGCCTTTATCTTTGGGCTTAACCGCAATCGAGATGACTGGCTCCGGGAAAATCATCGCTTCCAGTGTAACTGGATGCTTAGGATCGCAAAGCGTGTGGCCGGTCTGAACATTCTTCATGCCGACAATCGCAATAATGTCGCCAGCTTGTGCGCTGCTGATCTCGTTGCGATCATCTGCGTGCATCTCAACCATCCGGCCGATACGCTCTGTCTTACCGGTAAAGGAGTTGAGAATAGTGTCACCCTTGTTAAGTACGCCCGAGTAGATGCGCACAAATGTCAGGGCGCCAAAACGGTCGTCCATAATCTTAAAGGCCAGTGCTTTTAAAGGTTCGCTAACAGAAACGATGGCTCTTTCTCCGGTGTCTTCTCCGGCCTCGTCGGTCAGTGGCTGCGGCTCAACATCAGTTGGGCAAGGCAGATAATCAACGACAGCGTCCAACACCATCTGTACGCCCTTGTTTTTAAACGCAGAACCACAGTAGGTTGGGAAGAAGTCCAGCGCGATGGTGCCCTTGCGGATGCAGCGCTTAACGTCCTCAATAGAGGGCTCTTCGCCTTCCATATAGGCCATCAAAAGATCATCGTCCTGCTCCAGAGCTGTTTCGATCATCATCTCGCGGTATTCTTCGACCTTGTCGGCCATGTCGGCAGGGATATCGACAATTTCGAAATTCTCCGGCAAGCCAGAGTCATCCCAGACATAAGCTTTGCGCTCAAGCAGATCCACCAGGCCGACAAAATCTTCTTCGATGCCGATTGGCAGGCACATCACCAGAGGATTGGCGCCGAGAACATCTTTCACCTGCTTAACAACACGCAGGAAGTCAGCACCCATACGGTCGAGCTTGTTGACAAAAATAACTCGAGCCACTTCAGACTCATTGGCGTAGCGCCAGTTAGTCTCTGACTGAGGTTCGACACCGCCGGACCCACAGAACACACCAACGCCGCCATCGAGAACCTTCAATGAACGGTAAACTTCAACGGTGAAGTCAACGTGCCCAGGGGTATCGATGATGTTAAAGCGGTGATCTCTCCAGAAGCAGGTTGTCGCTGCAGACTGGATAGTAATGCCGCGCTCCTGTTCCTGCTCCATGAAGTCAGTGGTGGCTGCGCCATCATGTACTTCACCAGTCTTATGGATTTTACCTGTTAGCTTCAGGATACGTTCAGTTGTCGTTGTCTTGCCCGCGTCAACGTGGGCGAAGATACCAATATTTCTGTAGTGAGATAGATCAGTCATTGCAATGCTCGATTAAAAATGGCTTGTTATATAGGGTCAAAAACGCGCGCGAGTATACAGGATATTGCGCCGATTACAGAGAAAAAATCACAATAAAGGTCGGTGAATGTCCAAAATGGTAACTTTTCATCGCTGTCTGAACAGGTGGTGGCTAAAAAAATGGCAAAATTAGCTTAAAAAAGCTCTGCATTTGAAAAAAATTGTCGATTTCCCCTTCGCGGGCGTTGACTCTCGCGATTCGCAGTATAAGATGGCGTCCGTTGCGCGCGGCTGACAGAAATTTGTCTGTTGAGCGACCAAAATTTAACACTCAAAAGTGAAATGCCTGCTGAGGAGACACTGAGATGGCAAAAGCAAAATTTGAAAGAAATAAGCCGCACGTCAATGTAGGCACCATTGGTCACGTTGACCACGGTAAAACCACTTTGACCGCTGCGATGACTCGCGTCTGTGCAGAAGTTTGGGGAGGCGAAATGAAGGCCTTTGACCAGATTGATAACGCCCCTGAAGAGCGCGAGCGCGGTATTACGATCTCAACAGCGCACGTTGAGTATGATTCCCCTGATCGCCACTACGCCCACGTAGACTGCCCAGGTCACGCCGATTATGTCAAAAACATGATCACTGGTGCGGCTCAGATGGACGGTGCGATTTTGGTCTGTGGCGCAACTGATGGCCCGATGCCTCAGACGCGTGAGCACATTCTGCTGTCACGTCAGGTTGGCGTTCCTTACGTATTGGTGTTTCTGAACAAAGCTGACCTGCTTGCAGAAGATTGCGGCGGCGTGGGTTCAGAAGAGTACAACGAAATGTTAGAGCTGGTAGAAATGGAGCTGCGCGAGCTGCTCGATCTCTATGAGTTCCCTGGCGACGACACGCCAATCATTGTTGGTTCAGCGCTGATGGCGCTGGAAGGCCGTGATGACAACGAGCTGGGTACGACTGCTGTTAGGAAGTTGGTAGAAGCGCTTGATTCTTATATTCCAGAGCCAGTACGTGCGGTTGATCAACCATTCCTGATGCCAATTGAAGATGTGTTCTCAATTGCCGGTCGCGGTACTGTTGTCACCGGTCGTATTGAGCGTGGTGTTGTTAAGGTTGGTGAAGAGATTGAAATTATCGGTATCACTGACACGGCCAAGACGACCTGTACTGGTGTTGAGATGTTCCGCAAGTTGCTTGACGAAGGTCGTGCTGGTGAGAACTGTGGTGTTTTGTTGCGCGGCACTAAGCGTGAAGAAGTTCAGCGTGGTCAGGTACTGGCCAAGCCGGGTTCAGTTAAGCCACACACCAAGTTCACGTCAGAGATCTACGTTCTGTCGAAAGATGAAGGTGGACGTCATACGCCATTTTTCAAAGGCTACCGTCCACAGTTTTACTTCCGTACGACGGATGTGACCGGTGCTTGTGAATTGCCAGAGGGAACCGAGATGGTTATGCCTGGCGACAACGTGCAGATGGAGGTGACGTTGATTCACCCGATTGCAATGGAAGAAGGCTTGCGTTTTGCTATCCGTGAGGGTGGCCGAACAGTAGGCGCTGGTGTGGTTGCTAAGATTATTGAGTAATCTGCTACATCCGATAAAAAGGGGCCTCAGGGCCCCTTTTTTGACCTCTAGCCAAAGTGTACATGAGCTCTAGCTAAGAGGTTTTAATTAATTTAGTTTCCAGTGCAAATTAGCTTGACAGTCCTAGGGTGCGGCACTAGAATTCGCGCTCCTTTTTCGGGGCTGGCAACTGCTAACCCTGGAGTTTTAGTAGAGATAGCGGAGTTTCGATTCCATGCAAAACCAAAGCATCAGGATTCGCCTCAAGGCGTTTGATCACAAGTTGATCGACACGTCTACACAGGAAATTGTTGAAACGGCACGGCGCACAGGTGCGCAGATCAGAGGACCGATCCCACTGCCGACTCGGAAAGAAAAGTACACAGTACTGATCTCTCCACACGTAAATAAGGATGCGCGCGACCAGTACGAAATTCGCACGCACAAGCGTTTAATCGACATTGTCGAGCCAACAGAAAAAACTGTTGATGCGCTTATGAAA
>Ga0075467_10003583_pt1 | contig 11869 bp, 11 predicted proteins | sample DEB08_DNA_9_FD_75067 | JGI IMG/M metagenome (GOLD analysis project Ga0075467, IMG submission 75067) | Aqueous microbial communities from the Delaware River and Bay under freshwater to marine salinity gradient to study organic matter... | ecosystem: Environmental > Aquatic > Marine > Coastal ...
CAACTCTGCTGAATGCCAGATATTTTTGCACAAAATTTAAAGAATGAAAAAAGTACATATATTTTAATCACAAAAGATAAGATATGGCCTATATTTGCCAAAAAGTTTCCACAAAATCGACAGAGAATATAAGTATATTATTAAATTGTGTGTTTTAAAAGCGAGCGTATTTTATTTTTGATTAATTTTATTTGATGTTTCTATTAAATAACAGGGCTCGCCCACGAGCCAAAGTATACAACCTCGGCTTTGTAGCCCTGGTTGCAACGCTATCAGTCTTCCTCTGTACCACGGTGCAGGCGATGGAAGTATAAGTTGACCTCGACGGTATTGGATACCGTGAGCAGGAACTCCAAATGGCCAAGACCACTTTTTTCTCAGGAGAAGAGCCAACTGGAGTTCATTACGCATCCTTCGGCGGCGGCACTAACATCTTCGTTAAGTGCTCAAAGCTGACCCCACATGCTGCGAGCAACATCATCATGATGAAGTCGCACGAGCTCGAGGTCTCAGTTATGGCGCCTCTCCTCACAGAGGATGATGCGTTCCTCTCGAACCCCGAAGCAGGTTTCATTGTGTACCGATTGCCATCTGTGGAAAATCTGCTTGGTCTCCCTGAAAAGGCCTTAGATTAGTACCAGAGAATGACCTTCGACCTTTACCTTAAGGTTGATCACGAGCTCTACGAGCCTTTCGAAGCTCATTGCGCTTCCAACAGAATGCATAAGTGCCAGGTTATCTACCAGAAGGCCTACACACCTGTGATCTACGAACTGTCTCCTCCTGTCGTCTACTACCAGTCAATCACAAGTCTCTGGTTCAACCCCAAGGCAACCACCAACCTCATTAGAGACCTGCCTTCAGACGAGATGTCCTTCCTCAACGCCAAGGTCGGTGGCACTTTGATCGACTACGAGGAGCGTGTTGACTTCGATGACAACTACGGCAACTGGAACTGGAACTATGTCATTGGACAGGTCGGCGACGTCATGCCTAACACAAGCTACCCTCTGTCCATGATGTGGGAAGTTGGCAAGGCTGGCATCCAAGAACAAATGGCCACAAAATGCTCCTATGATAACCAAACTTGCTACATGTCAAAGGCTGTGCCTGTCATCTTCAGCCAGAGCTCCAACGTTGGTTTCACCACCGGTGGTCAGTCTCTTACCGTGAAGGGATGGGGCTTCAACACACCCAACATCACTGCTACTGTCGATGGACAGAACTGCACAGTCACCAGCTACCAGAAGGACCAGTTCACATGCGATGTGCCTCCAAAGGCAAACATTTCTACTGTCGATGTTCCTCACATTGGTGCAGGTGGAATGAGAAGAACATTGGTCAATTCAAGTCAGTCGACTAACAACAACTTTGTCTGGTTCCACAACATCGAGAGCACCAGTGACTCAGCTTGGACGAGAACTGAGTCTCTCTCCATGGAGTTCATGACACCTAACAACGAAGGATCAAGATTGGCCAACATCCTTAAGGGTTGGTTCAAGGCACCTGCAACTGCAAGATATCGTTTCTACATGGCATGCGACGACATCTGTAAGCTCTTTTTGGATCACGAATCTGGCTCATCTTCCAACAAGACACAGATTCTGAGAGTTGTGCGTGGCTCCAGTCACAAAGATTACTGGTCCAGACAAGATGGTGAGACAAGAATCTCTGACTGGGTCAACATGACTGCTGGACAGCACTACTACATCGAAGGACACCAGGCTGAAGCCTTGCATGGTGACCATCTTTCGGTTGCCGTAGAGATTGAGCAAACTGAAATGGTTGGACATATGCAAGCCATGAGAGAGGTGCAGCGCTTCTAGGTAAACACTACCTAGAACAAGGAGACCTACGTGATCACCGTACTAAATCCTGACAATGGCCAGTACATTCTCAACTTCCAAGACCCCAGCACCTTGAAGTACACAGCATCTAGTGCTGTCAAAGCAAATGCCGATGCTAACACATTCAAGAATGCTGTCGAAAGACCATATTGCTTAAGAAAGCTCGGCTCTTGGTGTAGTGTGAGTCTTGAGATGTTTGATGCAGCTGGCAACGTGACCACAACTGCTGCTGACTCTGTCAAGAACGTCTACACCATGAAGATCAGCAGACTCCGAGGCTCAGTTGGCTCCAACAAGGTCATCGCCGCAAAGACTACCACTACTTCTCAGATCACTGTTGAAACACCCTCCACTGCTGGTCAGTCTTCACCTCCTCTGTCAGGCAAGTTCAAGATAAAGTGCATCGACGCAGACGGCTTCGAGTCATTCACTGAAGACATGGCCTATGACAGGCACGCTCTGAACATCAACCTCAACATCATGAACCAATGCAGCATGATGTACGATCGCTCAACCGGGTATGAGTCATACACTCATGGTTGGAAACAAAATGGTATTGACGTCTTTATCAGATTCAGTGGGCTTAACGAGAACCCAGGTCAATTCGAGCTCATCAGCAGCGAGGCAGACCCCTTGTCAGGAGATAACGTTACAATCTCTTCAACGACTGTTCAAGAGTACAGCACCAACCTGTTCTATCAGCCCATCCCCTATGAGTTCCTCCACACCTACGAGACCAAGCCCCAACTCATCGTGACGGTCAACAATGAGATGGCTGTGTGCCACAACCTCACCTGCGACTTCTAGTACATCGAGCCCACTGGAGAGATCACCGCCTTCACCTTTGATCTCGCCACCAAGAAAGTGGTTCTCACAGGAACTAACTTCCCTGGAAATGCAACTGAAATTGACTCTGTGACCTTCGCCAAAACCGACTGCGTAGTTGACCCCGCAACTGTGACCAACACCAGCGTTGAGTGCACTCTTGCCCACGAGCCCACCTGCGGAAGCTTCAGCCCAGTGTTTGTCAGAAATCTTGGACTGATCCCTGTTGCTTCCGGCGTGGCAGAAGTGACTGTCACCTGCACCATGACTACCGCCACTCCCAACCAGGACCTGAACCTGCTCGGAGGAGACACCATCGACATCGTCGGAACCTTCTTGCCAATGGAGCTTGCCAAGTCCTCTGTGGACATCAAGTTCAACGACAACAAGAATACCCCTTGCGTGCCAATGCAGTCTCAGTCCCATCACATGAAGTGCGAGACCGGTGCCTTTGATCTCACAACTGCTCCAGGAACCACAGTGACCCCAGTTGTTACCATCAACGGCCAGACTATCACAAACGACCTGACATTCACCCTCAGAAACGAAGTTAAATCATCGACTGGTCTCACTCCTAACTCAGCGTCACCAGTACTCAAGACTCCAATCGACGTGCAGCTTGAGACAAGCTTCCCCTACGAGCTGAAGAAAGAAGACCTGCAGATGTGGGTGTACAGAACCAAAGAAGATAACACCACCCTTACCAAGCAAGTCAACGTGGTGTCTGTGAACGACACCGCCAAGAGCTTCAAGGTTATGTTCGGAGGAGCTGAGAGCGCTGTCTTCAACGTCAAGATCAGACACGCTACATTCGGCCTCATCAAGACTGAGAACATGCAGCTTACTGTCGAGTCAAGAGTGACTGCAGTTAGCCCAAGAACCGCATCCATCTATGGTGGAACCATCATCACCATTACTGGAACCAACTTCGGAACTGTCAAGACTGACAACCCCGTACAAATCTCTTACAACGGAGGAGTTGGATCGACACATTGCTACGTCCTTACAACCATGGCGACTCAGATCACCTGCCAACTGGATGAGATTGCTAACGCTAATGGAGACACAGGAACTCTCATTGTGTTCCTCAAGACATCTGAGGAAGCCAAGTGTGCTGACGAAGTTTGCAAGGACTTCACATTCACCAGTGCTCTTCCTGAGATCAAAGCAGCAGTTGCCCAATGGGACGAGACTTCCAATACCTGGGAGATGAAACTCACTGGACTCGGACTACCAGCCAGCACTGCAAGCTCTTCAATGACAATCGGAGGAAAGGCCCAGACTGCCAAATCAGGCTCATCAACTGAGGCTGTCTTCACCATTACTGATGCCGACTCTACAACTGTTAAGGCAAAGGTCTACTTTGAGCAAGGCAAGCCCGAAGGCCACAGCTTCCTTGACGCTGGAATCGCCATCACTCCCAAATTTGTGAGCGTTTCTCCCAACGCAGGCTCTGTAGGTGGAACAACCATCGTTGCCAACGTTCAGGGAGCAATTGCCGGCAGCACCCTTGATATCACCGATGCCGCTGGGCAGTCCATTTGCGACAAAGTCACAGTACCAAGCTACGGCAAGGTTGTGTGCAAAACCAAGAAGCAAGTCATTGCCTCAGGAGCTCTCAAGATCAGTTCAGGCTCTGATACAATTGAATGTGCCAGTGGTGACAATAGCGTATGCATTTACGAGCAAACTGAGGGTGCAACCTTCCCAAAGGTCACTGGAGCAGCCACCACAGGATCCACTATTGTCTTCTCAGGAACCTCTTTCTATACATCAGGCTACTCTGCTGTTGCAATCTTCAACGGAATCAAGGCAGACACCGTCGTGGCCAACTCAGCCACATCTGTGACTGCAACCTGGAACCTTGGAGTTCCTATTGTGGCCAACGCTTCAGTTCCTCACCTCTTCTTCGTGCAAGATGGTGCAACTGGAGTTGAATTCATCGCAACTTCAGCTACTGTTACAGTTGTCAACTCACTTACCGTCGCCTCTAGCTCCTAAGGACTCACTTGCTCTTATGCAGGAGGATGTGCATTCGAAGTTGCCGCAGGAGGCCTTGCACAGATGCTCAAGTCAAGCCCAGCAAACAACTCAATCTCGATCTGCGAGCAGAAATGTGAGTTCAAAGAAGGAGACTCATCTGCAACCGCTGCCAAGTGCTTGCTTCCTGCAGTGTCCACAGTGTATTCAGATGCTAACTTCGGTATCTCAAAGTCTCACAAACTGTCTGGCTTCACCATCACCTCCACCAGCCCTGAAACTCAGGGTGCACTATTCGATGGAGACATCCACAACACCTACATAGACTCATCTTCTGAGTGCCATATTCAGATGACATTCAAGGAAGGCTACGTTGGAGCTATTGATAAGGTTAAAGTGTTCTTCTCAGGATCAATCAACAAGATCAATGCTTTCTCTGACAAGCTCAAATTCCAGAGCTCAGATGATGGCAACACTTGGACTGACATCTACACTGTCGATGAGAACGTCCACACTGGATGGAACTACGAGGAGTGGACTGAGAACCAGCCAAAGCACCAGTATTACCGCTTCGCAGGCACTGGATCTCAGGGTTGCCATCTCAACGAGATTGAGCTCTGGGGTGTTGAGACAATCAATGATAACGTAGCTGGCCTCACTTGCTCACCTAAGCTTACTGTCAATGGAGTGTCTTAAACTCTTTCAAACTAGGTTCAGTACTAGGGCTCCCTTACCCCAGCTCTCACCTCCATTTGGCCAAGATACGGAAGAGTTGAAGGAGGAGAGTCAGTCACCTTCAACGGAACTGGCTTCTCCAGCAGCATCACAGACTACACAATCTTGATCGACAAGATTGAGTGCGTAGCCACCGCCGCTAATGAGACATCTGTGACTTGCACAACTGGATCAAGACCCGGACTTCACAACTCCACTCTGACCATCTACATCCAAGGAAAGGGTTACGTGTCTCTCCAGGGCTTGAAGTTTACTTACGTCAATGCCTGGTCCAGCGATGTCACCTGGGGTGGCGAGTTTGCTCCTCTTGAGGGTGAATCCGTCTACATTCCTACAGGTCTCAACCTCTTGGTGGACGTTGATTCAACTCCTCTTCTCAAGGCAATTATCGTTGAAGGCACGATCATCTTCGCTCCTGAACTTGATCCTAACCACCACAGAACCTTCGATGCCATGTACATCTTTGTGCAGCACGGTCGATTTGAAGCTGGAACTCCTGAGTTCCCTTACACTTCTAAGCTCACAATTACAATGCACGGAAGTGTTGACGACCCTTACTTGCCTATCTACGGTAACAAGGTTATCGGCGTCAGACACGGAGAGCTCGACATTCATGGCCCTATAAGAGAGCCAACATGGACTGTGCTCGAAACCACTGCTGAGGCTAACTCCACAACCATCACTCTCAGAAGAGCCGTTGACTGGTAGGTAGGAGAACAAATCTCCATTGCTTCAACAAGCTTCGAAGGCAGAGATGCCGAGAACCGCACTATTACTGCCATCGACAGAACTGATCCTGACCACCCTGTCCTGACTCTTGATCAGAAGCTTGTGCACCAGCACTTCGCCAAGACCGAGAAATACGGTGATGAAGAGATCGATATGCGCGCAGAGGTTGGACTTCTCTCAAGAAACGTTGTCTACCAAGGAGATGAAAATTCAGAGCCCAACCAATACGGAGCAACTATCTTCCTCCATTCCATCGGTGATGACTCTCTCAAGGCTCGCCTGAGCTATGTTGAGTTCCGCAACATGGGACAAGCTTTCAAGTTGGGTAGATATGCCATCCATTTCCATATGATCGGTAACGTGCACCAGTCCTACATCATTGGAAACACCATCAATACCAGTTTCAACAGAGCCTTCACCATGCACGGTACAAGCTATCTCAGAATTACTGACAATGTCGTCTACAACGCTATGGGTCACAATATCTTCATCGAGGACGCAGTTGAGAGACACAACCAGGTTCATAGAAACCTTGTTACGATGACTAAGAGATCTTGGAGTCTCCTCAACACCGATACTTCTCCCGGTAGTTTCTGGATCACAAACCCAGACAACGACTTCATTGACAACCACGCCGCTGGATCTGACAGATACAGCTACTGGTACGATCTACAGATCAACGCCATGGGCCCCTCAGCAAGCTAAGACGTGTGCCCTGAGAATGAGCAACTTGGAATATTCAGAGGCAACCACGCCCACTCCAACGAACGCTACGGTTTGAGAATTTTCCACAACCTTATGCCTCGCAAGTTCCCATGCAAGCCAATTGTCCACGATATCACTAACACGACTGATCCTTATTGGTAAAACCCTTTGATCACTGCCAACTTCTACAACCTGACTTCTTGGAAGAACGGCCGTAATGGTGCCATCGCAGGTAAGGTCGCCGATGTGAGATTCATCAATTTCAAGACGGCTGACAACATCCTTGCTGGTATTGAGTACGAAAGAGTACTCAACGAAATGGCTGATGGCCTCGCAAGAGTTGAGAACGCAACAATTGTCGGAAGGTCAAACAACTCTGACTGGAGAATGAACCTTGCAAGCCCTCATGGCATCATTGCTCCAAGATCCGAAAACTTCACTATCATGGGAGCCAAGTTCTACAACTTGGACTTCAACAATGCAGCTGCTCTTGGAGACTGCTCCCATTGCTTCCACGACTCTGCCACTGATTCTGGAGGTAGAACCGTCACCGTCAAGGATCTTTACTTTGACCCAGCAACTACCCTCAGAAAGATCAAATACCAATACCCGTTCCAAGGAATCTTTAGAGATCTCACAGGAGAGCTTACTGGTAAGGGTCCCAACACTTACGCAGTTGCTAACGGCAACCACAACAAAGTGAAGGAGTGCGAAACTAACAGGACAATCTGGGATGGCCAGGCTTGCGACAACACCGTTCAAGCAAGAAGACTATCTTTCTATGGCGCCAACAAACAGACAGAGTTTGAAGGCATGTACATGCTTGTTCTCCCTTATGATGACGAAATCTTGAACTCTTATTCTAACTTTACGACAGACTACGTGTCAAACAGAAGCAACTATGGCATTGTTGACTACAAAGAAAAGAGTGACCCCATGCTTGCTTGGACAGGACCCATCATCACTGGACACAAGTACAAGGTTCATTGGTCCTGGTCTGGAATCGACTGGATGGGAATGAAGATGCAGCACTCCATGAAGTGGATGCCCGATGATAATGCCGTTCACCTTGTCCACAACTACTCTGACGCAAGAGCTCTGATCGAGGTCAAGAAAGGAGCCACTGTCATGGAGAATGACACCATTCCTCTCTCCACTAGCCTTAAGGACGGTGGATCGTTTGAGACTGGCATGAACGTGCTCTATAACCACACAGGCAAGAAGGAGTTCAACATCGTTCTGAGTGGAAAGAACAACACCCCTGCCAATTAAAACATCGTTTTGACTGCTCACAGATGCATTGGTCCTTGTCTTGCTGTTGTCAAGGAAGTTGAAATCGAAGACACCTAGAGATACTGGAGCAAGACAACAAGTTGGCCATCAGGCAAGGTGCCAGAGGCTGGTGAAGATGTTGAGATTGAAGCAGGCTGGGATATGGTGTACGACGTGGAGGACAGTCCCAAGTACAAGGTCATTACCATCAACGGTTAATTGACATTCAAGAACGACACCGAAACTGATCTGCACTTGCATGTTGAACACCTTTTCGTCAGAGCAGGCAAACTTCTCATCGGAAATGAGACTCATCCTTTCAACAGAACTGCCAAAATCACCCTTCACGGAACTAAGGCTGAAGAGGCTAAGGTGTTTGATGGCACAATCGAGGGTGGAAACAAGGCCATCGTGAATGTTGGAACTATCAAGATGTACGGAAAGCCACAACCCTTCAAAATGACTCGCCTTACTGCTGAATGCTACAAGGGAGACAAGAGCTTCAAGGTGGAGCCCAACCTTGCTATCTTCCCAGGAGACCGCCTCGCACTTGCTCCTACTTCTTACGACTTCATGGCTTCTGATGACATTGTTGTGAACACTTACGACAACGCTACTGGAGTTGTGACCTTCAACGGATCCTTGAGCCACTATCACTACGGTGCTGCCGAGTCAACAGGCAAGGATTTCAACGGAGTGGACATGAGAGGTGAGGTTATGCTCCTCAACGGAAAGAACGTCATCATCCAGGGTGAGAACGTAGATGGATGGGGAGGAAGATTCGTCACAATGGATACCATTGAGGCTGACCTTTCAATCAGGTCTGGAATTACAGTTTTGCACAATGTTGAGATTTACAACTGCTCTCAAGCCGATACCGAAAGAGCAGCTCTTGAATGGAAAGGAGCCTCAGGAGGCTGGAGTCACATTGCCAACGTCTCAATCCACAATGGAAAAGGTCAAGGGGTGTTCATGCAAGCATCTGCGAACGTGAAGGTAGAGAACAGTGTAATTTACAACTTCATGAAGATTGGATTCAACATTGTCTCCGTTTAAAACATCACCGTTGACAACAACATTCTTGTCCACATTGGCCAGCGCATTTTTACTGCCCTCAATCTCGTTGATCGAGCTGGAGGATTCGCCATTTGTTCTCAGGTAAATGGTGACAAGTGTTCTAACTTGCACATCACCAACAACATCGCCGCAGGAGCTCCATACGCTGGATTCATTGTGCCAGGCCACACTTGCGGAGACTACTCTGGTGACCTGTTCAAGAACAATGTTGCTCACTCAATCCATGGTGCAGATGGTGGAATGGGAGCCCTTATCTTCCCCGATCCCTCCAACCCCACTAGCAAGGACTGCTACGAGGGTTCTTACTTCAATTCTTATAAGAACTATCTAGTTGGTGCCTTCGGGTACTTTGCTTCGAAGAAGATTACCCTCTCCTAAATGACGAGCATCGACAACAAGATGGGTCTTGGAGCTCATCTTGGATCAGCTGGACCCTACGAGTACGAGGACCTTGTTATTGAAGTGAAGGACAACATGATCTACGGAGAAACAGAAGCTAAGGACTGCCCTTCACTAGATGATGACTTCTGCTTCCTCATTCACAAAAATGGATTCCACCCTCCTCTTGCCGCTCACGACGCTAAAAAACCCATGACTACCTCGGAATCTGCAATGCCTCTTTACAAGCCAAAGTCAGAGACTGCATGGGGAGCTAAGGGTATCCTGCACAACAACACGTTCACAGGGTTCACTGCGAAGACCAAGTTGGGAGAGTACCAGTCAATCTTTGCATTGAACAAGTACAACCACAACTACGTTCCAATGATCAAGGCTTCTGACAACACCTTTGTCGACGTTGAGGATGGAGCTATTGCTCACCTCATCCCCATCAACCCTGACACTGCAAACAAGAAGGATTGTGGAGAATTCCCTTGTACTGGACCTAACAATGTTCTCTTCTCACTGACAGGCACCAAGTTCACAGGAACTACAAAGCCATCGTTTGACTACGACACCTTCCAGATCATTGCAAACAACACTGATTTTGCCCCACATATGAAGAACTGCGTGCCCAAGGAGGTATGGAATGCCTACCTCTGCCAAGAAAAGTCTCTTGCAATTCTGCAATTCGAGAGCAAGGATGCCGACTGGAAAGATAGAGGCGTGCAGCCAGTGTACATCAAGCTGCAAGGCACCGAGGTTACAAACAAGCTTAACTCCTACATGGATGACGTGTGGGATGGCTTCTACGCAGGTCAGATTAGAATGACCAGATTCCCTTCGATCCTTGAAGCTAACCCTGAGAGTGTTAATGACATCACCTACACCGGAACTCCTCCCAAGAAGCAGATCTTCCAGCTCTACTCTCTTGACCCAGCATCAAGCACCATCCTCAGAATCGCTTACCCCAGTGCTGGCGCTTTCCAGGTGTCAGCCAACGGAGTAAAGGTGCCCATGAACGACTGGAATGACATTATCCAGAACTACAGTCCTATCACTCGTTCCAAGTGTGGAGAGAATAGATACCTCGCTGTTGTCAACATTCTAGAGTTCTACCTCACACCAGGTTGTGAAATATTGGTTGAGCCAAGAGACGCCATCCAGACCAAGGTTAGACTCGAATGGACCGTAGATGACTTCTACGCCAAGGGTGGCACAACCACCTTCGTTGACAGACTTGCTGGTTCTCTCGGAATCCACGCTTCTACGATTAAGGTTGTCGGTGTCTACACTGGCTCCCTCGTCGTTGACTACAACATTTTCGCCCCCGAAGATGCTAGTCCCGCAAGCGTTGCTGAGGTTCTTCAGCAGATTCAGCAGACTCAAGTCATGCAAATCGCAACTGGAACCCTCGACCTTGGAGCTCCAGTTCTTGACTTCGAGCAAGACGATGCACCTATTGTGTCTGATGGAACAGTTTCTGCCGCAGGTTATGACCCTGTTATCCTGACTCCAACTTTGACCAACTCAGGCACAAACTTCGAAGCATTGAGAGCCTCCTCCAGTGGTGTCGTCCAAACTGGCACAAAGAAGACCTTCACAGCCAATGAGGTAGAGCAAGGTTACTTCAGCCCCGACATTTCGATCGTCGAAGAAGAGGTTGCTGAGGTGAGAACTGCTCAGTCAGCAACTAACGAAGTTGTAAGTGCCCCTGCTAACAACATGCCATACGTGATTGTTGGTCTAGTTGTCCTCGTGGTTATCCTGAGTGTCATTGGTATCAAGACCATCGTACGATTCAACCAGCAGCAGGTCATTGACCACGCTAGAATTAAGCAGGCCAAGGAGACCTACGAGCTCGCTGATCAAGCCAGTATCTCTGTCCATCCTAACGTCAAAGAGTTCTCCATCGATGAACACGGCGAGAAGATTGAGCCAAGCACTGGCAGCAAGCTTGTCAATGAGTTTGAGGCTCAGTATGACGCCAACCATGACTTCGCAATCTTCGGTGCTGGCGACCCTGCTCAAGGAGGCGTTCAATCACTGCAGCAAAAGATGAACATGGCTGACGCTCTTGAGCATGGCGAGGAGCAGCCCCAACAATCGACGACCAAGTCTGGTTCAAACCACAGCGCTGAAAACATGTCAAGTGGTGAGAACATCCTCCCAGAGGACAAGGAGATCGAGGAGCTGTGAGCATGATGATGTCTATCAAATTCAATCAAGAAACAATTTAACCCCCTAATTATAATATTTTACATTTACATTGATTGAAATTTAATTATATCTCAAACATTTGGGGTTTTGGGGTTTTGGGG
>Ga0075467_10003587_pt1 | contig 11864 bp, 30 predicted proteins | sample DEB08_DNA_9_FD_75067 | JGI IMG/M metagenome (GOLD analysis project Ga0075467, IMG submission 75067) | Aqueous microbial communities from the Delaware River and Bay under freshwater to marine salinity gradient to study organic matter... | ecosystem: Environmental > Aquatic > Marine > Coastal ...
AAGCTGCACCCCACTTGAGTGGTACACCCTCTTCATTAGCTGCCTCTGCCATAGCATCAGCAATATCGTCGTACAGATTAAGTTCCCAAGCTACGTCTGAACCTATGTAAGCTACGAGGTCCACTGCGTGGCTATACCCGTCCCCTTGAGGCAGGTGCCTAGAGTTCATCGTCTGGGATTTACCTGCAGCTACAAGCTTCTTCTGTTCAGACACAGAGCGTACACCACAAGTAACACCAAAGTCTACCTTGGTAATCTCAATAGCTCGATTAACTACACCTACAAGGCCGGGATGTACACCCTCAAGCCTAGTAATTGATCTACCTGATAGTCGAAATGCCATATAGTCTAATCTTTCTTATTTAACCTAAACAAGTTACGTAAGCCTCTAGCTATCTCGTTAGGGCTAGGGGCAAGCCAACCTAACACCAACAACAACAATAACAGCGGGTCCATCTCAGTAATCTTAGTAGTACTGTTGTCTTGTACTACTGTATCGACTGGACCCTCAGGGCGAAGCACAGGTCGGTAGGTAGTATTAACGCCTACGTTCTGACTGTTCTCTTTGCCTATCTGTGTGTTAGCTGCCACGTTAGTACCGCTACCACCTAATCCACCCAGTAAAACACCGGGGATCTGGGAGCAGTTACCTAGTGTCGTGACTGCTAGTGCTGCTGCTAGTAGTGTTAATCGTGTGGGTATTCTTGCCATTAACGTATATCCCAAAGAACCCTGCACCAGCCCCAACTATAACAGACACAAAACCAGCCTGGGCATTAGTAGGGTCAGGTAACGCCATGAACCAAGTAGTAGTATTATAGAAGGCAAGCCCGTACAAGGTAATAATCATACGAGGCCAGATACGCCACCTGTCTAACCACTCTGGAGTCATCCGTACTCACGCTCCCTTTCAGGGTCTAACACTTCATTACGGGTCAAGTGACCCTCCAAGTACATAGCACGCTCCACATGATCAAGTGTGTACCACACACCAGTGTCATTATGAATAGCTGTACGTACATAAAACACGTCTGACTTAGGGATATGTACTTTACTCAACCTATGTGAGTCCTTAGCAGCTAAAGCTACATAAAACTCAGTCAATACATCTTCTGATGCGTATAGTTTTACTCGGTTTTTCATGGGAGTCAAGTACTTTGTTACTACAAAATTGGATAGTTGTAAGTGTTATAGTATAACTATGTAGCTCTAACTACCATAGATTACTTAATACAGGGGTATAACTACTTACTAATACAAGAGTACTGTAGTATAACTATAGAGTCAAGCTATTTTCTTAAGTTATAACTACTATAGTTTAACTATGTCTAAGTCTAACTACTTATTTAGCTTAACTACTTCTAAGTTTTAACAACTAATAGTTTAACTATACCCCCTTACCCCCTATAGTCCCCAGTTATACCCAAAAGAGGAGGGCTTGTCAAGCGAATAAAGATGCAGTCAGTCTAAAATAGTTTGGAAGTGTTGCACTATTCACACGAATAACACAGGTTGTAGCCTACTAGCGTTACTTTATAACAGTCTGGCACAAAAAGGTATACGTATTAGCATGCCCATATAGCGATTTGAAAAACCCCGTGCGTGTAGGAGTACATATATAGGTAACGTAGGGGTGGGGGGTGGCCCATGCGCCCCCCTTATGCGCCTGCATGTGTGTATACCTAGGCATAATGCGAGGCTAATGCATTGAAAGTAAAGGCTTTCTATAGTCATTCGATATGTCAGGTAGGGGAATATCTATTGTTTTCACGGGGTTACAGGCGCGTGTGCAAGAGGCGGGCTTTCATGCATGTAAATACCCATATCCCCCTATGACGCTTGCACATAGGTACACCCCCACCCCGTCATGCACGATGCACGTCCATCCACGCTTAACGCTCATGCATCCACGTCATGTCTGCACTTGGGCGCATCACACACACATCACACACATCACGCGAGGCAATGTTGCTAATTCGTTCCAATGGTTTGGGGTGATTCGTTTCGGCTCAATTCGGCTCTGATTTCTAGTCTCGGACCGTCCGAAAGCAGGATCTACCCTAAAGGGTAAAATAAGTGTTTGACATGCTAATCGTTATCGGTCAACTTAAATGAGCAAACGGCAATCATGCCACAAACCGAAAAAGGATCTACACCATGTCAAATACAGCCATAGCACATCTCGACGCCACAATCACTCATGACGGTAAAACACATACATTCAGCCAAGCATGTGATCATGTTGCTCACCTATTCGATAAGCGGGACGATATGGCAGAACTTGTTCTGTTGGAGACCCGTGCCATTGGTGAATGGTTGCTTGTCCTCCGCTCTGTATACAAGTCTGACAAGCAATTCGGACAAGCCATCGCCGCCACCCCGTTGTCCAAGCGTAGTGCTCAGGATCGTAATGATGCGATGTTTGTTGCGAATAATTGGGCCAAGGTACAAAAGCTTAACGCCAAGGGCGAACTGAATGCCCTCGGTGCATCTGCGGTTCGGAAACGTCTCAAGAAAGCGGAAGCCGTAGGTAATACTTCTAAGGGCAAAGCCAAGCCTGAGACTGACGCCAAGCCTACCGATAAGGTAACACCTGAGGCAATGGCTAACGCTGTACTAGAGCAGCTAGCCAAGTCTGACATAAGCGTAGCTGATTTCCGCAAAGCGTTTAACGCTGCAGCCAAGGCAAGTGCCTAAGCCAAGCGAGGCTCCCTTCGGGGAGCTTCACTGTCTTACTTTCGGACCGTCCGTTACAAAGCTTCAAAGGATACACATATCATGCCTAGACTTATGATCACACTGCTTGCCGTACTATGCTCCCTATCGTTCTCCATACTGACCGTCATAGCGTTTTCCATAGGCCTAGATCCGCTATCTGTAGGGCTGCTAGGTTTCATGGGCGTTGTATCTTTTGGCTTTGCATTAGTCACAGACGATACATGAGGTACATATGCAAGCGCCAGCGTATGAGATTACGCCCAGATAAATACCTGTGGTATCACGCATCGCAATGGTTCAACCCTAAAAAATATGGTGTTGACAATCATTTTGCTATGGAGTCTCTTATATATACGCAAGAGATTGATGGTTCTACATTCGGACCGTCCGAAACTAAACCTAAGAAAGGATAAGACGATGGAACGACATGCAAGTAACGCTTTCAACACACTCAAGAAGATGGGTGCACCTGTGTTTATACATGAAGGTGAGTCCTATTACTTTGTGATTAGCGCTGAAGAAAATTACGATACTGTATGGGCTGACTATTACGCTATGACTGATGGTTCCTATGGGGATCTGTGTGACTTCGGCGTCAATGAAAGTATCAACAAAGTGCTGAACGATAATGGGCTGTTTTGTGAGTGGCAAAATCCCGGCGTGTTAGCCGTGTATGATGCGTAGCTAGAACTTTACCTTCGGACCGTCCGTAACTAACCCGACTAAATAGAGAGAGACTTCACAATGTATCAACGTGACTGCAAAGAGATTACACAACACGCCATGTCTACACCCGAAGGGTTGTATGATGTGATAGAGTTCACCTTGTGCACTATCAACATGCCTTTATCCCGTGTCATACAGCAGCGTGTGTCCATCAAGGCTGAGGGCGTACAATCTAAATGGGTGTCAGGTACTAAGGCGCTGGGCATAGAGTACGCTAAGGCTAACGCCCAGCGCTTACATGCAGCGATAAATGAGATAGCTGACCTACATGGCAAGGATACTATTGATGGTGCGCAAGAGGCAGTGGATCTCTTTGTGTCTATACCTTCAATAGGTATGGTGAAGGCTGGGTTCATAGCACAGATGTGTGGGTTCCAAGTTGCCTGCTTAGATAGGCATAACATCCGTATGCTTGGCTTGGCTGAGACAGCATTGGTTCTCAACAAGAAGGTTAAGCCTGACCTGCGCCGCTCTAAGATACGCAGCTACGTTAAGCTGTGCCGCCGCCAAGGTTCAGAGTACTGGTGGAATACATGGTGTAACTATGTAGCTGAGAAGGGTGGCATGAATAAGTCATTGACTACTGGTGATGCTGTCTCTAAGTATCATGTAGCAGCAGTAATTATGGGAGAGTAACTATGAGGGCTTTATTAATATGACATCCAACCCACTAGACAAGACAGACGAAGACACACGTTACCTATGTGAGAACGTGAATGGCGAGTGGCACTTGATCACTGCTACCACTACACCGTACAGTGGTGAGTGTATGCTAGGTATACTTGAAAGCGCCTACCCTGTGTCATGGTTCGATCTAGTTACGGACCGTCCGAAGCTAAGACTAGACGAAGTTGACTACGAAACATTCTACGCTTATAGGTTAGAACTACTACGGCCTACCAAGCACACCCAAGCTAAGCTAATTGTAATTGATGGAGGTAAAGACTATGACAACTAAGAACCTACTAGGTAAGTCCCGCCCACAAGATAAACCGTATGCTATATTCAAAGGGCATGGCCCCTTCGGTGATACAGAGATGCGCTTACTCAAGACATACCAACGACCAGACAAAGAGAAGACTAACAGGTATGCTCGTTGGTTCGTTGCCGTAAAGACAGACATGACGTATGGTTCCTTCGAGTTAGGTGACAGCTACATTGAGGAAGCTACCTATGGGTTGTCCTTGACATGGGCTGACCCCTTGTACAAAGAGCAGTACTGGGATAGTGAGTACACCCAAGTAGATACTAACACCTTCACTCAAGAAGATGATAACCTATTGCAACAACTAGGATGGTAATGCTATGACTGACGCACTTAACCTGAAGCTCCTTGCTATGTGTGAGAAGGTATTGCCTGACACCAAGATGAGGAACAACAAAGAACTACTATCACTGCTATCAGAAATTCGTAACCAACTGGAGAATAAATAATATGTTCGTATGTATCGCAACTAAGCCCCTCAATGACCGCACTAATGGGTTCCGCTTTAACTTCCTTGGCTTCAAGGGCTTGACACGTAAGCGTCAGTCCAAGAAGCGTTATGGTATCGACAAGGGTGCATGTATGACAGCCTACCACATAGGTAAGCGTAGTCTGTACATTGAGAAGCCAACTAACAAGGATAGTACACGCCGTGTACGTCACTTTGCGGGGTGACCTTTAACAGTACAGCCCTGCGGGGCTGTATCATTAAGGCAATACAATCAAGGTAGGATAAGACAATGGAACGTGAGACAAGACTTTTTGTTGATGCTGAATTTGTAATGCGGTATCGTGAGACAGCCAAAGAAGAGAGCATGACAGTGAAAGGTATCGAATGCGTTTGGCATTGGGATGATGGCACCCGTGATGCAGCAGAGTACTGGGCTGTAATGGATTGGGTATCAAATACATTTGGTAACAACATCGACTGGTTCAGTATCAAAAGCTGGACAGGATCACCAAAGAAAGAAGAGGTATAAGACAATGGAAAAGTATGACGTAACAGGCGCTATAGTTGACTTCGAGTCTGGCCTGATGGAGGATGTAGATGACGTTATCAAGTTGTTCCAACACTTAGTGGACACAGGCTTAGCTTGGCAGTTACAGGGAAGCTATGGGCGTCTTGCGGAGAGCATGATTGACAATGGATTGATCACAAAAGAGATGGAAGGATAACACTATGGACATGAAGAAGTATTACGCACAGCTAGTGGGCTGTAAGATTGTAGACTTTAAGTTTGAGCAGGACGAGTACGCATATGAAGGGGATGCACCCTTCCCTGTGTTTACCTTGCAGCTTGGCGACCAGAAGGTGAAGATGTCTTTGTCGATGGACGAAGAGGGTAACGGTGGTGGCTTTGCTTTTATTGAGGAGGTGGCGTGATGTTGGTACGTTTCCAAGTGACACGCACAGAGACGTGGTATCCTGAGTACGAGGTACCAGATCATATGACCCATGACGAGGTGTTGGAGTACATCCACGAAGAGAGTCCTGCGTCTGTGTTTGATGAGATGTTGAACAAGTACACGTTGGACACTGACATAGCCGTGGAGATAGAGAGATGAGCAAGGGCATAGTACTATCACTGTATGACTTCACAGGTGAGGCCTGTAAGCCGTGGGCTTTAGCTGGGTATGAGTGTCATATGTTTGACATCCAACACCCCTACGGTCCGCTAAGACAGTCGTATGGCACCAAGGGCGGCAGCATAACTTCACACCGCGTGGACCTGCACAAACCAGAAACCTATCATAATCTTATCAAAGAGTTTGGAAACAATGGCGGGCGGGTTGTGTTTGGTATGGCCTTTCCTGTCTGCACTGACATGGCTGTCTCTGGTGCTGCACACTTCAAGAAGAAGGCTGCGGCGGACCCTGACTTCCAGACCAAGGCAGTTGACTATGCGGTGTGGCCTGCATATCTCTTTGAGATACTAGGCATTCCCTACTTCATCGAGAACCCTGTGTCTGTGCTGGCTACCAAGTGGCGCAAGCCTGACTATTCGTTCCACCCGTATGAGTATGGCGGGTACATCGCAGACAGTCAGGCAGAGCATCCACGTTGGCCTGAGTATATCGCAGCAAGGGATGCCTACCCAAAGAAGACATGCCTCTGGACAGGTGGTGGTTTTGTTATGCCAACTAAGGTATCAGTGACTGTGCCTACAGGTTACAGCACACAACACAAGAAGCTGGGCGGTAAGTCACAGCGCACAAAGGACATACGATCAGCAACTCCAAGAGGGTTTGCGATTGCAGTATGTGAAGCTAATAAACTGAAGGAGAAAACTAATGCCTAATCACTGCTATCAATCTGTGTACATCAAAGGACCGAGTGCCTTAGTACGGGAACTGTATCTCAATCTGGAAGCAGGTCGTTTCTGTGACGCTGTGTTACCTGTGCCGTTTGCCCAATCCGCTGGGATGGATGGCTACAACTGGCGTGTGGCGAACTGGGGTACGAAGTGGGATGTCGCTGACGTTGAGATCATAGACGGGCTGGAGGTGTCTGACGAGGAGGGCTTGGCGTGGTTCTCATTCCGCTGCTGGACGGCGTGGGGTCCACCTGATCTTGTATGGGATGCGCTACATTCCCACGGTATCGACGTTGAGGCTGACTATCAGGACGAGGGGATGATGTTTGAGGGTGAGTACCAGAACGGCAAGAACAAAAGCTGGCAAATGGATCAAGAGGAGACAGCATAATGGAGGAATACCCATTTGAAGACGAGCGATTGACCCCTATCAACGATGAGTACAACCGTGTAGCTGCGGCTATAGATGAGTACGAATGGGAAGGTGAGTACCTCAAAGCTGACTTCTATCGTGAAGAACTACGTTTCATTGATGCACTCAAGCTAAAGGGCGACCTGTATGTTCCACGTTTTTAGAAGCATAGCTTTAACGTTACTTGCACTCATAGTGTTTGGCGTTGGTATAGGAGTGATATGATAGATGAAGACCCACATGATGACTGGACTGCGCAACTTAGAAACCTACCTAGTCCGAGTGATAAAAGCACTGAACATCCTACTGAACGTGTTGCTGGGGGGTCACAGCCATCAGACAATCAGCGCAAGAAACCACCAAAGGAAGAGAGACGGTAAGTTAAACCTTGTGTTTCTTATTGACTTACTGTTCGGTAAAGGTCATACACTGCAAAGCTGGATAGCTTGGATAGAAAGGAGATGACGCTCATGCAAAAACACCACAAGGTAGACCTCAAGCCTACGACTAAGCTACGTAATGCCTGCGATCAGTACATGCGTAGCAGTACGTATGCTCGACTGACCAGTGCAGTACAAGCTAAGTACGCTAGAACTCTACTGCGTGTGTGTGGTACTAAGGTACAGAATGCTGCTGAGTTAGGTAACATGAGGCTGGCTGACATTAGGTACAAACATGTAACGTATGCCTATGACAGTTGGGCTGATAGTAACGGCCCCTCTGCTGCTAACTACATGGCTACATGCCTAAGCATTGTGCTTAACACCGCCATACGATACGAGGCTATCTCTGCTAACCCGGTTTCACTGCTACGCCGTAAGGTAGAGAAACCTCGCAGAGTTAAGTGGTCAAAGGATGACGTATCGTCATTCCTTACTACGGCCTATTCTGAGTGGAGGTGGCGTAGCATAGGGTTGATACTGCACATGGCCTATGAATGGGGTCAACGTATAGGTGACATGCGCTTACTCAAGTGGGATGACATTGACTTTGACGCCCAGCGCGTTGACATCACACAGTCTAAGCGTGGCGCTGAGGTACACCTACCTGTACCTGACGACCTGTTAGCTATGCTTGAGGCACAGCGTGTAGACTTTGGCTTCCAAGAGTACGTAGCGCCACGTGTCAAGCCTAACCATAGTGGGTACAGTCCTTACTCTGCCATTGAGATACACACACAGGTGAACAACATCAAAGCTAAGGCGGAACTAGACCCTAAGCTACAAGCCAGAGACCTGCGCCGTACTGCTATCACTGAGATGGCTGAGGCAGGGGTTGACCTTGTAGGTATCATGCAGGTTAGTGGACACCAGAACCCTAACAGTGTTACGCCTTACCTAGTCAATACATACAGTGGCGCATCAGCTGCACTATCAAAGAGGAGGGGAGATGAATGAACATACGTGACCACCTAGACATGCTTGACATAGGTGACGGTGACTCAGTGCGCATGGACTGCCCATCGTGCCGCTCACGCAACACCTTCTCATGCTATAAGGATGGCGGTGACTATGTGTACAACTGCTTCAAGTTAAGCTGTGGTTTGCGTGGTGCATACAGTACTAACATGACAGCAGCAGAGATTAAGTTGCGCATGAGTAAGGTAGAACCTAGTAATAACAAGGAGTTACAAGCCTTAGTTTATCCAGAATATGTAGTGCAGCCCTGCTCTGATCACGTAATGTTACAGTCATTCATTGACAAGTATGACCTTCATCATGAGGGTTTGATGTACGATGTGAAGGATAGACGCGCTGTGTTCCCTATCCACTACCGAGGTAAACTATTAGATGCTGTAGGCCGGGCGCTTGATGGTGCTGTACCTAAGTGGTATCGCTACAGCGGTAATGCTGACTTCTTTACTAAGCGTAGTAACTCTAAGGCTGACGTAGCTGTAGTGGTAGAGGATGTAATAAGTGCGATAAAAGTGTCACACTTTATGCCCAGCGCAGTAGGGTTTGCTATTCTAGGTACGTCTATTAGTGTGTCTATTATGCAACAGTTAGCTGACTTCCGTAAGGTTATCGTAGCGTTGGACAGGGACGCAGTACACAAGACCTTGCAATACAAACGAGAGGTAGAGCTTTGGACGGGGTTACCCACAAAGGCTTTACTACTTGACGACGACATCAAGTATGGTGTAGACGCAGATATAACTAGGCTGAAGGAGTTAGTATATGATTGAAGCAACATACGTAGATCACATGGGTAGTGACCTGTCGGTAGTAAACTCTGCCCGTGTGTCATTCGGTAAGAAGTCACAGTTCGAGGGTCGTGTAGGTGGACCTAACGTGTTGTCTGAACGGGACACCAAGCTGGTCAAGTACCTAGCCAAGCACAAGCACATCAGCCCCTTTGGCCATGCCTTCGCAAGCTTCCACGTCAAGGCACCCATCTTCGTAGCAAGGCAGTTAGTCAAGCATAAGTTCCTACGTTGGAATGAAATCAGTCGTAGGTACGTTGATGATGAACCTGAGTTCTATGTGCCTGACGTATGGCGTGGTAAGTCTGCCGACAAGAAGCAGGGATCTGAGGGTGTTGTTTATACCGATGCTGACCCTGACTTCGTAAACTACACAGCACTTCGAACGTACAATGAAATGATCAATGATGGCGTAGCACCAGAGCAAGCACGTATGGTACTGCCACAAAGCACCATGACTGAGTGGTACTGGTCAGGTAGCCTTGATGCCTTTGCTGACATGTGTCGCTTACGTTGCGCCACGGATACACAAGCAGAGACACAGAAGGTAGCATGGGATATCAGTCTCAAGATGGAAGACTTGTTCCCTGTCTCATGGGCTGCATTGAGGGATGAGTAAGCGCATACCTATGAAGGGCGGTGATGAGTATGACGCTCTCACTAAAGCACGTAAGATCTACCTATGGAAGGCAGGTCAACTTAAGAAGATCAAACGTGCCTACAACAAAAGGTTTCGTAAACAGGGTAAGGAGAAACAGGATGAGTGACAAGGAACACTACGATGTCATCACCTTAATCATGCGAGAGGGTGTGCCAGAGCATTACAAAACAACCTTGTTCGGCAACTACTCACCTGCTGTTGTCGTGCAGATAATGGTGGATTTATTAAGCTCATACCATAAGGTTTTTAAAGGAGAAACAGGATGATTAAATACACAGTAGAAGTATACGCCAATGGCACTAAGCAGTGGTTTCTTAACGGTAAGCGTCACCGTGAGGATGGTCCTGCGGTTGAATACACTGATGGCTCTAAGCTTTGGTACCTAAATGGTAAGTGTCACCGTGAGGATGGTCCAGCTATTGAATACACTGATGGCAATAAGTATTGGTACCTAAATGGTAAGTGTCACCGTGAAGATGGTCCAGCTATTGAGGGGTCTGATGGTAGTAAGTCTTGGTACCTAAATGGTAAGCGTCACCGTGAAGATGGCCCGGCTGTTGAGTGGGCTAATGGCGATAAGTATTGGTATCTAAACAACAAGGGAATACCAGAACAAGAGCACAAGCTGGCTACTACTAAGGCTACCTGTGCTGGTAAAGAAGTCGTAATTGAGGGTGTTACTTATATATTGAAGGAAAAGAACAATGACTGATAAAATGATTGAATACACAGTAAGGGTCTGCGCTAATGGCGATAAGATTTGGTACCTAAATGATAAGCGTCACTGTGAAGATGGTCCTGCGATTGAGTTCGCTAATGGAGATAAGCTTTGGTACCTAAACGATAAGCTTCACCGTGAGGATGGCCCAGCTTGTGAGTGGGCTGATGGCTCTAAGCATTGGTACCTAAATGGTAAGTCTCTAACAGAACAAGAGCATAGGAAGGCCACAACTAAGGCTACCTGTGATGGTAAAGAAGTCGAGATCGATGGCGTGACTTATGTCTTGAAGGAGAAAGGACAAGACGATGAGTGATAAAATCGAGAAACTGACAAGACGTGAGCGTATTGCACTTTGGTTTATCATCCTTGCTTTGGATACCATTGGCGCATTCAAATACAAGCACGAGTGGGAAAAGATTAGTGAGGACTTGAGAAAGGAGCTTCGTGATGAGTGATGATTTGGTGAAGCGACTGGCTAGTTTACACAAGCAAGCTACAGTTGAGCGTAGTCATTTCTATGTAGGAGGGTGTGCGAAGGACGCCATACACCGCATCGAGGAGCTGGAGGCCGAGAATAAAACCCTGCGGTCTATGGTTGCGGACGTGATAGCCGACACGGGCGATGACCCTGAGATAATGGCGGCATCACGGGCAGAGTGGGCGGCACGGGCGCTTGCGGCGTTCGGTGTACAGGGAGGGGATACATGAGCGACATAATCAACCCGCAGGACGTACACATCCGCGTCATAGACCAGCGTATAGGCATGGGTATCGGCGGGCTGGATACCGTCGTTCGCATATTTCACAAGCCATCCGGCATCATTGTTGAAGTGCCGCGAATAACGGAGATGCAACACTATGACCGCGAGATTGCAATGCAGATGATTGAGACAGCATTGACGCACCCGAAGTACAGGGGAGGGGAGACATGAGGGATAGACCAATTAGCGATAACCCATCGGGAATGTACTGCCCATCTTGTCGGGCTGTAGGTCTATCGCATTGCAGTGACCCCAAGCATTGCGGCGGTATGCAGCCTATGGCCCCGACTTTTCCAAAGGAGGATGCCAAACGTATCCTCGCAGAACTGAAAGGACAATACGATGGGTAACTTCTATCGCCC
>Ga0075467_10003589_pt1 | contig 11857 bp, 9 predicted proteins | sample DEB08_DNA_9_FD_75067 | JGI IMG/M metagenome (GOLD analysis project Ga0075467, IMG submission 75067) | Aqueous microbial communities from the Delaware River and Bay under freshwater to marine salinity gradient to study organic matter... | ecosystem: Environmental > Aquatic > Marine > Coastal ...
CGGCTACTCTGCGTTGGAGAACCCCTTACGTAGCGGTGCTATGCGCGGGAACCCCCGCCTTGATTAGCCCCAAAATTCGCTCACACTCAACCGGAAAATTAACACTTGACAGACCACTAGGATAGCCCTAAAATTAGCTTTTCCTGGCTAGTAAACAAGGTAAAATTCCTGCTTTTTGGAAAAGGGGTGCGGAAGATGTCTTAGATTTGCTCAGACTGATGTTATCCGTCCAGAAAAAACCGTACCCGCTATGACCCCAACCTACCAGACCATCATCGCCGCCGCCGAGCTGCACGACCATTTGCACCAGGCCAACTGGCTGGTCATCGATTGCCGGGCCGACCTGAGCGACCTCGAAGCGGGTCGGCGCGCCTACGCCCAGGGGCACGTGCCGGGAGCCTGGTACGCCCACCTGGAGGAAGACCTCAGCGGGCCCATCGTGCCCGGAAAAACGGGGCGCCACCCACTGCCCAGTGTAGCGGCAATGGAGGCATTGTTTGGCCGTTGGGGCATCAGCCCGACCACCCAGGTGGTGGTGTACGACGACAGCCGGGGCGCCATTGCTGCCCGCCTGTGGTGGATGCTGCGCTACCTGGGCCACACCAACGTAGCGGTGCTCGACGGGGGCTACGCGCAGTGGTTGGCGGGGGATTACCCGGTGGATACGCCGGTGAAGCCAGTCACGCCCACGGCCTTCATGGGCCAGGTACAGACCGACTGGTTGCGATCGGTAGCAGCCGTGGATGCGCAGCGCCAGGATGCTGATTTCCGCGTCGTCGATTCCCGCGCTACCGACCGCTACCGGGGCGAAGTGGAGCCCATTGACCCCGTAGCTGGCCACATTCCCGGCGCCATCAACCTGCCTTTTGCCGACAACTGGTTGCCCAACGGCCTCCTTCGACCAGCAGCCGAACTGCAGGCGCGCTTTGCGGAACTTCCCCCGGCGCCCCACACGACTTTCTACTGCGGCTCGGGCGTAACGGCCTGCCACAATATTCTGGCCTATGCCCACGCGGGGCTGGGTGATGCGGGCCTCTACGCTGGCTCGTGGAGTGAATGGATTGTGGATGCGAAACGGCCGGTGGCGGTTGGCGGGTAGGACTGGCACTGGGCGGTGGCTTGCTTTACGGCTTTTGGTGCTACCCCGTTTTAGAGCTTGTTTTGCAGTTCAATTATTTGGCGGTACACTTTCTTGGCATTCGCTATCATTTCTAATTGAGGGCTTGCATTTATTCTCGGCCGCCGGTCCATTCCGTTTGCCGAACCCATGGCGGTATTATTAGGGCCCAATGAAATTGTTCCCGTTCCGTCAGCCTTTTCAATGAGCTCAATATTACTTAAGGCCTTTATGTTTATTGATTGTATGCTTTTTGAGGATATCCCAGATTTAATGAGTATTCGCTCTTCGGTCAAAACCGTAAACGGTATTTTTCCTTTGCCAGGCGTCCAATATAAATCTTCCGAAAACGAAATTTAATCCCAAAAAAACAAAAGGCACCCCGAACAAGGCAAAGATGACGTCTGACTGGGCTGCCATAATCACCCAAAATATCGAAAACCCACACCAAAAGATACTAAACGGTATTACAAAAACATCAGCCGCTTTAAATACGATCCCTGATTTTGGCTTACCGGTCCAAATAAGATGTTCTCCTCTGCTTAAATGTTCCCTGAACTGGGATTGGTAGTTTTCAGTCATCGATTGATTTTTTCTCCATGAGCACCGTGCGCCGTTAGGAGCATGGACGTCACAGGGCTTGTTGTGGGAATTTATATTTTGACAAAATCTCTGAAATTATCCCTTGAAATAATAATTCCTTCCGCATTATACTGCTCAGTAAACGTCTTAGATATTTTAGCTTTTGTTTTTGGATTCCATTTAAATTCATAAGCTGACAGTGTAGTGCCGATTTCTTCCACATAGTCTATTTCTTGTTGTTGGGTTGTACGCCAAAAATAAGATTTAGCCAAAGTTAATTTATATTTATTTTGCTTTATTCTTTCTGAAATAAGAAAGTTTTCCCATAATGCTCCAATATCCTTTCGAAGATTAACTTCATTCATTGAACCAATAATCATATTTCTGATTCCATTATCGTAAAAGTATATTTTTCGTCCTTTTTTTATTTCATTTCTAACATTCCTATTGTAACTTGGTAAACGAAATATAACGTACCCTTTCTCTAAAACAGAAATGTATTTCTCAACCGTATTTCTATCCACACCAATTAACTGGCTCAATTCATTATAATTCACCTCACTACCAACCTGAAGTGCTAAGGCTCTCACTAGTTTATCTAAAACATCAGGCTTTTTAATACCTGCATAGGATAGTATATCTCTATATAAATAGCTGTTAACTAAATTCTGTAAAACTTCTATTTCTTCACCGGGATTGTTTATAACATCGGGATACATCCCAAACCGCAGTCTATCCTCTAATTGCCTTTCCGCAGTTAAATATCCTTTATAATTTTCTAGTTCTTCCCAACTTATTGGAAACATTTCATATTCCCATTTCCGGCCTGTTAGTGGTTCATTTAGCTCATTAAATAAAGAAAACGAAGACGAACCACTAATCCATAATTGTACATCCATGAATTGATCAACAATTATTTTCATTGTCAGTCCAATACTATTAATTCTTTGAGCTTCATCTATAAATACAACCTTTTTGTTTTCTAATAAGGTTCTTATTTGTTCTGTATTCGGTGTATCTAGAGATGACCTTGTTACCGGATCATCCCCATCAAAAAATTTATAATCTATTCCCTCAAGGTATTTGAGTATCAATGTTGTTTTACCAACTTGGCGTGGCCCAATAATCATAATTGCTTTGCCTCGTCCAATTTTTGTTTTAATTCGATCACCAAGTGTTCTGTCTATCATTAGGCAATAATAATCAAATCGTACTAAATTTCATAAATAATTATGTTTTTTTATGAATAAATTCACAAATAATTATAGTTTATAACCTACTAAAGTATATCCGCTATGATTATTTTCTTAGCACGCGCAGCGACATGCCGGAACATACAGCCTAGCTGTTGGTATTCATTCGTAGGCATAGTTTACGAATAGCGGATGATTATTTTTTTTGCTTCCTATTCGAACAAGTATGTTTTTTTTGCCTAACTTTGTACTTCAAAGTACTTTTAACGTGGCTTAAATTTTCAAAATTATGACTGTACCAAACAAAAGGCTCACCCTCCTGCTAACGCTAGTACCTCTTTTGTTACTCATACCCTTCATCGCGATGCAGTTCACGACTGAGGTAAATTGGTCGCCTTTGGATTTTATGGTGATGGGTATCCTCCTGTTGAGCACAGGTTTAGTAGGTGAGTGGGGATTAAGGAGATTTACAAAGCGTACACATCGAATTGCGCTCGGTGTGGCCATTCTGGTAATTTTCTTCCTAATCTGGGCAGAGCTAGCGGTTGGGATTTTCGGGACCCCATTTGCTGGGAATTGAATAGTCCTCAGACTTATTCCTGAATAAAATGATGTTCCCCCAAACAAAAGGCCTACGAGAAGTACAAATCCCGTGAGGCTAAAAAAGAAGCGTTTGATTGCTTTTCCCCTACATCTCCGGTTTAAAGACTACTTGCTCTTGAAAATAAGCTGAAATGCTTTCACCCTCCAACTCAGTAGATACTATTTCAGTGGTTTGCTCGTGTGTTAATTCTGAAATGTTGTGATAGATGAATGCTGCCCCATCCCAAATGTAAGGCATTTTGAAGACGCCATTTTCGCCATCTTGCTTCTTGTATTCGATAAAAATACAGTTTAAACCGATTGTTTCGGGATCAATCCCTTCACTGTAAATTTTAGAGTGGTAAAAAATCACGTATGATTTGATCTTATCTGAGCTTAAGCGATTGTCAAAATCCAATCTCATTTTCGCTATCACTTCATCTGCCGACAAGCTATAGCTCGTCTCGTCAGATACGTACAGATGGCCTACCAATTCATTTTTAGCATTTTCGTAGGCCGCAATGGGGGAGTAATTGTTTTCATTTTGGTTGTTAATATGAAGCACTAAATAGGCCGCATACTTTGACAAGAATTCAAATTTAGCAATAGAGGATTCGTTAATAACCTGCGAACTACCAGTATTGGTTGCCTTCTTTTTTTTAAACAGATCGAACAGTCCCATTCGTTTGTTTTTTTGTTACCCATGACTTAATTGGATGAACCTGTCGGAGAAAGCTTGCTTGCCGCTCCCTCCTTTGCCGTTCTAAACATATAACTTTTTGGTGAAACCGCACCTGTTACCTGCCATATTTAAGTGCTTTCAAGCCACGCCACCCGCAAATGCGCTCCTGAACGAGGGGTGTTTTAAATGCCCTTTCCAATACTGATGTACCCCTAAAAAACTGCGAACTTGCCCCCTAATTCCGCCGGTCACCACCCCCCAACGACCCTCCGCACCACCTCCAGTGGAATTCGCTCCTGCTCCAGGCGCAGCTGTTTGCTATTCAGAAAACTAAAAAGTGTTTGTTCCTCGTCCGTCAGGTGAGGAAGTGTGGTAGCGGTGCTGAGCGGTGCGCTCGTGTGGTATTGCGGAAAAGCATCGAACGTGACGCGGTCCATCAGAAAGGGGCGCACGTGAGGGAAGTAACCCCGCAATTGCGACAAAATTTGCAACCCGTGGGCATCTATATCGCCCCAGTAGTAGAGGTCGAGGTGGTGCAGCCAGCTCACCTCCTGCAGCAGCCCCACCCGAAAGCCACTGCCAAACAAGCCTGCGGTAGCCACCAGTTGCGGCAGGGTCAGGAAATTCATCAGGTTGTTGAAGTTGGTCTTGTTTTCCAGTACGATCAGGCGGCGGAGGGGCAGGTCTAATTGCTGAAAAGCGTCGAGCGGAATGCTCAGATCCTGCAGCCCGCTGAAATGCTGATCGGCCAGCGACTGGTCCAGCAGCCGCAGGCGCAGGAGGGGTTGCTGGTATTTTAGGCCGTAGCGTTGCTCAAACTGCTTATTGGGGGTGTAGGCGCTGCGAATGAGCGCCGGCGGCAACATGGCCTCCAGGAGCAAATGGAGAATCTTTTTGTTTTCCTCCACAAACTTGGTGGGTACCCCTACCGGCAACTCCCGGATATAGTGCCGGTCCCATTCGTGGTGATCGCGAAAATAGGTGACGAGTTGCAACAAGTCTGGCCATTTGCCGTGGTGTGCTTCTACCAGCAGGGGATATTCCTGGCACCAGGCGCGCAACCCGGGATGGGTGCCGATGATCAGGGCCGCGTCCTCGACAAAGCGCGCGTAGGCCGCTCCCAGGCGCAGAAAAGCCAGGTAGTCGGCCAGGCTGTCAAAGGTAATCGCGTCCACAAAGCGGTTGTAGCCCACATTCTGGTAGCTGCGTGCTACCCAGTGCAAGGTATATCCCTGGCCCGTTTGGTCTTTGCTGTTGGCGATCAGCTGATCCTGCTCGTCCCGGATGCGGGCAAATTCGCGGAGGCGTTCCCCCGGCTTCACCTTGCCAATTCGCTGCAAGGCTTGCGGAAACCAAGCTTCCTCCCCCAGGGCTGCACGCAGTACCTCGGGCCACCATTTCAGGGCTTGCTGCCGTATTTCAGCGGGGCTGATCATGATTCTGCCTGTTGTGCGGCCACAAATGCCGCCTTCTCCGCGGCGTACTCCGCCTTGCTGATATTGCGCACCAGCGAATTTTTTCCCGACGGGTTCGACACAAAATGCACCGCGCTGATGTAGTCTTCGATGACGTTAATTTTCTGCAGCGGCGTCACGATGAGCAGTTGCAGGTTCAGCCGTTCAAACAGCTGCAACCCATAGCGCGTACTCTCGTCGGAGCCCCGGCCAAAAGCTTCGTCGATGACCACGAAGCGGAAGGAGCGATCCCGGGCTTTGCCCCGCTCCAGGCCAAATTGAAAAGCGATGGCTGAGGCCAAAATGGTGTAGGCCAGTTTTTCTTTCTGCCCCCCCGATTTGCCCGAAGAGTCGGTGTAGTATTCAAAAGATTTGTCGTCTTCGCGGTAGCGCTCATCCGCCCCGAAGGTGTACCACTGGCGCACATCGGTTACGCGGCGGGTCCAGCGGGTGTCGTCTTCGGTTTCGCCCCGAAAGCGATCGAGTAATGTTTTGACCTGGAAAAATTTCTCCTCGGTATAAATGTTGTCCTGCTCGCCGTAGATATTGTCGAGGCAGGCGCGGAGCTGTTGTTTGAAGGTGAGGATGTCGTCGGTACGCACGGGCTCGGCAGCAATAGCAATGTAGGTGCCGGGGTTGTAATCGATCTCCCGCAGGTGCTGGTTGATGCTTTCAATTTTGGCCGTCACCTCGCGCTCGTAATCTTCGAGCTTGGTTTTAAAGCTGAGGATTCCCCGGATGGCCCCCTGCTTGAGCAGTTCCCGAAAGCGTTCTTCGTGGCGAGGAATATCGTCTTGCACCAGGCGTTGGTGGAGTTCGCGAAACTCGGGGATGGCCCGTACATCGGCATCAATTTCGCGGGCTTCGTCGGGGTAGCGATTGCGGAATTTATCCATGCCCCGGATGATCGCGCCATTGAGCCGGTTCAGTTCGTCGTGCTGCCGGGCAATGGCTCCCCGGTTGCCCCGAATGGATTCGAGCAGGCGATGCTCCAGGGTCAGCAGCGCTTTTACGTCCAACTGGGGAGGGATAATTTCCTTGCTGAGGCGTTGTTGCAAGGTTTTGGACACCACTGCCGGCGGGAGCGCTACCGCCATAAAAGCGGCGTGCAGCTCATCCATATCGTCGGGCAGACCCTGCGCGTTGGTCGCTACTGCGGGGGAGACTATTTGCAACAATTCCAGCAGGTCGTACATCCGCTGTGCCGTGCGCACGAGTTCGCCGCGCAGTTCGCCGCGGGCTTCGCTGCGTTGGGTTTGCGCCTGTTCCGAGCGGGCGATCAGCTGCTCCAGTTCCCGAATCCTCGCCTGAAGCAGCTGCAATTCGCCCGACTCGCTTTCCAATTGCCGTTGCTCCTCGCGCAGGGCCTGAATGCGGGCGGCGGTGCGTGGGTAGTCGAGGTCGCTGAAGTCGGTGAAGCGCAGCAGTTCCTGGATCAGTCGGCGCTGCTCATCCAGCTGCTTTTCCCGTTGGCGCAAAGCCGCTAAATCCGCCTCGACGGTAGCCAGTGCCTGGGCTTCGGCCACGCGGGCGAGTTCCAGGGCGGCAATTTTTTCTTTATTGGTCCAGCCCAGAATGTACTGCCGCCGGTCATTTACAGCGTAGCGGTCGTCCTTGGTGTGGGTAATGCGGCTACTCTTGCTCTGCCCCTGGCGCGTAAGTCCGCGCGGCGCGCGTCGAAACTCCTCCAAGGTATCGCAGCAGGTATAGTCGTAGCGAACCCACAGCTCCTTTTCCAGCCATTCGTAAAACTCCGTCTCTCCTTTGATGCCTACTTTGCGGACGAGGGAGCTTTCGCCCGGTTTATCGGCGGGCAATTTATGGTGCTCAAGGGTACGCAGGTAGACGAGTTTTCCGGCCAACCGCTGGCGGTCTACCAGCTCGCTGACGGCCGGATAGTAGCGGTCGGGCACCAGGAGGCTCAGGCCAAAGCTGTGCAGCTGCCGTTCGATGGCGCCTTCCCAGTCTTTGGCATCGTCGCGCACCCGCAGCAATTCGCCCGCAAAGGGCGGATCCTGGTCAGTGAGTTGCAGCTGTTGCAGAAGGCCCGCGCGGAGTTGTAGATTGCGTTCAGGAATCTGGGTAGGTCGCTGGCGCAGGGAGGTGAGTTCCTGATCCAGTTCCCGGATCAGCTGTTGGTGTCGGTCTTTGCGCACGTGCAGGTCGGGGCGGGCGTGGTTCAGTTGGTCCAGGGCGGCGGTGGCAGCGGCCAGGGTGGTTTCCAGGGCTTGCCGGCTGCGCACAAAGCCGGCGGGGTCGGTTGGTACCGTAAAAGCAGCCGTCGGATCGCTGGCCGTCAGTTGTGCGCTGCAATCGGCGTATTGTTGGGCCTGTCGTTGCTGGCGATCCCGCTCTTTGGTGAGGGGGTCCAGCTCTAGGGCAATGGCCGTGAGCCGCTGGTTGACCCCCAATCCGGCCAGGGCAGCCCGCTGGCTGGCGAGGTCGGCCCGTTGTTCGCGGAGGATCTCCCCTTCCCGCAGGCTTTCTTCTTCGTTCTGTTGCCAATCCGCGTGCCGACGGTGTAGTACTTGCTGGAGCGCCACGAATTGTTGGCGCGCAAAATAACGGGGAATCTCTTCCACCACCTGCTCCAGGGCGCTGATTTTGGCCAGAACGTTTTCCCGCCGGTCGGCGTCGGTTATCAGGGGGTGCAGGAGTTCGTGCTGGTCCCTGGCCACCTGCACGGCCTGGTGGGCTTCGGTGAGTTCCTGGTACCGCCGGACGAGGTCGTCCACGTATTGCTGAATATTCGTTTGCCCGAGCATCTGATCCCGCACAAAGTCGGTGAGGTTGCCCACCGATTTCATGGATACCGTCTGGTAAAACAGGTCGAGCGCTTCCGGTTGGCGAATGCCAAAAATTTGCCGAAAGCGGTTGCTGTAATCCGTGAAGCTGTCAAAAACCTCGTGCTGGTCTGCTTGCCGCAAACGCTTTTTCAAGGCATTGATATTAGAACCGAAATTGGAAAAATCCTTGATAATACTGCGGTCCTGCTGCGCCAGCACGTAAAACTTTTTTACCTGGTCTTGCTGCAGATAGAACACCTGCGCCAGGGTGACCGACTGGCCCAGTCCCACGTTTGTAAACACCGCCAGCAGCACGGTGTAATGGTCCTGGCCGGGCCGCAGGTAGACGTCGCGCGCCTTGCCCGAGTGGGCCACCTTTTCGTTTTTGTACGCTCCCTTGATGTAGCTGCGGAGGTTGCGTTCGCGGGTTTCTGCCCCGGCAGCTTTGTTGAAGGTAATTTTTTGGTGGGGAACCAGCAAGGTAGTGATCGCGTCTACCAACGTCGACTTCCCCGAACCGATGTCGCCCGTGAGCAGGGCGTTGGTTCCCTGCGGCGTGATCGTCCAAACCTGCTGGTCGAAGGTTCCCCAGTTGAACACCTCCAGGCGGGTGAGGCGGAAGCCAGCAATTTGCTTGTCGATATCGGTGTTGAGGTCTAGTAGCATAGCTTAAAGGGCTTAGGATTCTGCCCGCTCGCGGGCGTAGGTCTGCAAGGCTTCCAGGATGGTCTTCAACGTTTCAATGGGCACGTAAGCCTTGAGGATGTTGTTGACTTCGTAGCGGTCTTTTTCCGATTTGAGGGGGGCGAGAAAATCGTAGCTCGCCAGTTTCTTGATGTGGAGCACCAGCTGGTCTTCGCGTTTGCGTTCATTGGTGTCCAGTTCGTTCCAGTAGATGCGCATCATCTCGATCAGGTCCCGTTCTGACAGCACCAGGCGGTTCTCATTGCCTGCTGTTTCAAATTCCGGGAGCCGCTTGCGCAACAGGACGAGCAGCAAGGTGAGCGGGTACGAGAGCGTACGCCGGCTCATGAGGTGCGGAAAGTCGTCGGCTTCGGCATCTTCGGCATCCGCTTCCTTTTGCCGCAGGTAGGCGTATCCCTCGGCTTCATCCACGATGAGGTTCAGGTTGATGACCTCAAAGTAAGCTTCGAGCCGACCACGGGTAGCGGAGCAGCAGCTCCCAGGCGGGCATCTTGTTGCGGTACAGGATACCGCGCAACAGCCAAACGGCGGGGATGCCAATGGTCGATTGATCGGGTATTTCTATCATCGTAAAAATAGCGTTTGGGGCATTTCAATGCGGTAGTCGTGCCCATCTTTGAGGTAAACGATCCAATCCGTACGGGCGGTATTGATGACGGCTTTGCGCTGGGCTTCCCAGGCGGTGGCGATGCTGAAGTAGGCCACCAATTCGCTGAGTCCTTTGGTGAGGGGAATGGCTTGAGTGACTTCCAGCAGACTGATCTGGTCGCGCCCGCGCAACAGGCGTTGAATGCGGGCCTTCAGTTCGGCCGGATCAATGTAAAGTTGCTCGTAGAGGCCCAGGGCCGACACCTCGCTGGCGATTCCCTCCTGCAGGTTGGCGGTTTGCAGGTGCACCACCTGGGGAGGCACGAACAGGCCGCGATCCATAACCAATTGAACGAGCGCCCGGCCCTCGATCTGGGCGAAGTTGCGCAGGGGTGGGGGATCATTTTTAACTTTTAGGGCCAGTTGCTCAATTTCGGCAATCAGCTGTGCCGTGCGTTTGTTTTCCAGGAAAGACCGGGATTGGAGAAAACGGCGCAGTTGCTCAATGAGGCGATCCGTGGTTTTGTTGACCCGGTCGCCGGCTTCCACCAGCGACATCTTCAGCCGGGGCACCAACGATTGGCTCCGAAAACCATTGAGTTCCGGCAGGGCAAATAATTGCTGCACCAGCTCGTCCAGCTCATCCTGGCGTTGCTGGTCCATGAGGAAGCTCCAAAAGGCATTGAAGGTCTTCCCCTGGTCGGTTTCCAGGATGGCATCCTGGGCGCTAAAAATATCATCCAGTATTTCCCCCCGGCTACCCTGGCGGTTGATCTGTTCTTCGCGGGCCCGGCTGTTGAGGATCCGGAAATTTTCTTCGATCTGGCGGAAGTCGGCCAGGAGTTTGCCAGCCGTTTCCTCAATCAAAAAATACTGTTCCCGAATGCGCGTCGGTTCGAGGCGCAAGAGTTCATCGTTTTCGATAGCCGCAATCTCCCGTTCCAGCGCTTCCTTGCGGTTGCGAAGCTGTAGGAGGCGCGCTTCTTTGTCCTGGGTGGTGCCCAGGGTCAGTTCGCGCAGGAGGCTGAACACCTGGAGCAGCCGCGATTCAGCGCCCACAAACTCGCTCTTGTCCAGGTCGGTGATCCACAGCAGCGCCTGCTCCGTGGCGGGCGTCAGCTCAAAGGTGGCTTCCTCTTCCTGGTCTTCGTAATACTGGCGCAGGAAGCCGTCCTGCGTCCAGCTTTCCAGGTAGTAACGCGGTTCGCGCGGGTAAGCGACCGCCGTATCATTGACGCTGAAAAGAAAATCCGAGAGGCGGGTCGACAACTCGTGGCTCCCGTACGTCTGCCGGTGGTGGGCCTTGAAGGTCGACCACAGAAAAGCAATGAGGAGGGGCGCCTGTTCCTTGCGCAGCAGCTTTACTGCCTTGTGCTGGCCAAGGATGTATTCGACGTCTTCAATGCGGGAAAAATTGACGGCCATAGCAACGGTTAATAAGCTTAGGCTAAAGGTGGGGGTTTTGGTCTATATATAAAAGAACTGCTTACTTATGCTCTGGTTGGTTTACCTATGTCTGTGGCTACCCGATTTTATCCATCTCTTTGCCATTACCAACAGCGTTTGCAGCTGAAAGGGCTTCACAATATAATCATCGGCACCAAGTTCAAGTGATTTTGCCCTATCCACTCTTTCCGCATTTGAGGTGCTGAAAATAAATGGTATTTCATAGGTTTTAGCGGTATCTAAAAGTAATCGCAAAACTTCGTGTCCATCCATTTCACGCATTAACACATCACATATTATTAAATCTGGAATAAATTCTCTGGCAATCGCAACGCCTTCTTTTCCATTATTAGCGAATAGAATTTTGTACCCTTCAAGCTCCAGATATTCCATCAAGTTGTCCAAAATATCTTTGTTGTCCTCAATCAGCAAAATTGTTTTCATTCTTCTATAATTGGCATTGCAAAAAAGGGACCTGTTCTATTTTTCCCGTTGATGTGCTTACTGTCGTACATGGAGTTGCCTATGACGGTAAGCATAGCCGCCAGCCCTGTTCCGTATCTGCTTAACCTCTTTTGCTGCCTTTCCTGTTCGCTTCGCTAAAACTTTGATTGGTCCTTCCACCTAATCTCGTTCCTCTTGATCAACTCGCCTTACAAAGGTAACGGATTTTGGCGCTACCTGCGGGTATTATTCCTGCAGGCCTATGGTTGCCATGAACA
>Ga0075467_10003591_pt1 | contig 11854 bp, 11 predicted proteins | sample DEB08_DNA_9_FD_75067 | JGI IMG/M metagenome (GOLD analysis project Ga0075467, IMG submission 75067) | Aqueous microbial communities from the Delaware River and Bay under freshwater to marine salinity gradient to study organic matter... | ecosystem: Environmental > Aquatic > Marine > Coastal ...
ACGTGCATGTACATTTGACCTTTATCATCACATGAACCTCGCGCAAAAATGGCTCCTTCAGGATGTAATTTTGTTTTTTTAATTACGGACTCAAAAGGAGGTGAATTCCATAGATTTAAGGGATCAGGTGGTTGTACGTCATAATGACCATATACTAAAACGGTTGGAAGTGAAGCGCTAATAATTTTATCAGCATAAACAATAGGATATCCTTTTGTTTGGCAAATTTCTACGTTCTCACAACCTGCTTTTTTTAGTTGTTCAGCAACTACTTCAGCAGTTTTTATCACGTCATTTTTATAAGCTGAATCTGCGCTAATAGAAGGAATTTTTAATAATTCAATCAGTTCATTTAAAAATCGATCTTTATGATTATCGATATATGCTTTTATGCCTTGCATGTTGAATACATTTATAATGAGCCTTAAAAGTACAAAAAGCGATATTATTTCTTGCAGATAGATTTGAATATTAAAAGGAATGTTTATATTTGCAGTCCTTTTGCAGGCGTGGTGGAATTGGTAGACACGCTAGACTTAGGATCTAGTGCCGCGAGGTGTGAGAGTTCGAGTCTCTCCGCCTGTACAAAGTAAAAAGCTTCTCAATTTGAGAGGCTTTTTTATTTATATTAGTTTTACTAACTATACATATCTTTAATAATTCATTTAAACATAAGTATTTCTATAATTGCATGAGTAAAAGTTTAATTAAAAACATCGTAAATCATTATAAATCTAGATTTAAAGATAATCCAGTTTTAGTAAAATCTCCAGGACGAATAAACCTTATTGGAGAGCACACAGATTATAATGAAGGTTATGTATTACCTGCGGCAATAGATAAAAGTATTGTTGCTGCAATTGGTAAATCTGGAAACAATGTTTGTTTGATTTTTGCTTTAGATAATAATGAGTCTTATGAGTTTAAACTGAAAAATATTCAGCCTGTTGAAAATGGTGGATGGCGAAATTATGTTATTGGTGTTGTTGCTGAAATTCAGAAAAAAGGTTTAAAACTAGAACCATTTAACGTGGTTTTTGGTGGCGATATTCCGCAAGGTGCAGGCTTGTCGTCTTCGGCTGCACTTGAAAATAGTATTGTTTTTGGATTGAATGAACTTTTTGATTTAAACATGACGAAATTTGAAATGATTCATGTTTCCCAAAAAGCAGAGCATAATTATGCAGGCGTTAAGTGTGGTATTATGGATCAATATGCAACTATGTTTGGCATTAAAAACTCTGCACTTTTTTTAGATTGTAAAACACTTGAAGCAACTCCAATCAACATTGATTTTAAAGACTATCAATTAGTTTTAATTAATACTAATGTAAAACATATTTTGGTGGATGCAGCCTATAACGAAAGACGTGAGGCTTGTGAGAAAGTAGCACGATTATTAAATCTGAATTCATTGCGAGAAGCAAATGAATCTGATTTAATTAGTATAAAAGACATAATACCGGAGTCAGATTATCAAAAAGCACTTTACGTAATTCAGGAAAATGTTAGAGTACTTAAAGCAATAAAATGTATGGAAGACAAAAATATCAATGCGCTAGGTAACTTGTTATTTGAAACCCATCATGGCTTGCAACATCAATTTCGGGTAAGCTGTAAAGAACTCGATTTTTTGGTTGATGAGGCAAAGTTAAATTCAGTAGTTCTTGGAGCTAGAATGGTAGGAGGAGGATTTGGTGGTTGCACTATTAATATTGTTAAAACCGATGACGTTAAAGCTTTTACTAAATATATTTCCAATGCTTACAAACATAAATTTGGTGCGGATTGTTCAGTTTATTTTGTTGAGCTTAGTCAAGGAACGCATTTGTTGGCTAATAGTTTTAATTGTTAATTCATATTATTTAAAAGTAAAAATGTCATTTTAGAGGTAAAACTTCGACTAAAACCAAATATTCTTAAATTTGTCCAAAGTATTAGGTGTTATGCAAGATATTAATGAAAACATAGAATCTCCTTTTGAGCTTAAAGTAAGTTTTAATAAATTATTAAATCATTACGAAGATTTGGCCAAAAGCGAGGATGAATTTATTGCAGCAAAGGCTAAACGTGTTTTAAAAACGGCGAAAGATTTTCCCGAATTACGAGATGGTTTTAGTGATGTTAATGTTTTAAAAGAAAGAGAAAAAGAAATAAGCATTATTCTTCAAGATTCTTTTAGTCCTGTACTAACCAAGAATGAAATAAAAACTGCTTCAGTTCCTTTTCATGATTTAATTTTTAATTCTTCTGAACGCTTTAAGAGTATAATTAAAACTGCAGGAGATGATTTTAATTTAAGCATTAATAACATGCCACAAAACGATACTTATGTCGTTGCATGCACCATCATTTTGAGTCATTGTTATAATTATAATGTTGATTTCAAACGTCCGCTTTATTACGAAATTCCTGATATTAACGGTATTATACGATATTATAAAATATTATATAATGCTGATTTTACTGAAATAACCGCAAATAAAGAGGCTCCAAAAATTACACAAGAAGATTATGAAATCCTTCTTGATAATTTTGAAAACATTGATTTATGGAAAGAGAAATTCCCACCTAATAGCTATGCTTTTAAGGGTTTTGTGATATCTAATATTTTTGATGTCACGACCGATCAATCTATTTCTAATGTAAAATCTAAACTCATAGATGAGGATAATAAAAACAAAAATAATTTCATAGAGGATTTTCATGAGATTTTTCGTTCACTATTAAATATTAATGATTTAAAAGTTGGATTTTCACTTTTTAATAAAGAAAATGACACGTTAGAACGAGTTTATGGAGAAGGTATGAGTAGTTATTTATTGAGTGGTGAAGAAGAACAAAAAGCGACAGATACTTTTTGTACAGTATCTTATAAAACTTTATTAAAAAATAAAAAATTCTACGCAGTTTCTGATGTTGATAAGTTTTATAAATTATCAAAAGGAAAAGCACCTCAGTATAAAATACTGAAAAACAACAATATAAAAAGTGCCATTTTAGCACCAATTGCAGATGGTAAAGATTTGCTTGGAATTTTAGAATTAGTTTCAGAAAAGCCAAAAATGCTTAATAGTGTCAATGCAAATAAATTAATTGATGTAATGCCTTTCATCATTTCTACAGTAAAACGGTCAAAAAGAGAAGAAGAAAATCTAATAGAAGCTATAATCCAAAAAGAATGTACTTCTATTCATCCGAGTGTGCATTGGAGATTTGCGAAAGAGGCTAAAAATTTTATTAAGAGTCAACTTAATGATGGTGAACCAACTTTTAATAAAATTGCATTTGAAAATATTTATCCTTTATATGGTCAAATAGACATCAAAGGATCTTCTGAAGCAAGAAATTGGGCAACTCAACAAGATTTAAAGTTGCAATTAAATGCTGCAAATTCTATTTTAGAAAAAGCTTTTGAATTAGAAGCATTGCCAATTTATGAGCAATATATGTATCACATTAAGGACTATTTAGATGGTTTGGATAATCATTTTCAAGTTGATAGCGAACAGCAAATTTCTTCTTTTTTTAAGCACGATATTCACGATGTTCTCCAGCATTTAATTAATGCTAATATCTTAAAATCTGAAATTGATAGCTATTATAATAGTATTGATGAAAAAGTTGATGTATTGTACAATCATAGAAAACAATACGATGATACTATTGCTGAGATTAATAAAGAAATGTCTTCTCTTTTAGATAGAAAGCAAGTTGAAGCACAAAAAATGTATCCTCATTATTTTGAGCGATTTAAAACAGATGGAGTTGAACATAATATGTATATAGGTGAGTCTATAACTAAAGATGATAGCTTCAATCCTATTTACTTATATAATTTAAGATTATGGCAATTGCAAGTAATGTGCGAAATGGAAAACGCTTATTATTTAATGCAATCAGAATTTCCAATTTCATTAGATGTTGCCTCTATGATTTTAGTCTTTAATCAACCACTTTCCATAAGTTTTAGAATGGATGAAAAACAGTTTGATGTAGATGGCACTTATAATGCTCGATATGAAATTGTAAAAAAACGAGTTGACAAGGCTTACATAAAAGGAACAACAGAACGCGTTACTCAAAAAGGAAAAATCAGTATTGTTTATTCTCAAAAACAAGACGAAATAGAATATTTAAGATATATAAAGTTCTTACAATCTAAAAAGTATTTGGATACTGATGTTGAAATTGTTGAGCTTCAAGATCTACAAGCTGTAACTGGCTTAAAAGCAATAAGAGTAAGTGTTTTGTATCATAAAAACCCTGATGATAAAGCCTTTTATACATACGATGATTTAATGAAAGAAATTAAAGCTTAGCTTATATTAAACAGCACCCTGTATTTTAAAGGCAACTGCAAAAGCAATCACACTTACTACGATGCCAACCATAAACACAGCATAAGTTAATCTGAGCAAGTTGTATTTTCTATTTAAAACTAAACCTAAAAAATATAAATCTTTGGTTAGTGAGCCGTAAAGGTAATCTCTGTCTTGCATCATTTCACCCATTGCCCATTCAAATTCATCTAGCTTCATTTTATGAAAATTTCCAAAGAAAAGTAAGTTTACTTTTTTATCAGCAACATCTTGTTTGCTAAACTCCCCTTTAGTTACGTTTGGTCGTGTAGCTAAAACTGATAAAACAATAGAAGCTACTGTAAATAAAGTAAAAATAACAGTAGGCCAAACTAAATAATCGTTCGTTGGATTATCCAATTTAGAAACTAAATTTGATAGTACCAACGAGATAATAATAGCATTTACAGACAACAAAATATTTGCTTTGGTATCGGCAATATCACTTAATGTAATGTGATTTCTAAGTGCAACTCTAAACATGGTTTCAATACCACGTTCAGGTAATTCTATTTTATTTTTTTTGAATTTTAATTCTTCTTTTTTATGCTTTAACTTAGAGCTCTCAAGTAATAATTTTTTTTGAATTTTTAACAATTGCGATAAATTCTTTCCTTTTCCTTTATCCCAAATAGAAGAAGCTTCATTAGTATAAAATCTATGTTTAGTAGATAAGAAATTAATGTTTTCGGCTAACCAATCAGATTCTGATAAAGTCTTGTCACTAGTTAATTCCCATTCTTTTCTTAGTAATTCTGAAATGTCTAAATAGTTTTTATTTCCTATATGCGCACAATCAGCATCACGAATAATTTTTTCTAGTTGAGTTTTTGGCTCATTATTTATTTTTGTTGCCAATATTAAATTACAAACAATATCGATTTCATTTTTAGAAAGCCCTTGTTCAGATAAAAATGTTGAAGCAATAATCGAACTTTCGTCTTCGTGATTCTCAATTTTTTCAGTATAACCTGTATCATGTAGCCAAGCACTTAATAAAAGATGTGTTTTGTCTGGTTCATTTATTTTTGCAAGTTCAACAAGCTCAATTGACTTTTCAACTACACGCTGTGTATGTGCTAAGTTGTGATAAACAAATTTGTTGTCAAGCTTATCATTTAATAATTGAACTACAAATTTTTCAGTTTCTGCAATAAGGTTGTCCATAATAAATCTATGATTTAAAGTAAAAATACTAAACTTTAATGAATGTCATATAAAATCAATGTTTAGTCGTAAATTATACAAATACTTTCGGCTTTAGGTAGGAAATCTAGTTGTAAGGTGGTTTACTTAAATTCGACTATATTTATGTTGAAAAAATACATTTATTAATTAAATTAAGAAAGGAAACTAAAGTATGCTAACTTGGAAAGAAGTTATCAATTTTTCCGTAAATGGAAATCCAGCTCCAGATAAAAGAGTTGAAAAATCAGAAGCTGAATGGCAAGCCCAATTAACTTCTGAGCAGTTTAGAATTACACGACAAAAAGGTACCGAACGACCACATAGTGGGGCACTTTGTAGTATTTATGAAGAAGGCAAATACAATTGTGTGTGTTGTGACACGCCATTATTTGACTCAACTATCAAGTTTAGTTCCGGAACAGGATGGCCGAGTTTCACACAACCTATTAAGGAAAATGCAATTAAATACGAAAGAGATTCCTCTCATGGAATGGTTCGTGTTGAAGTTATGTGTAATACCTGTGATGCGCATTTAGGGCATATATTTCCTGATGGGCCAGAACCAAGCGGATTACGTTATTGTGTAAATTCTGAATCTATGCAATTAGATAAGGAGGTGACTAATGACAACAGATAGAAACGTGCAACTCGCAACATTAGGAGGAGGCTGTTTTTGGTGTACAGAAGCAGTATTTCAAGAAGTAAAAGGTGTAGAAAAAGTAATATCTGGTTATTCAGGAGGAAATGCTCCAGGTCGTCCAACATATCGCGAAATATGTTCTGGCCTAACTGGTCATGCAGAAGTGATTCAAATAACGTTCGATGCAAATGTGATATCCTATGAAGATATTTTAGTTATTTTTATGACCACACATGATCCTACTACCTTGAATAGACAAGGCGCAGATAAAGGAACACAATATCGTTCTGTTATTTATTTTCATAATAACGAACAGAAAGAAATTGCAGAAGTTGTTGCAAAAGAAGTTGCTTCTTATTATGAGAATCCTGTGGTAACAGAAATATCACCTTTAGATGTTTTTTATGAAGCTGAAAAAGAGCATCAAGATTACTATAGAAATAATCAGGAACAGGGTTACTGTAGTTTTGTGATTACACCGAAATTAGCAAAACTTCGAAAGCTTCATGCAGATAAACTTAAGTAATGATTAAATTATTTGGCACTGAAGATTGTCATAAAACGCAATATTACAAGACATTGTTAGAAACACGTAATTTAGATTACGTGTTTCTTGATGTTAAGCTTATTAAAAAAGCTGCTGAGGAACTTAGAAGTGTGTATGAAACAGGAAAACTCAATTTTTCTACCATTTTAGTTAATGAAAAGAAACTTAGAAACCCAACAGATAAGGAATTAATATAATGGACGGAAAAACTAAAATAGCATTAGGAGGAGGTTGTCATTGGTGTACAGAAGCCGTTTTTCAATCTTTAAAAGGTGTTGAAAAAGTAGAACAAGGTTATGTTGCATCAATTGGAAAATATGCTAGCTTTTCTGAAGCTGTAATTGTTCATTTTAATAGTGAAAACATATCATTAAAAACCTTAGTAGAAATACATTTGCATACGCACAAAAGCTCTGTTAATCATTCAATGCGGGAAAAATATAGATCTGCAATTTATTGTTTTTCAAAAACACAAGAAGAAAAAGCAAATGAGATATTAATGGAATTGCAAAAAGATTTTAGTAAAAAAATCATTACCAAAGTTTATTCTTTTAATGTGTTTAGAGCTTCACGAGAAGCTATCCAGAATTATTATAAAAAAAACCCAGAAAAACCCTTTTGTGAAAAATTCATTAATCCAAAACTTACTATCTTAAAGCAAAAATTCGCAACACATTCACTAATTTAAAGCATATAATAAAATGAGTATAATAGAAAATGTTAAAGCCTATTTTAGTAAAAAACTAAATAAAGAGGAAACGGGCTTGGCTCCTGAAGGAGTTTGCCCAAATTGTTGGGGAAAACAAGAATGGGATGGTGAATATTATAAATTTATTAAAGGGGAAAATGGCAACCCAAGTACTGAAACTTATGATAATTTTATAAAAGATGTTGCGCGAAAATTAGATAAAATCACCTTGAAAAACAATGCTTATGTTTGTGAAACCTGTCAGGTTAATCACAATAAGGCAAATTAGAGTTTTTGTTCATTTTGTGACTAGATATTATTTCGTTATATTGAATTTTATTTTCTACTATGATGAAAAAAAAGACAAAATTATTAATTAAGGATTCATTTTTCTCCTCAATTCTTACTTCAATTATTGTCTTATTCTTAGCAATAACATTTGTTAATATTACCTTCTTTAATCCATTTATAAAAGCATTCGAAGATTTTGATTTTCTAGACATGTATTACGCTGAAAATTTTGGCAATTCAGACGAAATCAACACAGATATAATTCTCGTTAATGTTCAAAACAATAGTCGCGAAACTATTGCTAATATGTTAGAAGAAATCCTGAAGGAAGAACCAAGAGTAATTGGGTTAGATGTGATTTTTAAAGATTTAAAGGATTTTTATTCAGATTCGTTATTAGCTTCTGTGTTAGATAATGAAAAAATAATAACTGCTTACAACTATAATGACGAAGTTTATCAATATAGTAATCCATTACTAGTAAAAAACAATAAACAAGGCTTTACCGAAATAAATTTCGACCAAGAAACTTATGTCATGCGAAATTTCAGAGGAATCCAAACAGCCATGAATGAGACTGAGCATCTTTCATTCGCCTCTCAAGTTGTTAAGCACTATTTAGGTGATTCCTACTGGAGTGAATTAAAGTACGACAAAAAACTAAGAGATATAAACACCATAAAATATTACGGCGATTATGATTCCTTTCAATACTTAGATTCCTCAGATTTTTTTACTAGCTATGATAAAAAATCTGGCTTGAAAGATAAAATCGTACTTCTTGGTTTTTTTGGTGTTCCAACAGGTAATCATTTAAACGTAGAGGATTTGAAATGGACACCATTAAACAGCAGGGTTACTGGAAAAAGTTTGCCTGATATGTTTGGTGTGGTGATTCATGCCAATATTATAAATATGCTAATTAAAAATGATTTTATATATCGCTTGTCAAATTTCTGGCTTGGTATTATTATGTTTTTATGTATGTTTTTTTGCACCATGTATTTTATCAAAATTAATAAGAAATATAAAATTAGTTACAGAACCAGAAAACGAACATTTCTATTTGTTTTCACTGTAGTTTTGATGGGACTTGCTTTATTACTTTTTAAAAGAGGAATTATTTTAAGACCAATACCAATAATTGCTGTCGCTATTTTAGCGGGAAGCTATTTTAAATACTACAAACATTTAGTTAGATATATAAAAACAAAACCAAAGTGGAAAAAGTGGAAAACATACATGAAATAAAAATATTAGCTCTTAGCTTTTTTATAGGCTGTATTTTTTCGTCTCAAGGGCAAAACGATTTTTTTGTGCATTTTTATAAAGGCGTGCCTTTTATTGAACAGCATGATTCCATAAAACCTATAAGTAAGGGAAGCATTATTGAAAAGGATGCGAAATTAATAATTAATAAAAAAGATGTTGTACACCTAATTGATGATAAAGGTGAACTTTATAAGATTAGTAAAACAGGAAAATATAAACGAAAAGAGTTAAAAAAAATAGATGCAGAAAAAAATAGTTCTTCATTTTCAAAAGCATTTTTCACCTCCTTATGGAAACAATTCACCAATGCTGCAGCAAGTAAAAAGAACAAAAGTGCTGTAGTTTATAGAGGAGATGATTTTTTATTAATGCAAAACCCAATAGATAGCGCTAAGGTGTATGCCTCTGAAATACGCTTTATATGGAAAGCCATTCCTAACAAAACCAAAGATTATTATTTCATTCTAAAAGATGTTGAAACAGGTAAACTTACAAAATTTGGCACGCCAACAAATGAACTAAGTTTATTTATGGATGATGGCATGTTAAAACAAGGTAACAGCTATCAATGGGCCATAACAGAAACCAAATTCTTTAACGAAAATGAGCTTTCATTTTTCAATTTCAGATTTATAACTAAATCCGAATTCAAAGCTTTAGAGCTTGACATTAAAGAATTGTCCAACTATTTAAAATCTCTTGGTCTAAACAAAAAAGAGATTAAAGCAACGGTCTCTGAAGACTATAAAATTTATTATTAGTGTATTAGTTCTTAATTAGTTTTATTGTTCTTGAAGCGTTTTCAGCGTTTAGCTTCACAAAATAAACTCCAGATTCTAAGGATTCAATATTAATTTGACTAAACTGATTATTAATATGCTTAACAAGCTGTCCTACAATATTATAAACTTCGACAGATTTCAATGTTTCTATTTGGCCCTTTATTGAAAATAAACCTTTTGTTGGGTTGGGTAATACCTTCAAACTGGTAATTTGGTAATCTTTTGTACCTAATAAATTTCCTGAATATTCATCAGCTCCACCAGATATAGTGATAACATTAAACTCTTGTCTTGCATTTATCCCTGACATTCCGCTATCTGATGAATTTGGATCACTATCATTAACAAACAAACGTGCATTTTGATTCCCATCTGATGCTGTAAATGTCATCCATAACACTTCTACTCCTGCATTTAAAATACCTATATAACTTGAACCGCCAGTTGCACTAAATACATAATAATCATTCGTTGGTGAAGCTCCTGGGCTTCTTATTATTCCTCCGTCAGAATATGTAGCCACTACAGTCTCATTTGTATGAGATACAGTACGTGTACCAGAAACACCATCTGTTGGGAACACAATTGTAACTCTTGAGGGTCCGCCAGTTGTTACTGGTGCTATCGCAGAAATATCTCTAGTAACATAGAATTCATAATTAGAGTTTGTCTCATTCCATCTTAAATCATAGGTAATATTCTGTGCAAGCAGTCCATTTCCAATAAACAGTAACGTAAATAATAGCGTAATTTTTTTCATATAGATTATATTAATTAATTGTTTTTTATTTCTTCAGCCTGAAGTGCTCGGATTTGGTTTTGCTCTAAGGTCGCTTGACTTCGCATATTTGAAGGTGAAGGTAATTGTTCTACAAATTCATTATATTGAGAACTATAAGTGACATTTCCTGGAAATAAAATTACCGATAGTAATACCTGATTCACTTCGCCTGAAAAAGACACATTACCATCTAGTAAAGCATCTGAATCGTAATAACCATTCACAAAATCATAGTTTGAGCTAAAAGTAATATTACTAGGCTCGAGAATAACGTCAATCAGTGTTTTATTAGTCTCCTCAGAAAAACTTACTTTTCCATCACCTGTTCCATCACCTGTCCACATGCCCAATATATTTATAGGCATTCCTGAGCTTGTTCTTGCTAGATTACCATATGTAGATTGACCCGCATCTGTAAAATCAACAATGGAAGTTGATTCATTTAACACTATGCTTGTAGCTGTCATAATTCCTAAATGATTTCTATGATTGAGAACAATATAATAATTTCCTGAAGCAAAATCAAATGAAAGCGACGATAGCCCATCTACATCTACAATATCTCCATCACGTTGTAGTAGTGCAGATTTTGAAGCTAAGATTGCCGTGTTATCATTAGCATCACGTAGTTCAACCCAAATCCAATCTACAATTGCATCAGGTCCTGTTGGTGTAAATACTGAAGCTTCACAAGTTAATAAATCTGCATAAGGGCTAATTAATGGTATATAACCTAAAACTCTTAAATCGTCTCGCATTAACGTTTCTTCTCCTGTATTTGGGTTTAAGGATGCGCCTTGTAAATACGTTTTTATTCTTAAGTCACTAATACTAATTGAAACAGTAACTGATGCTGTTTGCTCTAAACAGCCAGTAGTAGCTTGAATAGTATATGTATAAATACCAGCTCCAGCCAGCGCTGGAGACCATATTCCATTTGAGTCAGGGCTTCCTAACAAAGCAGCAAATAAAGCTTCTTCTGTAACAGTTGTGCCATTTTCAATTAATAACGTTCCGTCCAAACCTGCTGATCGCTCAATTACATTATATGCTATTTCATATACTGCTTCATCCGCAGGCCAACATGAACTTTCTTGAATGCGATAATTATATGTTTTCGTAAATGACCCAGCCCCAAAATTTGAAAATTCTATTATACCATTGGGTATTAAGTCAAACCCCAAATACCAATCACCATTAAGTCCCGCAGAAACATCCAAATAATCGTTTAAATTGAAGGAAATAGTATCACCGCATTTATATGAACTTGGATCATTAGCAATTACATCTGGTCCAGCAGTTAA
>Ga0075467_10003592_pt1 | contig 11851 bp, 6 predicted proteins | sample DEB08_DNA_9_FD_75067 | JGI IMG/M metagenome (GOLD analysis project Ga0075467, IMG submission 75067) | Aqueous microbial communities from the Delaware River and Bay under freshwater to marine salinity gradient to study organic matter... | ecosystem: Environmental > Aquatic > Marine > Coastal ...
AATTTCGAAGTCGACTGATCAATTACGGCAAGTCGTCCTACGCCGTATTTTTCGTATTGGTCGTAGTTGGTCAGAAAGTCTTTTGCGGCTTGTACGTTTTCAAATGGTTGGTCTCCGGTGAATGTTAATACTTTGGGGTCCAGGTTTAGGGCATAAAAATCTGCTGCGTCATCAGGCGTGAGGTTTCGCATAATTGTTCGTGCGGTTGTTAGGTTATATTGTTTTTTCATGGTTGGTTTTTTGTTGGCTTTTTGCCTGACTTCCGTTGGGAGGGGCTTGAATTTATGCGTTTTCGTATCCATAAAAGTAAGGGATGATTTTGGGGGATTGATTTGTGGTATGCTGGGGGGGCTTATGAAGCAGCATTGGTTGTTAGAGGGAGGAGATTGGTTGATTGGCTTCCGTATTCTTTTTTAGTTCATTCTTCTTCTGATGATTGGGGGGTGTTGGAAAAATCACTCATCATTATATTTCTCATTTGATGAGCTAGATTTATCATATCATCAATTGATGGTTTATTATCTGGAGCGAATTTTTCGAAATTTTCGTGCAATTTCGTAATGAAGTTAGTAGTGCTATTTTCTTTGTACAACTCTTCATCATTTTCTTTATTTAAGACTTTTTTTAAGGAGTCAATATTTTGGTCAAATTTTTCGATTTCGTTAACAGAAAAAAATGTTCCGAAGGTTGCTCGTATCACTTGTAATTCTAATAATCGAGATTCAGCAATTATCATATTTAACTTTTTCAATTCTTCAATTGCATTACTTCCTTCTTCCGCTAATTCTGATAATTGAGATCCAACCATCATACTTGCTTTTTCAATTGCAGCTTGCTTGGCTTCCCTCAGAAGGTTCATAAGGCTTGCATCGATAGAATTTAACTCAATCCTGCTTTCTTCACTAATTGTTCCTTGTATCTTTTCTCTTTGGAATCTATTATACCTTGAAGAAAGAGATACAATCTGATTTTCAAGGATGTCATCATCAATCTCAGAGATAAACGCTTCTAATTTCTCTATTGCTGAATCAGATTTTCCTTTCATTACCTGATTTTTAATATCAGTGAAAATTCTACTTATCTCTGCATGTTTCATTTGAGCTTACTGTTTTTTTTTCTTATAGAAGCTAACGTGAGTCCTTGATAACCCCCAAAATAAATATCAACCGCCTGCTTATTGTGTGGACATTCTCCACGGAGCCTCCTGCCAGCAAAATAAAAACGAGTGCGTACATCCTTCACAACGGATTATTTCGATTTTCTCTGTTAAGTATTGCATAAAACCTCTCCATTGATTTCCTCTAAAATAGGCCATTTCGGTTGATTTTCCGAGCTAAAGCCTCTTTTTTTGATTTGAAGGGTTGTTTCACAGCCTGACCGGTTTGCAGGTGTGTGCAGTAGTGGACAAAAAGCACTTTCCTGTCCGTTTAGCACAAAGTTTTTTAGAAGTGCTGACCTTTGATTTACTATTTCACCCGCTATTGCCACATACAAGCTGTTATTCCTTCGTTGCATTCTTTGTTACTTTGTCAATTAGATTAATGATGTAATCACTTCTCTGGTCTTCCTGGAAGTATACATGATTTTCATTAAAATTGCTTATTGATAAGTTGTCTTTCCAGTTTACTTCAATCCACTTGGTATTAGAAATGATAAACGAGTTAAGCACCAAATTTTCACCTGTTACTTGAGGCTGAACTTTCTCAGCCAGGTATTTGTAAAACTGAATTTTTGGATCGTTTATACCCTTTGAATTACGAATACCTTTAGGATCAATAAATGTCAAATACTGTTTTTTGCCTTTCTTTATCCAGAGGATGAAGTCGGGGTAAAAGTTGTTCCCTTCAGCAAAAAAACCAATACCTTTTTTGCTTTGGTTACGCAACAAGAATACTTCTTCAAGTCCCTTGGCTTCTTTTATCCGTTGCACCTGTGTCTCAAAATCTTTCATGAATAGATGCTCGGCATCGTTCAGTGCTACTGGAAATACCTGTAGTTTGCTCTCATAACCCTTACCCACATATATCAGTGGTTTGTATAGGTGCATCAAATGGTCAAAGGCTTCAATCTGGTTAGCAATCTGTATAGTTTTGAAGTTGTTTTCGAATAGCTCAGTTTTTAGCTTTACAAATTCATTTTCAATATCTTCAACATCTTCGTTTTTGTTAAGTCGAATATCATATTGCAAAATCAAATTGTCATCTGTTGGTAATAGCTTTCTGGTTTCTATATGATCTGCGTTGAACCTGTTTTTAAAGTACAGGTAGTACTGTTCAATATACTTCTTAAGTAATATTGTAACCAGATCTTGCCAAACCATTACGTTTTTGAAGGAATTGAACTCCATTTTATCCTGCGGAATGTATATCCTGTACCAGGCATTGCTCCTGGTAATTTCTTGCAATAAGTCTAAATCAATCTCCAAATTTGGGAAGCCTTTATTGGCTTTGAAATTTTGAATCTCGAAGTAAACTTTTGTCCAATCAATCAAAGTGAAGTGATGTGTTTCAAGGTAGCAAATTTGTTTTACTGTTTCTACCTTATTTGATTTGGTGCTATCCAAGGTGTCAATTTTGGGGTACCAATCCACTTCCACTTGTTTGTTCCTGAAAACATCGGTATTTAGCTCCAGCTTTACAATTTCTTTGCGTTTAAAGTTCTCCGATTCTTTTACTTGGATCAGTTTCAAATCGCTGGCGGCAATGTCAAACTTGTTTTGTGTGGGTATCGAAATCGTTACCCAATCGCCCGCATTTGTGGGTAAGCCTTCTTCTTCTAATAGCGCTTTGAAGCGCTCCATGTAGTTCGCTTTTACGCCAAATATTTGAAGTGTTTCCAGCGGACGTAAATGTTTTCTTATAGCTTTTAAATTTTCAGGTCTTTGGTAATCATCTAGTCCTAGCGAACGTTTCAAGCTAAACTCATATCCTTGCAATCGCACTCCTCTACCAAACAACTGAATAATTTGCGACCCTTCAGATTTACCAATATTCATCAAGCCCATTGAACTCACACGCCAGGAAGACCAACCCTCGGTAAATTTCTTGGATCCAATAAGCATGTTGATTTCTTGCTTAGGCTTTGTCTCGTTGATTTGTGCAAATAGAGATTCTGAAAAATCTTTATCAGTGCCCAAAATGCCGTTGTTCATTGCCAGGTCATGCAATTTTTTTTCATCACCTACATTGATCACCCCAAAATACTTATCTGTATCACCCACCCGTAGCCCTAACTCACCATTTGCACCTTTAAGGTTGTCCAAATATAGGTTTGCACCTAGGTTGTGGTTATGGAATACCTCTTTGTTTATCCCCTCAAATATTTGTTCAGGCGATAGCTCCAATTCATCCAGATATGCGAAACTGCCTTCAAAAATACTGTAACCTTTGCTATCCAATAGCCCTGCCTTATTACCCAGTATTAAGCCAATATTTTGGATACCCTCATCTTTGTTTTTTAGAAAATGCGTAAGAAAATGTACAATATCTAACACGTCCGATGTGTTAACCCCGTTTTCTTTTCTAACCGCGTTTACGCTACTTCCTACAAAAACCCATAATGGCTTAAACAACCTAAATTGTGTAGCTAATTCTGGTTTATTTTTAAAGATTAATAGTTGCTGGTAAAAAGAAAGTAGATTGGCAGTTAGGTATTTGTTCTTAAAATCAACGTTGTCTTCTTTCAAATTCAGAATGCGGTAGTCTTTACCGTATCCATCCTCGTAAAAGTATTTGTAAGAATAGTCAAACAAAATACTTTTGGCATATTCTTGGGTAAGTTCTTCTTTCTTACCTTTTGCTGCTGCACTAATAGCCTGGCCAAATGTTGCTGAATATTCAAACGCAAAACCTGTTGTACTAAGCTGATCTCTGAACCGTTTCCATTGGTCTCCACTCATTCCACCATGACCTTCATCAACTAATACCAGGTTGTGTGTTTCAAAACTATCTACCGCAACGGTTTTGTCTTTGCTTTCTTCTGATAGTTTTGAGACTTCTATAATTTCAACTTCTCTACCAGAGAATATACCAGATTGATTCTTTGTGAAAATATTGGCGGGTATACCAGAAAGCTGAAAATCTTGTAAATGCTGCCTAGATAAGGGTTCGTTTGGCGTAATCAACAATATTTTGCTCTCGTGCACCCTGCTGTGCTTCTTAGCATAGTACAAGTATTGCTTGATGTTCACGTGCATCAAAAGTGTTTTACCACTGCCTGTTGCGTTCCAAAATGCCAGCTTATTTAAGTCCGTTTCCCTGAATGGAGATACTTGGTAAACCTTTTCCCCTTTTTTTAATTTTTTGACAACAAATGCTTCAAGCTGTTGGGTGTTGAATTTCTTTATAAATTGATTTAAATCGTGCTGCAACTGCTTCTTGTTACCAAAGAATTTATCCAGGTAAATCTCCGTAAATAGCAGCGACAGATACTGAAAGTACTTCCAAACAATCATTTCATCTCTACCCGAAGATATTTCCTGGGTGTACCGAACGATGTTTTCATCATATTGCTGGAGCATTGTTTCCGTAACATCATCTGTTAAGTACAGGTGTGCTTTCAGTTGCTCCAGAAACTTGCTATTCCCTTCTTCGGTATAACCTTCGCTAGATGAAAGTTTTAGTTCTTTAAATACTTCCAATCCGTTTTTGGAGATAATTTTCGAGCCAATGGCATCTATTCCAAAAAGCGACAAGAGGTACTTGTTAAGTACTATTTTATCGTGAAAATTTGCCATTATAGTTCGGTCTCGTTAAACATTTTCTTGAAGAAGGTTTCCTCTATCAGTTTGATTTTGAACTGATCGCCAGAAGCACGTAAGTTTTCCAAATGATGATCTCCGTTGATGTAAATCTGCTGGAATTCTTTGGTGCGTTGGCTATCATAAAATCGGCGCATCAGTTTTACCACTTCATCATGGGTGGTGGTTTCGAGGTCTCGCCAGATGACTAAGGTTTTGATACCCGTACGTGTAGTGCCTTCCACTACCTTGATGTCTTTTACCCTTTGTACCTTGCTTACATACAAGCCAATGAGGTAGTTGAAGGTTTCCACCAAATCTACCTTGGTAGCTATCAGTTCATTGTTTTCGGTAACTTTTAGCTGGTAATCAAATGGCTTGCGGAACATGTCTAAATTGAACAAATGCTCGCGGCTTTCCATTTCCAGCATATATTGCAACAAGTATTCTTCTTGTGCTTTGCCACTAAAGTCAAGCTCGGTTTTGGCTTGTAAGTATAGGTTGTTGAGCGTGTCTTCATAACTCTCCAAGACTTGGTATTTTACAATTTGAGAAATACCACCCTTGTCTTGGGGCTTGCCGTTTTTCCAGTTATCGGAGTAGATTATTTTCTGAATACGGGGTTTGGTAACCGTGTTGAAATAGGTGCCCATTTCTACCAAGATGTATTTACGATTTACATTGTCAATCTTGTTTAAGCTTATTGTTGCATGCCCCGTTGTTCCAGACCCAGCAAAATAGTCTAGGATATATTTTTTATTCTCGTCTACAGTCGCTTCGATTAAAAGTTTATAAAATTGAACTGAATGATTGTACGGAAAGTTAAGATTTAGCTTGTCTAAATCTGCCTTCCCTCTTGTAGCGTCTTGGATGACTGAAGTTAGTTGCTGTTTTTTGTCTACTTTCAAAATCATTTTTTGTCTTGGCTGAGTTGTTTCATCAGGTCCAAACAAAATTAGGCCCTTATTCACCATGTCATTTAATGTATCGGGTGTTCTTGAGAACCCATTGGGAGGCACCACACAAGGTTTTTTAGTTAAAGGATGTATTAAAGGCTGAAAAAACTTTTTATTATCTCTTTTTTCAGGTGCTCTCAGACTTACACTTTGATAAACATTCCATTTCTCATCTAAATATCTATAAGCAGTTTCACCGCCAGAAAAACCTTTTTGATTGTTTAGCCATTCTGTAAATTCCTTTTTTGCCTGATCACAAATATTTACATATTTTGTTCGCAGTGACTCAACTTTGTTAAGAATCAATTTTGTATTTTCTGAACTTAAATTTATCGTTTGAATAGATTTATTCTGCCATAATATATATTCATGTTGAGTTGCAATTCCTGCTCCTCCTGTCATAGGATTTCTTTTGTCCCAAATTATAGTTCCTGAATTAACAAGACCTAAGTCAATTGTCATTAAAAAGAGTCGTTCGTATTCATTTTCATCTATATGACATACAAATGACCCTATATCATTCAATAGTGACTTTGATAGTGAAATCCTATCGAACATAAATGATAGCCAGGAAGAGGATTGAAAGCTGTTTTTGTATAAAAAACCGCTAGTATTGGTATTGTAAGGAGGGTCAATATGTACTGTATTAATTCGTTCTGTTAGCTTTTCCTGAACTAGATTCAACGCCTGAAAATTCTCAGAATTAATCAACAACCCATTGGTTTGCGCATCCAAATCATCAAATTCAGCGAGCAAACGGTCTTTAAAAAGTTCATCAAAAAATTGGGTATCTAACACCAAAAACGGCTCAAATACCAATTGCTCGGCGTTTTGTATATCCACATCAAACAAGGTTTTCCATTCCGCCAGTTGGGCTTTGTTTAGGAAAATCTCATGGTAGTACGAGCTTGGAATTTTATCCAGCGTAATGCAGTAATCGGTGCGAATCACAAACTTCTTTTTCAGCCATAGCTTTTTCTGAAAGTTTTCTATTTGTGCCAGAAACTGAATTATTTTTTGTGCCACCACTTTAATGGCTTTTACCTTGCTGAGCTGTGCAACAAAAAACTCGGTTTGTTTGGTGTTTATATCATCCAGATACAATACCTCGTTTTTAATATAGAAATCCAACTCACGGGATAAAAAACCCCCAAGATCCTTGTGGATAAAGTAATCGAAGCTATTTTTGGATACATAGTCGTTCAAATGTTTCTCCAGCAAGGTACGCTTGCTGTTTTTCTCCGTAGGGCTTAGGGTAAACAGCGCGGAATGGCTTCTGGGTACTTTTTCACTTAGCAGTTCAAGGGCTTCGCTTAATAAGGATTCTTGTTTCGTCGACTTCGCAAAGGGTTCGTACGTAAAGTTGAGGAACAATTCGCCTTCGCTTTCTTCCACCGGTAGTTCCGCGTAAATAGCAAACCTGCGTTCTACATTGCCCTGGGTTTTGTTGTTGTTTTGCTCGGTGCTTACCTCCTTTAACTGAAAAGTTACCTTTTGACCATCGGGAGTATTGAAGCTGTAGTTTTTAAAATTCTCAGATGATTTGATGTAGTACTGGTCATGGTTTGCCCAATGGAGCTTTACTTCTTCGCCTTCGTAGGGAATGGCGTACACGTCTTTCTTGTACCTGCGCATGGAGATGAAGTCGCCGTCCTTGTAATACCTGCGGAAGAAGTTGGCCAGATGCGAAAACACTTCCTGCTCCAGTACATCAGAATTTTCAATGCCTTGTAGCCGTTCTTTCAAGGAGTTGTATTTGGGGCTGTCTTCAGCTACAATACCTGCATCAGTTAGGTTTTTCTTTAAGGTTTTCAGCTCGTTCTCAATCTCTGTTTTATCCGATGACTGGGTTTCGCTTAAAGCCTGCTTAATATCTTCCGGTAGCTGTTTGTCAATAAACTCATTTACTTGCTTGCGTTTCTGATTCATGATACGGTAAATACCAAAATCCAAATCAGCTTTATTCAGTTCAAAAATATCGTTGAGTACGCCTTTTAATTGGCTATAATTGTTCATGTTAAATGATTTCAAATGAAACAGTGAATAATTCTTCTTCCTTGATGGTTCGGGTTAGTTTGCTTTTGGCTTCGCTAATCATGCTGTCACGTTGTTCGTTTATTTCGTCTTCACGGTCGTAAATCTCTTGTCTTAGCCGATTGTATTTGCGTTTAATCTTAGATATTTTCTCTTGTAGCTCAATGAGCTCCTCGGCTAAAATATTTTCCTTGTGTTGCTCACGTTCAAGGTCACGTATTTTTTTGCGTTCCTCTTTCAAGTCAATTTCCAAGGAATGAATTTTATCATCGGCCCAATGCTCAAATTTAGTAAACTCACGTTGCATAAATGCAGCATCCGTCTTTTCAAGATGATCCAGTTTCTTTTTCTTGTTTTTTTGGTGCTGCTTTTCCAGTTCATCTAAATCGTGCTTCTCAAACTTATCTGTTTGAATTGTTACGTTTAGGAGGTCACGAACATTTTGTTCTGAAAGTACCTGTTTGTCTTTGGTCGTACCTGTCAAAACCAGGGTATCGTGCTGTTCAATCTCAGAGTTTACAGCTAGGTTGCTAATTTTGATAAGGCCCTTAGCGCCCCTTAGTTGATCAAGCTCCTGGTATCTTATGGGTGAAGATGCTAAATCAAAGATCAAATGGGCTTTCTCTGTTTTTTCTGCTTTTGCTCTGGCTAACAACTTTTGCGCAACCTCGCTTTGTATACGATAGTGCCTAGCATCGGTTCGCTTTTTATTCAGCGTATATCTATCGCCATTTTCTGTCAGGGTAAACGTGAAGTCTTCCACTTCAAACACCGCCATGGCTTGCAAATAGTACCGAGTTATTTCCCAGAGCCACTTTTCAAATTTCTCAAGGAAGGTTTTTGTTTCCGAGTAAGTAATCCGTAATTTATTGATTACACTTCCTTCAAAGTTTTCAAATAGTACACTTTGCACTTCTTTGATGCGTTTGTCAATGGCATCTCTAAACTCTTCCTCCAGGGCTTTGAAGTAGGCATCAATCTCCGCTTTGGTACGACATTTTTTGTACGCCTCAATCATGCGTTTTTCAAAGTCAACACCATTTTCAATTGCACCTAACACATGGTCTGAAGAACCAAAGACACCTTGGAATAATGTGTATTTCTGATTGAGTAATTCAAAAACTCGATTTTCAACTTCATTTTCGCTATTTAGGAAGTTTAATACAACCACATCATGTAATTGTCCATAACGGTGACATCTGCCAATACGCTGTTCAATGCGCTGCGGATTCCAGGGCAAATCGTAGTTAACCACCATACTACAAAACTGCAAATTGATACCTTCGGCAGCAGCTTCGGTGGCAATCATTATTTGGTAGTCATTACTTTTAAATGCATCTACCAATGCGTTACGAATGTCCACACTTTTTGAGTGGGTTAGTTTACCGTAGTTGTTTTTATCAGCAACCCATTTCTGGTAAATAGAGCGGGAGAGTTCATCATTGTTGTTGCCGTTGAACAACAAAATATTACCCTTGTATTTTTCTTTTGAAAGGCGTTCAAACAAGTACTGTTGGGTACGGATGGATTCCGTGAATATTAATGCTTTTTGGTTTGCCCCCAGCTCTTTTAGCTTGCTGAAACCCGTATCTAAAGCAACAATTAGTTTTTCTCCCTTTTCGTTATGTACAATGCTATTGGCTAGGAGTAGATATTCAGTGAGGTTGGCTATTTCTTTTTCAATGTTTTCTTTGTCCAGAATTGATATCTCTAAAATTACTTCATCTTCGTCCATGTCAGCATCCTCACGTTCATCGTCAAAGTTTTCATATTCTTCTTCAAACCAGGATATTATTTCCTCTTCAACCACTTTTGAATTTTCAAGCATGTAGTTTAATCGCTTGATCAATGCCTCAAGGGTCTTACCAATTGCAAATGATGAAGATCCTAATAGTTTGAACATCACCGATTCCATCAAGTGTCTTTGCGCCCTAGGTAAAGCATAGATGGTTTCGCTGCGTAGGTACTCCAGGACATTGTTGTACAGTTGTTGCTCTTCTTTGGTAGGAACGAATTGTTGTGTAATTGGAATGCGCTCTCGGTAAGGTACAAATTCACGAACATCTTGCCTCAATGTTCGGTGAATAATTGGTTTTAATTTATCCTTTAGTTCAAAAAGGTCACAATCACCATTTACATACTGCTTCCTGAATGTTTTTATATCACCGAATACAGCTTGATCAATGATACTTACAAGCCCATATAATTCATCTAAACGATTTTGAAGAGGCGTAGCGGTAAGCAATACCTTTTTATAATCTTTGATTGCATTTTTTATTTTAGCGGCAATGCTCTCGGGATTCTTATGAACGTTACGCAAGTAATGTGCTTCGTCTAATACTACCAAATCCCAAGAAGTAAGTTGAATGAACTCAGCCTTCTTGCTGGCAAACTGGTATGAACAGATTTTAATCGTTTTGCCATCGTCAAAGGGGTTTTTATTACCTTCTTTGTATTTCGCATTAAAATTCTTGCTCTCCATCACTTCAGATTTCAAGTAGAACTTATCTGACAATTCATTAACCCATTGTTTACGTAAGGAAGATGGGCAAATGATAAGGATTCGTTTTTTGTTCTCAGCCCACTGTTGACTTAGTAAGATGCCGGCTTCAATTGTTTTTCCCAAACCAACCTCATCTGCCAGGACAGCACCTTTGGAATAAGGAGACTTGAAAGCAAATAAGGCAGCTTCTACCTGGTGTGGGTTTAATTCTACTTGAGCGTCCATTAATGTAACACCGAACTTTTCAGATGAATCCGAGCTAGCTCGTTTAGAAAGCTCGTAAGCGTAATATTTGGCTTGGTATGGTGTAATCATTTAGTGTCTTATTCTGTTTATATACAATCAGGCTTAGCGGTTGCATCTACACTGTTTTTCGCGGCTGCGTTGGTTTTGTGGGTTGTTTTTGTCGCAAAATACCCCTTCTGCACAAACGTAGCCCCGGAACCACATCCCACAGTTCTTTTTCCAGTTGTTTTATTGGTTCGGTTGTCATGCCTTTGCTGTTGTTAAGAATTGCACGGTTTAGTACCACCTTTGACCACGAAAGCAAGCCCATTATTTTTCAACCGCTCCGGCAAATGTAATGCGTAAATCATCTTTCCCAGAATGATTTTGTCAATGCGCCGGTGGTTCTTTTGTTGCTTCAATTCCTCCAACCACTCATTCGTAAAACAGTGTTCTTCGATCATTCGATATGTCTTTTACGAGGTGGTACATGTGGTTCGTCATGAATTGCTTGATGTTTTGCTCTCTTTCCCTGCGTTTGGCATAGCTGAATAGTTTGTTGAAATTGATGGCATAGTTACTAAGTACATTTTCGTAGATGTGCATCAATTGACTGGCCTTGCGGCGCGGGGTAGAGTTGAGTAGTCTAATAAGATGGAGTATGCGATATACCCCTTTTTCTGTACTAGAAGACATTGGTGTTTATTTAGAGCGTCAGAGAATGCTTAAATATACAATTTTTTACCATTCCACCATCCCCCCCCAATTTTTCAAATCCCCCCCAATTCCCTACCTTCACCCCAAACCAAAAAACTATGAAATTCTTAACAGACCTCAAGGCCGTGCTGCTGGCGTATTACGACACCTTTGTGGCCGTGCTCCCCCGCATTGTGCTGGGCCTGGTGGCCTTTCTGATTATTTTTGCCCTGGCCGGCCGCCTGCAGCGCCTGCTGAAGAAGCGGCTGCTCAGGACCCTCGACGATCCGCTGCTGAGCGACTTCCTCTCCCAGGTACTCAAGGTAGTGCTGGTGACCCTGGCCATCCTGGTCGCCTTTATCATTATGGGCTTAGGGGGTGCCGCCTCCGGCATCCTGGCGGGCGCCAGCGTATCGGCCTTCATCATTGGCTTTGCCTTCAAAGACATTGGGGAGAACTTTCTGGCCGGCATCATTATGGCTTTCGACCGGCCCTTCCAGATCGGCAACTGGGTGGCCATTGCCGGGCACGACGGCACCATTGTGGGCCTCAGCCTGCGCGACGTGCACCTCAAGACCTTCGACGGGCGCGACGTCTACATCCCCAACGGCATGATTGTGCGCAATCCCATCGTCAATTACACCCAGGACGGCTTCCTGCGCCGGGAATTCACCGTGCAGTTGGGCAAGGAGAGCGACG
>Ga0075467_10003594_pt1 | contig 11850 bp, 22 predicted proteins | sample DEB08_DNA_9_FD_75067 | JGI IMG/M metagenome (GOLD analysis project Ga0075467, IMG submission 75067) | Aqueous microbial communities from the Delaware River and Bay under freshwater to marine salinity gradient to study organic matter... | ecosystem: Environmental > Aquatic > Marine > Coastal ...
AAGTCCGAAAGTGTGCCATCGAGTGCATCGAGCTCTTTCTAAGTCATCAGTTCAGTGACGACTTTGATGACTGGGAATTTGTCATAGATGGCTGAGTTGTTTTGCTCAACAATGATCCTGTTCTCTCTGTCCCAGCTGGCGCCCTCCAGCCAGAGGCCATAGACGTAGGCTGTGTTGGGGATGGCAAGGCAGTTCTCGGCCGTGGGATCTGAAAAGTCCAAAATGTGGTAGGTGTTCTTGATCATTCTTGCAGGGATGTTTTCAGCTCTGGATTTCTTCTGACGCAGCGCGTTCAAAAACTGCGATGGGTCAAAGAAGGCTGGCACCCACACAGCAGGCACCTAGGTGTTCACTCTGAGCAGGTGTTGCCAGAATTTCACTTTTTCGACAAGCTCAATACAGAAGTCTGCAAGAGTCACATATGCAGTCTGGAATGCGAACTTGCGCCACGAGCTTGGAATGATGTTGCCTTGGATCTAAGACCAAAGTTTCTCGATTTCTAAAGGCTTCATGTACTTGCCATCAATATGTTCAATCAAGTTGAGCACATCAGATTCCATCGCACCAACAAGTGCCATGAACTGGCGGCACTCAATGGCAAAGACGTTGTTGACGGCCTTGACGTGGCTGAAGGGCAGCTTTAGCTCGACTGTTCTAGGACTAATCATGTTCTGTAAGACTTTTCTCAGCTGTCTGGCTGTCGCTGACACCTTTTTGTCGTACTCGTCTCTCATTGGCAGTTCTTTCTAGTCAATCTTTTCATCGAAGCGATCACAATCAGTCTTGATGTCTTAGTCAAGAGAGGAATGGCGCAACAGCTTCTGCATCTTGACAAACAAGGGCAGAAGTGCATCGGCTGACTGGTCCTCAATAGCATCCTGGTTGAAGTACTAAGAGGCAGAGTGAGTCGACTTTTAAAGCTGAGCCTTGCTCTGATTCTGATTCTCTCCAAGCAAGCTCATTGAGTTGTCTTGGTAGAGACCTGGCCAACGGTCGCCTATATTTGCAAGTAAGGCGTTCTAGGCTGATTGAGTATGCAAGCTGGACTTGGCAAGACTGATTCTAATCGACTGGTTCTCCAAGTCAAATTAAAGGTCTTGATAGCCCATGGCTTTCTTGGCAACCAATGCACGATTCAAATGGTAGAGTCTCCTCATGATGTCAAAGGAGCGCACCTTGAGTACATATCTCTCTGAGTTTCGGTTGAAGCCGTAAACCTCACAAGGATCTTGCTTTGGAAGCTGCTTTTCAACCCACTCAATGAACTCGTCATCATATCGAGGGAATCCGTAGTGACCCTTGTTCATGTCTGGCAGAGCTCTCACGCACTGAGCAAGCGTAGGATCAATCAAGTCCTCAATGATAGCGTTCAACTTCCTCAAATCTTCTTCTCTGGATATCTTGCCAGAGAAGTTGACATTTGCATAGAGATACTTGAGCATACGAACTTATGTTTCTTTGTCTTAGACAGACTGTCCTAAGTAAGAGATCAGTTGTTGCTCACTGATTGAGAAGTCACTAGCATCGAATCCGCTATAGATGTTCCATCCGAGTGGTCCATACATCTTTCGACCATCAAGCACTGAATGTAGATAAGACAGTGCGAAGTACATGTTTTTGTGCATGACATAGTTTGGTCCGCGGCGCCAGGTTTAGTCTTTCTAGAACTCCTCAGTAAATCTCTCCATCTTAAGCTTAATTCCAGTTGGCTACTAAAGAGCGACTTTGACCGACTGCTTGAGGATCATGTGAGGACAATTGTCCATTTGCACTGAACTAAGGAACAGTCTGAATTTTTGACTGGAGATCTCTTCAGGGAGCTTGGCGATGATAAGCTCGAGTTCATCGACCCACTCATCAGCAAGCTGTAGGTTCTCAATCAAGACCCAGTCACCGGCAGCAGCTGCTTTCGCGATAGCTTCTTCGATTGTCTTGTTGAGACCTTTACCGACTTGGAAGTGGTGCAACTTTGTGGTCGAGTAGCCTTGGATCCGCTTTTGGTAGAACAGCTGCAGCTCGTTAAATACGTTGATAGAATGAGTCACGAGGAAGTAGATGGGTGATGATGGAATCGATTCCTCATAAGCCTCTTTGATTAGCAGCTGAATGTTATTTTCTGCTGACTTCTTAGCAGGTGCAAGGTAAACTTGAGCGTTGTTTTTGCCTGTTCCGTCGAAGCGACCTGTTTGTAAGCCTTATGACATCTTGTGTCTACGCCACGCCAGAGTGCCATCGGGGTCGATGAATTTCGCCAGGACGTCAAGCTCGAAGCTCATGTAGTTAAAGTCGTAGACTGTGCCAACAATCTTGTGAAGAGCCTGCTGCATCAGATCAGGTCTCACACATCGCTGCATTGCTAGCTCACACTAGCACTTGACAATGAACTCTCTAAGCATGATAGCTTTTCTTTCAGTTTTAGTTTTGCGTTGCATGTCATTGAAGCGATCCTTAAAGTTGAGCTAGTTTTAACCAGGGGCCTTGTCCACGAGATATCGTGCCATCTGTTCTTGCTCATCTTCCAGAGCCTGTTCATCCTCGTAGTAGTCTTTGTTGCGCTCGTAGGCATTGTACTTAGACACCTTTGGAGGCGACGCTTGCTGCTCTGGTGAGAGCTAACCCACCTTTTTAAGACTGCCAGCCGCGCCATCTCCACTTGCAACAGCAGTAGGTGACTTGGGGTCTTTAGTAAAGGTCGACTTCTTTTACTGTGATGAAGCTGCCGCATCCTTTATTTCTTCCTCTGACTCCTCGTCTTCGCTCGACTCGGTTACCTGCCACAGGTCTGAGTCAGCAAGAATTTCGTCTGCCGTCCATATTTTTTCATCTGTCTGGTCTCGCTTAGAGGAAGCCCTAGACTCTGTGTTTCTGTCAACAATCTGTTCATTGTTCTCAGAGTCTTCATTAAGATCCTTTTTGGTAATCTGCTGCTCATGCTCTGTCACACTCTTGAGTGACTCATTATCTAGCAAGTTGCCAATGTTGGTCTGTGACTTGTGCACCTTGCCAGTGTCTTGGAAGTGGGGATCTTTGATGATCTGGCCTTGGGACATCTGCTACTTAGACTGAGGTTTGATGGGTGGAGGCAAGTGTAGCTTGGCTGTCTTTTTCTGTACCTCAGCATCGTCTTTGCTCGTCTCCTTACTCTGCATGACACTTTGCACTCTCTTTGACCCCTTAATTGTTTTTTGCTTTTTGGTGCCTGTGCTTGGCAGCTATGGCTCTTGGTCGAAGAAGTCTGACAAGTCAATCTGGTTTCTGTTGGGTAGGTCAGCAAATGCCACGTGTTTGTGGTCGAAGAGCTGGTTCCACACAGCTGGGTTTTCCTTGATGTGACCCTGCAAGTTGTCTTTGTTGAAGGGTTTGATGTTGGACAGGGCATCGAGTTCAGCCCAAATCACATCGTTCATCCAGTGAATGCCTATAGAGGGACCTGGTGAGATGACGTCTTGTCGGATTTTCTTGCTACCTGTCATTGAGAAAATGAGCAGCTCGTTGTCCAGAAGCTCTTCAGCAAGCAAGACTTTGATGCTGATGAAGTATGTGACGAGCTGACGATCATCTTGGAAGCAAGAGAAGATCGTCTTGCGGATCAATTCTTGAGTGAAAGACTTTATCAGAAGTGAGATGCGCTCATCAGCTGAAAACTTGTGGTTCAGCAGCTTGAAGTCCTCGTCTTCAATCGTGATTTCTTTGTTTGAGTTGAGAGCGTTCGCTTTAGCTAGTGTCTGGTTGAACACATTGAAGAACCACTTCATACTGAACTAGTACATCTTGTTTACTTGGTAAAGCTCTGTTACTGCGAAGTACAGATTTGCAGCTCTTACAGCGACTGGTGCGTACATCAAACGAGTCTTGTTCAGGAACTAGTTTGTGTTGTTAATCTTCTTGAGCTTCTCTGCAACAGTCTCAGCGCACACCTTACTCTCCTTCAAAACCTCGATCAACTTGTCATTGTTCAGGAGATCCTTGACGTTAGGAGAAAGGTTTTTGAGGATCTTGTTCTCTGTGTCTTTGAGGAGCCTTACATTTTCGAAGGTTGCTTTTGAGTTCTCATTGAAGCTTTCTTCGAGATCGGGGCGTTCGTTTGCGACGATCATGGATAGCAGGTTCTGCGTTAGGCCCTCCACAGTGACGTAGAAGTTGACTTAACATACATGATTGGTGATGTTGCAGTCATAGTGAGGCTTGGCTAAGTTTGTCAAGATGAACAAATCGAAGCCTGGATCGTACTTGAGAGGTCTTCGACAGAACTTCAACATCTTTTAGTTGCCATACTTAGTGATTTCACGACGCACTAGACTTTCAATTGCTACGTCCACCTTCTCGTTCAAATTTTCAATCAGAACAATCTTGCCAAGGTCGATTGCGATTTCAAGAGTTCGTCTGAAACCTGGGTCATTCTGTTTAGTTGAGATGATACCCTGGCCTGCATACTACTTCCTAATCCAGTTCCATGCAAGTTGCTGAGGATCAATGATCATTCTGTAGCGTCTCGTTTTGTTTAGGATTAATCCATTATCTGTGGAGAAGGTGTCAGGAGGGAGCTGATTTGCATGCCACTCTCTAATCTTGAAATTGTCGCCAAAGAGTTCTTGGAAACCGAATATCTCACTGTACTGCAACTCAGACTTCTTGAGGCACTTTTGCCACTCTGTGACCAGGTCTAGTCTATACTTTTGAGTAAAGCCACCTGCCATAGTGATATAGCCAGCAGCCAGCAATACGTCTCCTTGCACTGTGTCGTACTTTGAGTTGAGCATTCGTGTGCACACAACCCATTTCTACTGCTCAGCATTGAGTCCCTTCATGAGAGTGTCTGCTCGTCTCTTGCGCAAGATAGTTGAATCAATCTTCTCTTTAAGATCATCGATCAGCTTTTGCTTGTCCTTCTGATGGGCTTCAAGTCCATCGAGGTTGTGTTGCAACTCTTTGATTTCCTTCTGCTTCGCCTTTAGATCTTTGTTGCGCTCCTCGTGCTACTTTTCTGCTAGGGCAAGGGCATCACGACGGGGCTGCATGTCCTGGAAAATATAGAAGTAGTCTCTAATGGCCTTAACCCATCTGAACAGACCTGCAGCAGCTTAGAAGGCCTTGTGGGCATTTTCATAAGTGTAGTCAGCCTCACTGAGAATGTCTTCTACCTGTGTCATCATTTCTGTTGTCAAACGACTCTTGTCGTAAGTGACCAAGATTTCAGGCAGACGAGTATTACCTAGGACATCTGGACCGATGGCGGCCTTCCAATAGCTTGGCTTGTAAACTCCTTTAGTGTTCTTTTTCACAATTGGCTCAACATTTAGTAGGATGCAGATGGCCTTCATGACAAGCTTTAGCGTCCTTGGTGGGTGGTCTAAAGTTTTTACCTGGCTCACATCGTACTTCTAGATCTGTTGCATTGAACTTAGGGCTTCTTTAATGCAAGGAACGATTTTGTCAAGAGCTTCTTAAGCCTCTTCTTTGAGCATGAGTGCTTCTTGGACAGCAGCATTGCATTCGTTCTCTTCATTCATGAGCCGTTCCTTCTGTAGTCGAATCTTCTGGTACTGCTCTTCAATGTCAACCACGACTTCGACAAGCTACCTCTACTTTTCTTGCATGACTGGAGTCTTTTCACGAAGCTTCGAGCTGTAATACTTGACCTCCTTCATGGTCACTTTGAGCTTCTCAAGGCCTTTATTGTACCGATTTTGAATCTCAACCACGTTCAGCTTCCTTTCTTCCAGCAGTCTTGTAAAGGTGCGGAAGGTTCTGATGAAGAAAACAGGAGTGAAGTAGAGGATGTGTGCGTGCTCTTCATGGTAGCGCTTAGCCATCGTGTTGGTCGCTTGATACATGAGGCAGACGGCACTGAGGATCTTAGGATTGATCGCCTTTTCTTTGTCTTTGTTGTAGAGATCCTCTTATTCAGGTGTTTTAGGATCTCTTGGTCGCTTATCAATCTCCTCGTTGTAGCGTTCAACGAAAATCTTTTATCCGATCTAACTCAAGTCGTCCAACTGTAAGTTTTGAATGAAAATCATCTGAGAGTTGATCATGAGTTGCTTGTGCTTGTCCATTTTCTCACGGAAGTTTTACCCTGATGGTGTGAAGTTGAATATCAAATGGAAATTCTTGCTGACTTTCTGGAGGAAATTGTTGTACAGTTTGTTGCGAACACCTGCATCAGTCTTAATTACGTTACGCATATCTTTCAAGAACGCTAATTCATCAACGGGGACGTCAGCGGTTTTGCTATCTTCTTATCCCTTCTTGCCTCCACTTAATGCGTTCTATGACTTTTTAAGTTAAGTCTGGATGGAGACAAGTGCTGCTAGAATGTCGTGTTGTCTGGTGATCTCAGAGCACACGTTTGACTTGACCAGGGTTTCGAGATCTTTGTACCAGGAGTCTTGCAAGATTCTGTACTCGTCACAAACATAGGCCATCTGTTTGTCCTCAGAGGCCGCATAGATAATGTTCTTGCGCAAATCTGATCGCCACTCATCATCCACGAAGTTAGGGTGCAGCTCCATCTTGTTGTACTGAATGCCAGCAGCGAAGCAAGCCAAACGAGTCATCATGTTGATTCCATAGCCTTTCATTCCAACAATGATTACGTGTCCATTGTGGACTGTCACAGCTCGAACGATCTTCAACAGATGTCTGTTAAACTCTCGGAAGAGGGTCAGAGATATTTTGGCTTTGTCAGGCTACTCGTTGTACTTTGAAAGATAACCTTCAATCTTTTCATGGATGAGTTTCTCGATGGGTTCATCAAGTCGACCCTCAGGGGGTTTGATCTCACAGTAGTAGCCATCTACGTCCATGTTCATGATGCTGAACCAAAGGTTGTCCTCATCTTCGATTGGCCAAACGCGCTTGTAGGCATCATTATTATTAGTCTTTGAACTACCTGGGACAGTTAGTGGCGGCTATCCATCTATTGTAGGCTAAGAAGCGAGATGTGAGACATTTGGAAGATTTGCTGTGTCAGCGTGTCGATCAGAACTCTGAGGTAACTTGACTTCTTCTTGTTGATCTCCATCGACGGGGGCTCCTTCCTCATTAGTTGTCGTCTTGGCTTCCAGCTCTTTGTTTGGCATCAGGTCAAAAGAGTCCCAGACCAGCTTCACTAAAGAGTCTTTGAACCACTTGAGATCATGTCGCATGATAATCTTGTCTGCATACTAACGGATGCACTGGTGATAGAAAAGCTTTACAAGCGAAGCCTCGTTTTTGAGGTAGTTTCCCTCAACTTTGCAGAAAGCTGTCACAAACTTGAAGCACTCTCGATAGTTGAATGCGTAATGGACTTTGAGAGGTGTTGGCTTCATGTTCTGGAAGCAGAGTTAGAACAGGGAGTTGATAGCATTGGCTAGTCTAGGAATCAGAGTGGTGATTTGTGAAGGCCAATCTTATGACTGAATCTCGAACAACTGGGTCATAATGTGTACAGAGGAAACTTCATCGAATCCAGGCATACCAATCAGAGCGAACCTAAAGAGGAGTCGTGGAGGCGTGCGCAGGATTTGCTCTGCCTGGATGTTGATACACGAAATGAGGTTTGTGTCATCGATTACTCTATGACTCTTGTGGGATGCTGAATACCATTCTCGAGTCGTAAGAAGATCGCGCAACACTTCTAGACCTGGCAAATCATTGTATTTGTCCATCTACGCCATGTGCATGTCTTCAAGGAACACAATCAGCTTGTGTTGATCTCCTTCAGGCTTCAAATGACCAGTGTCCGTGAGAACTTCCATCTAAACAGAGTTCATCGTATTTCCCATTTCATCTTTGGCATCCACATCAGCAACTTCACGTCGTTTCACAGCGAGACTCCTCTCGATGTTATGTTTGATGGTGGCGACGTCTGTGTAGTGACTGCACGTGATGTGCTCAACGTAGTATTTCTGAGCAAACTACAGCATTTAGTTGAACATCATGTCCTTGATCAAACCACTCTTGCCACTTGCTCCCTCACCGAAGACAAGGACAGGCTTTTGTGTCGTCAAAAGCAACTCCATGATGTAGTTGTACCTGATAGAGTCGGGTGTCGGGATAGTCACATTCTAGATTAATCGCTGTTGAGGGAGCATTTCATTGTAGCTGATCTGCATGCGAGTCAAATCTTTTTGGATGTCAAACTTAGCCCACGAATTGGTGTCCAGATTGAAGTAGCAGTCAAAGACCGTCAGATTTTGCTCGAATGGATAGTCGGAGATAAACATTGGTTTCTCTACGCTTTCATCAAACTCAGATGTGAATCCTGCAGCTGTCTTTTGCTAGAATCCGTCCTTTGAAAGTTTTCGTGTCAGCTGTCTAATCAGCCGGTTGTTTTGGCCAAATCGACTCATCATTTGACTGTTAGTGACGGTATTTCTGCGTTCCATTTGAGCTGGAGGTAGTTTCTAAGCTGGCTTGCCAACCATCTTGTCGTCATTGGCTACGTTTTGGGCGGCGTTCTTTTTCTTGACCTTCTGATAGGTGCCGAAGTCAGACTTGGCACCCAAAATGCGCTCCTTCAAGGCGTCACCAAGCTACTTACGAGCGGCCTTGTTGAAGACAGGAGCGAAAGTCCAAACGAGGGAAGTGATGACAAATGCCTCTGACCAGATAGGTAAATACTTCAGCGAGTTTTCATAGCGACTCTCTTAGTTGTAGAAGTCATTATGGGCGAGGCGAGCATCACTCCTCTTACCTACTCCTGTGAAATTGTCACCAGTAGTGGCATCTAAACGCAGCTCTAAGAACTAGGCCATGATGGCCATGCCCTCAAAGTTTTCTTCGTCTTCAGGCATTATGTCCTAGCGGCGAACTCCATAGGCTTGCCCAACTTTGAGCAGGAGAGGGTTGGGAGTTCCATCTTCTGAGGCCGACGCATTTTGCTTGATAAAGTCATTCCAGTAGCCACTGAAGAAACTGTCGAGCAATTTGACATAGTTCTGAATAAGCCAATGGTAGTCAATACCTGGCATAAGCAGAGCTTGTCTATGCTTTTAGTTGTCAAATATTCTCATGCACTCAGGCATGAGCCAGTTAGTTTGATTCTCAATGTCTTTGACAACATCTGCCATGTTTGGTGGTAGACGTTGGAGATACTAGTTGAAGATCTGCTTTGGCTTGTTTACATCAGCCCTGGCAAGGAAAACCAAACCACATCGAGATATAGTTGCAGGAGTGCAATTCGCCAAGCTGTCAGTCTCAAGAAGTAGACACATACCATCTGAAAGCTGAATTGTTTCTCCATTTGGCAGGTTCATCTTACGATTTTCATCGAGGATAGAATTGAGATTCTCTACCCAGTAATGATCGATAGGACCATCCATTTAGATCCACTTTTTGGCAGAACTTTTGTCAAGACTGAATCTACGGAAGTGTTCAGTGAATTGACCTTCACTCCAAACATAAGTTTCACGGTTTACTTCTCCAAAAAGTTCTTTAAGCTTTAAGGACTTTGGATTAATTCTGACTGTCTAGACACCTCGTTGAACAAGATCTTCTTTGAGACCTTCAATCTCCTCTTTGTCAAGTTTTGACTTCTTGTATAGGTCTGACCATAGTTGGTTTTTAGACTTGGCAGCATTCTTTTTGCCTTTCTTCTTGTCAGTCTTTTTCTTCGTTTCTATGCCAGTGTCATCCATATCGAGATCATTATCATCACCTGTCTTTTTTTTGGTCTTTTTGCCTTTGGCTTGCTTCGGGTTTTCCTCCTCCGCCTTTTACTCTTCCAAGAATTTGATGGCGATGTCCTTGAGTTTCTTCTTTCGACACTGAGATATTCTAATCTTGAGCTCGTTGCCCATCGCCTTGTTCAGTGCAGTCTCCAAGATAGTCTGGAGAGTACTTTTTCCAGATTGTGTGTCACCCAGAATGATGCAGCCTTATTTTACTTGGACTATTTCGTACATTTAGAACGCCTTTTCATTCATTTTTCTATTGTAGTCAAGTTTGTGTTCTTAAAAGCTGGCGAAGACAAGCTCGGTCAAGTTGCTATAGTTGCTGCCCTCTGGCTGCAGCTTGGGCACAGATCCTAGGAAAACGTCTGAGATGATGCCATTGATACTGTTCAGCATATCATGTGAGAACTTTGACGTGTTGTAGTCCTTTACTGCCTTCACAATAATGTATTCTTCTAGCTCGACCTCTGTCACTCTTTGATTCGCCTTGAGTCCAATTTGCTTCATGATGATTTCAGTCTGTCGTTTTTTCCAACCTTTGTCATTTGCAAAAATTTGTTTGAACAAAGGTCCTTGCAAGCGCTTCTATTTTTCAGGTTCTTCATTCATTCCGTCATCTGACTCTTCAGACTCGTTAATTCCTCGCTCCTCTTATGCTTATTCCTCCTGCTAAGAACCGTCGGCTGACCCTTCTTTTTCTTCGATGGAGCTCATGTCAGAACTGAATTCTTCCTGAGAGCAAACTGACTCCATACCGCTAGTTTGAAGTTCACCAGAGGCCATGTTTGATGCCTCTGCCCAATCCTTTCTCTTGGTCGTTGGAGATCTATCAGTGCGTTTCACCTCCTGTTGCTCAATGAAAGCTTCTGGAGACGGATCGACTTCGTCTTGAACATCTTTGATAAGGTGTTCACCCTTCCATCGGACACCTCCCATGGCATCTTCATTGACGATGTCTGGCAAATCACTTTCCCAGATGTTTTGCACTTGCTGTTTGAGCTGCTCTGCAATGCTGACGATAGCTTTGATGGCTCTGAGACCGAAGTCAAATTTGACCACACTAGCCTGCTGCATGAGCACATTGGCCAGACTTTGCACTGAGCAGATACGCTTGGAGAGCTCTTGTGCGTTTTTGAAACCCGAAGAGAAGAGCAAGATCTCTGAGATAAAGACGGCATCAGGGACCACCATAGACACAGAACGGAACAAATTCTTTAAGTCCATGGGGAGCTCAGTACGGCCAGCATACCCAGGATTGAGAGTGATGAAGACTGCTGCTGTAAACTTGAGAGGGTTTTTGTCTTGATCAAAGTGCACAAACGAAACCCTTTTGCGGATGGAATTCTGGATCTAGATAATGATCTAGGACAGAAATGCCAGGATCTTAGGATCAAGTCTGTTAAACTCATCGAAGATTAGCCAGGCACCAGCTGAAGCGATTCCTTTGAAGAATCTAAGGATGTTTTCATACTCAATCTGACCAGTGGAGTTTTGCACGTAACATTGCTTGCCGAGATGACGGCCAAGATCCTTGGTTGTTTCAGTTTTACCCGTTCCGAAAGGTCCCTCAGGAGCACCTCCATAATTGTACTGAAGAGCAACTAGCAGAGATCGCTGGCAACGTTCAGTTAGAGGGGTGATCACAAGTCTTTGCTGATTACCAAGATACTCGTAACCAAACTCTTGATTGTACTGAAGCACCTCGAAGTTAACTTCCGACTGGGTAGTTTCAAAGCTCTTTTTCAACTTTTCAATGTCGAGATCAGGACTACTTCTGGCAGTGACGCCTGAGATTACTTTATCGATATCATGCAAGTCAAATTTCATGTAAAGTTGCCAACCGAAGTCAGTCACTTTGAAAATTCGGTTACGCTTGAGATTGGCGGCATAGTCTCTGTGGTAGACCAAAATAGTAATGAACGTGATGACTGTGGCTCTCACTGAGAACGCAAGCTTCTTCTTCAGCATTTGTGACAGAATAAGAGTCTTTTGTATCACAGTCTTTTTGACATCTTCAATCTGGTAGCCAGGGTGCTTGAGAGGATTGACCAAGTATCTGTCTCTGTTTCGCATGATACGGTCTTCTAAGGTCAATATGAATCTTGCTTCATTTTCTTCATTCAAAAAGAGTTGTTTGCCCGAAGTCTTGTTGAAGTTGCTTTGAGTGCCTCCTTCCTCATCTTCCTCTTCA
>Ga0075467_10003595_pt1 | contig 11847 bp, 9 predicted proteins | sample DEB08_DNA_9_FD_75067 | JGI IMG/M metagenome (GOLD analysis project Ga0075467, IMG submission 75067) | Aqueous microbial communities from the Delaware River and Bay under freshwater to marine salinity gradient to study organic matter... | ecosystem: Environmental > Aquatic > Marine > Coastal ...
CACACAACGACGAAGGGAGTTCTATCCTTGGCTCTTTCGAAGAGATCAAGCATCACGAACTCGGGAGGAAGGTCGCCAATGAACTTCTCAATGAGGTTCTTGACAACGGTATCCTTCAAGGAGGCTCCACCACCACCTGTTCCTCCAGAGCACTGGAGAATGGTGGAGAAGAGCACCTCACCAAGAGTGGTCAAGTAGCCGATTTCAGCGTTGGGGTGAAGACCGAACATCTGGGGGACCTCGACGGGCAGTTTCTCCTCAACGTACCTGATGTAGGCAGTTCTGTCGAACTTGGAGGGATCTGGTGATCTGAAACCAGGAGCGAGCGTCATGTTCATGCCCTCCATGATCTTGGGCTTGATGAGGACGTCGAGGTAGGTTGCGTTGGTTCTTCTATCCCAGTTGTCTGTAATGTGACCACCATACATGATTTCACCATACAGGTACTGAAGATCTGCATAGGGCACCTTCTCGTAGTTGGAGAGATAGTTATGAAGAATATCTCCGCAGATTCTCAGGTCACCGTCGTTGAAGTTGTACTTTCTGGACCATCCCTGAGAGCCGAACTTTCTTCTTCCGAGGATGAGAGAGTGGAACATGCACAGTCCAAAGAGAAGAGCCTTGAAGTCAAGAGGCTTGTGGCTCTTGGCCTTCTCAAAGTGAGACTCGTCGAACTTGGAGTAAGCTCTTCTAATGTTCGACTTGAGATCAGTTGGGGCCTCGTTGGCAACCTTCAGAGAGTTCTGAAGAATGGACTCGGGGATGATCTCCATGGAGGGGATACCAGGAGGCTCCGAGGAAACGAAGCATCTGAACTCGGGATGAGCTCCATCCTCAAGGACAATTTCGAAATTACGCTCGAAGCTCTTCATCCAGGTCTGCATGAGATGCACGTTCTGGAACATGACCCAGTTTCCGGCCTTACCAGCCTGCTTGAGGGTGTCAATGGCGAAGGTCTCTTGACCCTGTCCCATGGAAATGTTAATGAAGGTTCCGTCGGAGATGGATTTTCCGTTCTTCTTTCCAATTTCCTCGACATCGGGGGTGGGATCAACACCAGGGAACAGAACGAAGAAGATGGGAGTCTAAACGTTCATCTCGGCATAGGCAGCAGCCATCTCGAAAGCGGGCTGCTCAACATACTCGTCACCCATGTTCTCTCTGACGAACTGCTTAAGGGCACCGATAAGTCTGTCTGGTCTGAGTGCTCTGAGGAGCAGAATTCTGTGGAACAGAGAGATATCCTTGACGGCTCTTGGGAGCTCGACAATCTCGGGCTCTCCCTCTTGGTACCACTTTCTCCATTGGAGGGCCTCGCTCTCCATTGATTGGATGAGGTGCTCGAAGACCTTGATGGACTCAAGTCCCTTCACAACAGCCCAGTTTTACTCGGGGATGAACTTGAGGGACTCAGATTGGTGAGGTGGCTCAAGGGCAATCTCCTTTTTAACGAGAGCATTAACCTCTTCTTGCTTGATGATTCCCTTTCTTACGAGGATTCTGAAACAGAGCATGGTGACGATAATCATCTTGTCAGCTTCCAGAGTTCCTCTTCTGGTGTAGTTGAAGCCCTGGAAGGTAATAGACTCGGTAAGGGCTGCCACTCTCTTCTCAAGAGTTCTTGGAGTCATCTCTCCAGCTTCTTCCTCTTCTTCCTCCTCCTCTGCTGCTTCAGCTTCAGCTTCAGCTCCTTCTTCGCCTTCTGCGGGCTCTTCACCCTCTCCCTCTTCTTTCTTGCCCTTCTTCTTAGGGTTCATCTTCTCAGCAACGATATCAATGGCTCTGTTGACGACAATAATGAAAGAGTCGAGAGAGAACTTGTAGAAGGAATGGATCTTGTACAGCTCGTTGAGCAAGAAGAACACAAGAGCTCCTCTAGAGGCAGCAGGTCTGTACACCTCGGAGGCAATGTTGATGTTGATCTCAGTCTCCTTGGCGATCTCGACCTTCTCCTGAATTTCAGAAGAAAGCTTCTTGGAGTACTCGAGGTTCTCAATCAGCTCAATATCCTCAAGGATATCTCCCTCAGCTTCGGCGAGCTTCTTCAGGAGACCAGTTTCGAGCTCCTTCAACTTGATCTTGAATCCGTTTTGCTGTTGGATGAGCTCCTCCTTGGTAGCAGCGAGGTCAGGTCTCTCCTTCTTGACAACGAGGGAGAGGAGCTGGTCCTCAAGACCACTCTCTGTGACAGTGAAGTTGATGAGCGTGCACTCAGCCTGGATTTCAGGAGGATAATGGGGGTTAGAAAGCTTGGTATGGAGGAAGAGCTTGAAGGTTGGGGACAGAGAAAGCTCCTTGTCTCCCATCTTGATGTATCTCGACTTACCCTTCTTTACAATTGCTCTCGAGTAGACGGGCTGGATGACGGCATCGATAGAGTTCTCCATGTTTTCCATGATAACGGGATGTCCTGCTTCCACAGCCATTTCAATGATCTTGACCATCTTGGGGTGTGAAAGTCTAGTAACCTTGAGGTTGTCCTTCTCCCAGGTCTTTCTGAGCCAGTTGATTCCCTGAAGTTGGGGATCAATGATCAAGGGGTATCTCTCAGAGTTGGTGAGGATTGAACCATTCTCAGTGGACACTCTATCAGGAGGAAGAGAGTAGTTGTTCCATCCAGCAACGGTAGCCTCATCAGTAAGCACGCTGAGAGGATCAGCATTCTCACTCATGGGGATGTTGTTGTTCTGGAAGAATTGGACGAAGTCAGCAATAATATTGTCTCTGAAGCTCTTGTTGAAAGGTCCGACGTAGGACACGAAGGCAGAGGCGAGAAGCACATCTCCAATAATGACGTTCAGCAGTTCACCGAGGTCAATAATGGATTGAGCCCATCTTTCTTGCTCAGCACCGAGGGCGTTCACAAGTCTCTGGGCAAGGTTCAGCTTTCTCTCGCATCTCTCAGCCTCACGCATGGCGGTCTCCTTCTCGTTCATGGCCTTGTTGAAGGCGTCCATGAGGATCTGGAGCTCAGCATTAAGCTTGGCAACGAGCTCATCGACAACTCTCTTCTTCTCGTTGGCTTCAGCGAGTTGGGCCTTGGCTTGGGCGACAGCGAGCTTCTTGGGCTCGACTGAGACGACGACATCGTAGTAAGCAGTAATGTTAATGATGAAGTCGCAAAGTCCAGCAGCAGAGGCAGACTTCTTCTCAAGGCACTCAACGGTGAAAGTCTCTTCGGCGAGGGTGGCTCTGTTGGCCTTGAAGTTGGAGTCCTTGATTTCATCTGAATCAATCTTTCCCTTTAGGGAGTTGAGATGATCCAAGAAGACCTGAGGGTTCTGCATGCAAGATAGAGCTGTTTTCCATGTGTTCTCTGTCTTGAGTTTACCGTTCTTATCAACTGGCACGACGGGATCGATTCTACAGAGCAAGTTAAGCACGCAGGTGAAAGTCTTATCAATGTCGGCGGGTGGGTTCTTCAGAGCCTTGAGATTACGGAAATCTTCAATGTTCAGTCCATCAAGGGCCTTCTTGGCCTTCTCGACCAGAGGGATAGCCATGTCCAGATCGGCTTGCACAGAGCTCATCTTTGCCTCGACGTTAGTCTTGATCTCGAAGCACTTCTTGGCTTCTTCCTCGGCAATGGCGTTCTGCGCCTCGACCTTAACCTTCTCTCCTCCGACAATCTCGGCCTGAGCATCAGCGCTCTTCTTCTTAGCCTCGACCTCAACGGAGAAGATCTTGAGCTCTTCTTCAAGTTTTGAGACAACTTCTCCAGTCTCGGTAAGCTTGATAACACCAGTCTCGTACTTGTCCTTGTTGTCAATGAGCTCACCCTCCTTCTTGGCGAGCATGACCTTGAAGAGCTTAATCAGCTCCAAGAAGGACTTGGGAGTAGTGTAGACGTATCTTCTCTCCTGATCGAGGATCAGCTCGGAGTAGTGGTTCACCATTTTGAATGAGAAGGGCATGAACTTCTCAATTCCAGCTCTGATCTCAGGGGAAGCCATCTCAACGTCCGAGAGGAACTTCATGGCCACATTGAGGAGAGCATCCTCAGGCCAGGGGTGGAACCAATCAATAACAGTAGAGTTAATGAGGGCTGGGAACTTTCTGGATCTGTTTCTAAGGGATTCACCAGGAGAGAAGCATAGAGCCATGTGGAGGTTCTTCTTAACACGGTTGATGAAGAATTTCCAGCAGTTGTCCTTGGAGTCGAGGAGACCCTCACTCTTGACAGCTGGGCGGATGTTGTTGACAATTCCGTCAATGTCCTCAACTGCGAACAGGTCAGCAATCTCACCAGATGAGAGGAGATCGTTAAGGTAAACGAGGAATCTCTCGTTGGTGATCTGACCCTCAGTGAAGAGGAACATCATACCCTCATCCTTGATTCCAGTCTTCATGTACATAGCCTGGAGATCAGTCTTAAGATCGGCAACACCATAGGTGGACGAGATCATGATACCAGTTGTAGTAAACTGACAGATGAAGGATGCAAGTCTGGAGAGAGACTGCTTTCCAGATCCTCCAACACCAATGAGCAGGGCGTGGCCTGACTCGGCTGATATTATTCTGGAGATCTTGCACACGTGCTTCATGGCGTCCTCGAACAGCACGAGGTCCATCACTGCGTTTGTGTCGTTGTACTCTCTGAGAGCCTCTTGGAGTCTGCTGGAGAGTGCCTCGGCGCTAGGGAACTGGTCGTAAAGCTTGTCATCAAGAGAGGCAACAAAATTGGCAAAGATGAGAGGCTCGGGGGTTGGTCCAAAGTACTTCTTCAAGTTGAACTTGGAGAATGATTTGCTAACCAGCTCGGCTTGAAGGCCTCTGAAGGTAGCAAGGTTGGGGTAACTGACAAGTCTGTCACCATAGATTCTCTCGGACTCGTGCACCCACAGCTTGATGAAAGCATCGGGTTCCTTAATGGCCTCTTGCTTTGCAGTGAGGAGACCCTGGAACACGTTGGTAAGATGACGAACGTTGAACTCGTAGTGGAAGTTGGCAGCTGTCTTTCTGAAGTTTCTCTCGACCTCAGAGTGGAGCTGGAGAGTGGCCTTAATGACAGGGGCGATCTCACCCTGAATTGTTCCCTTGAACTTGGAGAAGTGCTTGTTCAGGTAAGCACTGTAGATAGTGGACAGAGAAGTCTACTCGGGGAATCCAACGGCAAGGAGCCAGAAATGTCTCTGGAGACGGGGGTTGACAGTGAAGGAACCAGCAGTGGGGTTCATAGCGGCAATGAGCTGGGTGTTTTTGATGTCCTTGAGGGTAAGCTTTGCCTTGTCATACCAATGCTCGTAGTCTCTGTGCTGACGGAGGAGAGCAATGGCGTTTTGAGTGTCATAAGGATCTCTGGCAGGAAGGTTCATGTCATCGACGAAGTACATCAGCTTGAACTTGCCAGGAGGAGCGAAGGTCTTACCGGCCTTCTTTTCGAGCATCTGCTCCAAGTTGAGTTGGAGGAGGTTGGCATCAGTGTAGTAGTTGAAATTGACAATCTGCTGCATGTAGTCGTCTCCGGTGGACACGAGCTCGTTGAGGAGACCCTTGATGATCTGGGTCTTTCCGCATCCAGCAAGACCGACGAGGATGGGGCAGTGGTTGATCTGGATGAACTGTCTGAGCAGGAACTGGGCTGAAATAGTGTCAACAGTTGGGATGGTGTAGGAGGGGATAGACTTTGAGGTGTCAATGGTGCTTACAACATCGGGTCCCTGCATCTTGCCCCAGTCTTCGAGCTTGGAGTTCTCGGTGTCAACGTAGTAATCGAAAACGGTTCCCTTGGTGGGGAACTTAATGACCTTCCACTTGTCCTTCCACCAGTTGGAAAAGTTCTTCTTGTCCTGGTCAATATAGCCTCCACCAATGCACCAGATGGCGCAGAAGACGAAGATGTACTCAAGGCCCTTAACCTCAGCCTTCTTCAGGATATTCTCAAGAAGCTTGCAGAGGGACATCACCATGCAGATCTGCACCTAAGGGATGACATGCTTGAAGGTCTTAGCGCAGTACTTTAGGGTCTCTCCGACGTACTTGTCGAACAGGCTCTGAAGGGTTGACTTCTTCTCAGCATCGTAGTTCTAGTGCTTAATCCAAGACTTCACAAGAGAGCGCCACTGGGAGCCAGCGACGTCAGAGATGAACAGGATACCGGCACGAGACACTGTAGCGGGTGTGGCGAATCTAAGATCTCTGATCTCGAAGATGAGACGCATGTGAGGCTTGAGAGGAATACGCTCGTTGGAAGCGAGTGTGAGGAGCTTGTTGTCGTCCATGACAGAGTTCATGGACTCAATCCAGTTGGCGTCAAGATCTCCGTCCAGGATGATCCACTTGGGGTTAGTGTTGGGCACGTTACCAAGGTCTCTCATGGTCTTGGACATGAGTCCGTCTTTCCACTCTCTGGTGGCCATCAGCACGACTCCGTAAAGCTCATTGGTGCTGGTGACCTTTGGGTTGAGGTCAACGTATGTTGTCTTCTTGCCATCAAGGTCCTGAGACTTGGCAAGCATCTTCCATGTCTCGGACTTACCACATCCTGGTGGTCCCATGACGAAGACGCAATGTCTAATTTCGAGGAGCTCTCCAAGCTAGACAACCTTGAGCACAAAGTCGGGATCAGGGTTGAGCTTGTTCTCAACGGCAGCTTGCTCGATGAGGCCTTCAAGACGCATATCTCTCTTTCTAGGTGGGTCAATGCCGGGGAATAGATCCTTGAGCAGACCGAAGAAGATACCCAAATCGTCAGCAACAATCTTTGGCAGGTTGAAATCTCTGAGAGCTCTCATGAGAATAGCCTGCTCAGGGAGAGTAGGCTCAGCTCTCTTGAAAGCACCAGCGACGACCAGCACAGACTTAATAGCTCTGAGACCCCAATCATAATGGGGAGCCTTAGAGAGGAGATCTCTACAGAGGAAGTAGAGAGTGGTGAACTTCTTGGCGAGGATCTTGGCTTCGACGAAACCTTCAGCCATGAGCATGTTCTCGCAAATCAGCTCCAGATCGGGAACAACCACAGTAATAGGTCTGAAAAGAGCCTTCAGACCTTCGGGCAGCTCGGATCTTCCAAGGTAACCTGGGTTCATTGTGATGAAAGCACCGCAGGTTGGGTCAAGGGAGACCTCCTTGTCCTGAATGGTGAATCTGGCAAGTCCAGCCTTGACAGCATCAGTCACAGCCTTGAACTAAACCGAGCACACGGAGAGCACCTCTGGCACGAGTCTGTTGAACTCATCGAAGCATCCCCAGGAGCCTGAAGAAGCAAGTCCCTTGAAAATCTGGGCCATTCCCATGTAATCCATCTGATCTGAGCAGTTGAAAACATAGCAGGCCTTTCCAAGGGCAGCAGCGAGATCCTTGGTAGACTCTGTCTTTCCTGTTCCGGCAGGTCCAGCAGGGGCACAGCCCATCTTGAGATGGAGGGCCTGGGTTGCTGTGACGTAAATTCTGTCAGTAAGAGGGGTAATAACCAGTCTAGGTCCGTTACCAAGATACTCGTAACCGTAGTAGAGAACGGCATCGGCAATCTTGAAGCAGAAGTCATCCTTCTCAGCATCGTAAACTCCCTTGAGCTGTGTCTGCCACTGGAACTCGTCTTGTTTCTTCACACCTTGGTCTTCGAGGAGCATGATGATATCTCTGGAGTGAGCGTCCATAGTAATCAAACACATGATCTTTTGTCTGACTGGCTTGGTCAAGTCTCCCTGCACCATCATAATCAGGGCCTTAAGGGCGTTGTTCTGGTCAGTGTAGCAATCCTTGATAGCTGCTTTGTTGGCAGCGACGGCGAGGAAGGCTTTCTCAACATTAATGACCCAAGAGCACACATTAATCAGAAGAGTTACTTAGGCAGGGTCCTCCATGAGCCAGGTCTCCTTTGACACCTCGGCGAACTTCTTGAGAGACTTCTTGGAGATCTCTCTGAGGGAGCTCCTCATGACATCGATGATGTCTTGGAAGTAGATTTCGACCTTACCCATGAGAGCCAAGTCTTATGTGAACTGGACGTACTCCACACCCACACTTGAGACCATTCCGAGAGCGTAGGGACGAACCTCAGACTCCTTGAGCTTGAGGGTGTCAACAGCGGAGATAATCTTGGTCATGTGCACCATAACCTTTGAGGGGTTGTTTCCGTTGGATAGGATGTCCAGGAGATCGGCTGGGGACACGAAGAAGAATCTGGGGAAGGCCATTCTCTTGGAGTCCATGAACTCGTTAAGGGCTTTTTCGCAGACAGTCAGGTCCTTCTGCACCTGCTCAAGAGACTTGAGAACGTGTTCCTGGATGCAGAAATCAAGAGCCTTTTGAATCTTGTAGCCGTCAGCAAGGATCTCACGGGTCTCCTTGTCAATTCCGACAAACTTCTCGGACTCCTTGGGGAGCTCCTTCTTGACCTCTTCAGAGTGGATGAAGAGGTTCTCAAGGAAAGACCAGGATCTCTGGACATCACCAATGAGCACAACGATTTCAGCAATGTTTGCAAGGGCCTTGGTCCAGTAGTTGATCTTGTCCTCGAAGGTAGCGAGGTATCTGGAAGACTGCATGGCAGTGACATTGACCTGGTTCTCTTCAAGCATATCGAAGTTCTCCTCGGAAAGTCTGATCATGTTGACTCCAGAGTCCTTGTGGGGACTGAACTCAAAGAGCACATCCTTCCAGATGTCTTCCAGCTTGGCAAGAGTCTTCTCCATCTTGGCCTCTTGTTTGGCCTGATCGGTGATCTCTTCAACATCCTCCTGGTACTTGCCAAGGTTCAATTCGTAGACGTCTTTCAGCAACAGGTTATCATCGATGGTGAACTGTTGTCCAACCTTGTTCTTGAGATCATCCCAATGGCGTTCTCTCATGTCTGGGTCAGCGAGCTCAGCAATAAGAGGCAGGAAGACAAGCCACTTCTTGATCTCGTCCATGATTCCGACATAGGCGTTGCACCTCTTGTCGACCTTCATAGATTTAAGACTGTTGAGAAGCTTCTTAACCTTGTCTTCCATCTCGTAGGGCTGAACTTCAACCCACTTGGCAGCCATGAACTCGTCGAAGGTCTTGGAGCAGAAGTCAATATGGTCCCACAGTTCCTTCATGTTATCAACGGTGATCTTGATCTGCTCAATTTCTCTCACAGCCTTCTCAATCAGCTCAGGGTTACCGAACTTCTTGGCGTTGGTTCCAAAATCAGAAATCTGGCTCTCGAATACTTTTAGCTCAGAAAACACTCCATCAAGTTTGACGAGGGCAGTTTGGCAACCGCACTTGTACTGGAAGAATTCTCTCTTCTTCATCTCTTGAGTGAATTGAGTGATGTCCTCCTCGAGCTTCTTGATGTTGGCGTTGTTCTTGTCGTTCTCGTTGGCAACGAGAGGAGCAATTTCCTTTTTGACGTTCTTAAGGGTTACCTTAAGGTCGTTCCAGTCCTTGTTGATCTTGGTAAAAGATTTCACCTGGGAGTCCTTGGCCTGCTTGTTTTTCACGAATAGCTTCAAAGACTCATCAAGCTGATCAATCTCAAGAGTGATCTTGTCAGAGTTCTTCATGGTCTCGTCAACCTGGTCTTTAACTCCAAGGAGGACCTTGACGTCCTTCATATCCTTATCCTTGGTGATAGTCTCCTTCTTTGTGGTGGTGAGTCTATTCTGGATGCGGTCAAGCTCCTTCTTGATCTGTCTGTCCATAGCTCCTCCGGCCATGGTGTTGTCGGAGGCCTTGGCAGTGCTGACAAAGGAAGCTTTGTAGGGAGATCCACGGATCTGGACCCACTCCTCCTTATCGTTGAGGAAGAGAATCTCGACACGGACCTCACACTCATCGTCAACCTGATACTTGCAGTCGTAGCTTCCGTTATCGTTGTCTTAAATTGAGCAATCGATAACTTCCTCTACAGGCTTTGCCTTCTGTGGCTTTGGGATGGGGTTTCCCTCATCGTCGAGTTCCTCCTCAGCATCTTCAGGCTCTTCCTCCTCGACAACCTTGGGGATGATCTTTCTAACTCTGACCTAGAAGTGGTCGTTTCCAGAGAGTCTGTTCTCATTAAGGTCGTTTCTGGCTTGAATGGAGAACTCAACGGGGGTGCCTGGGCACACTTCTGGGAGAAGACCAGGTCCGAAAGCAAGAGACTTGTGGGCTCTGGTGTTCAAGAAGTACTGGAAGGTGATCCAGGTGGTGGTCAGGTCGGCTCCAGCGATAGAGAGCTGAAGAACAGCCTCTTTGGGTCCGAATTGCTCGAAGTTGGGAGTCACGCAGGTGAGCTCGTTCTCAGACACGAAGGTGCCTGGGACCTCGAGGGTCATCTTTCCGATGGCGTCGACGGGCTTGCTACCACAGGTGAAGAGAACCTTGATGTTGGCATCCTTGAAGCCTTGTCCGGTAATCTTGAGAGGAACTCCTCCAGAAAGCTGTCCAAGGCAAGGGTCAGATGAGGTGATGGCGTAGGAAGGTCCGACAATCTTACTGACAGTAAGGCAGTAGAGGTCATCGTACCAGCCGTTGTTCCAGCCTCCATAAAGGATGAGCTTAGAGTCACGGGGGTCGTAAGCCATAGCTGAGTACTCTCTGGGGGTGGGCATGTTGGAGTAGATCTCTGGGTCAGAGGCATATGTGGTCCACTTGACAGTGCCGAGGTCTAGGAAGCAACTGGAGTTGACATACTCTCCGAAGGCTCTGGGGTTTCCCTCGTTGTACTCGGCGCACTCTCCACCGAAAATGAAGAATTTCCAGGTGGGGATAGCCTCGACGAGCACAGAGCAGTGGTTCCATCTATGGACCTCGTTGTAGATATCGGGGTCGGACCACTCCTTCTTCTCAAGGTCGAAGATGAGGATGTTGTTGTACTGCTGCTCTGAGTTCCAGCCTCCATAGACGTAGATCTTCTCGTCAGAAGCGAAGACTGAGTGTCCTCCTCTGCCATCGGGAGCAGAGTTGTTGTAGGAGAGCTTCTCCCATACCTCAGTCTCAAGGTCGAAGGTGTACAGGTCATTGAAGGCAAGGCGCTGGTAGTTGAGACCACCATGTCCTCCAAAGATGTACACCTTGCCATTGTAGACACAAGCTCCCATGTTAGCTCTGGGGGCAGGTGCGCCACTTTCTGACTCAAGGTTAGAGACATTTTCTTTTTGGTCGCCAATACGGACCCACTCAAGGTCCTTGATCTTGAAGAACCAGGCGTCGTTGAGTCTTGATTGGGGGTTGTGATGGCCTCCGAACACGAAGACCTTGTCGTTCTTGGGGGTAGAGAGGGCAATGTGCTGCGTTCTGGCGAGCGGCTTGCTATCTCCGACCGTTTGTTCTTTGTACCACTTGCAGTCCTCTAGAATTAAAAGTTAAAATAAATAATTGGCCTTAAATTTAAAAAGTGTAACTGAGGAAAGGGCGCTTCTTTTGGTGACCTTTCCACAAATTTGGCGTGGCACTTACATGAACCCATCTTCATGATGAAGACGTCTCCATTGGGCTGGATCTTTCCGTTCTTGGAGTCCTCGATACCTCCGTAAAGGAGATAGCTGGACCCACCGATGAATGTAAAGGTGTGTCCCGACCTTCCGGCAGGGGCGTCACCTGAGCTTTTAAGTGCACTCCACTTAATTTCCTATGGCTGAGAGGGGGTTAGTATTCAAATTTTTAAGCGGGACCGATGGCGCATATCAAGACCTGACTGATACCAAAATGGCTCGAGGTTACCTCAATTGGTGCACGCAGCCTTTTGAGGGCATACTGAAGCACATGAGGGGCCAAGAATCAGTCAAGAAGGTGATGTGCCCCATTTGGGGTATGTAACGCTGGTGATGAAGGAAAGAATACTTACCATACTTTGTATACTTTTAAAATATGAATTATAAATTAAACCTCCCGGGCCTTTTTAAATTTAAATCACCTACCTCACCTCAAAGGGGTTTTGGGGTTTTGGGG
>Ga0075467_10003596_pt1 | contig 11842 bp, 11 predicted proteins | sample DEB08_DNA_9_FD_75067 | JGI IMG/M metagenome (GOLD analysis project Ga0075467, IMG submission 75067) | Aqueous microbial communities from the Delaware River and Bay under freshwater to marine salinity gradient to study organic matter... | ecosystem: Environmental > Aquatic > Marine > Coastal ...
CCTCCTAAGCCACTTCCTACAATAACAACGTCGTATTTTTCTCTAAACCTCAAATATTTATCTTTTGTTTAAAGATAATAAGTTTCATGTTTTCAAAGACAACATTTGCCCCTAAAAAACTGCTAGTATTAATATTTAATGGAGCATATGGTTTTTCTCCCTTTAAAATTACGCTAACATCCTTATCTTCCCTATTCATGATTAGTATGCTGGCATCAAACGCTAAAGCTTCCTCTTTAGAGGCTGCGAAAATAATTCTATTATAGTGATTGGTAACAAAACTATTTTTTACAACAGCCCGGGTCGTTTTATCCTCAATGTATGTGCATATGCGGCGATTAGCTCCATCTAATAAAAGAAGAAGATCCAATTGTCCGTCACCATCTGAAATATTGATAATCCTACAATCTTTGCCTATTAGATCAATCACTTTTTTATAGGTGTCTTTATATTTTTCTAGATCTTTCGACACTCTTTTATACAAGTCATCGCCTTTATATCTATAATCTAGTTTGACAAATGCATGAAAATAGGTTGGCCCTTCAACTTTCAATCTCATTTTATCAAATTCTTTTCTGACATAGGTACTTATGGACTTGGTTCGGTCTTTATATCTTGTTCCAAAAGATGCATCGTTTAACGTAATCCTTTTCATAATTTTTAATGTGACACTTCCCTCTCGAATAATGAAACTCCCTTTTGGAAGTGCTTCAGAATTCCCATGAATAATTACTGGGATTACATCTAGGTTTAATTGTTCCGCAAGAAAAAATGCTCCTTTATGAAAGCGTCTTATCTTATTGGTTGTAGAACGCGTACCTTCAGGGAAAGCCATTAAAGAATAACCCTGTTCCACTTTGGCCTTCAACTTTTCCAGTCCATTTTCAATCCCACCAGAAACTGGATAAAAGCCTGCCATCTGAACCGCTTTTCCAAAAATTGGAGAATTATATACCCAGTCGTTAACTAAGAAAATAATCTTGGGATGCAACATACCAATGGACAAAATATCCAAAACCGAACTATGGTTGGCTATAATAATTCCCGGCTTGCTAAAATCTTCCTTACCTTCATTTATGATCTCTTTCGTTATAAAAGGATTGCTGTATAGAACCGTTTTCATAAATTTCGAAATCACCTTATGAAAGACTCTCATTTTAGCCTTCTTTTTAATAGGAATGAGAGGCATGATCAGAACACTAAAAACTGAAAGGCAAAGACCTCCCAATCCGTAATAACCAAATGATAGCACGGAGTGAATCAACATCCGCAGGCCAACTGGTCGTTTTTTACTGCTGCCAATAAAAAGGTGGAATAGCAAAGGCTGAATACTGAATGAAACCAACATGGCTGAAAATATTCCAATAATTGATACAATCGAAATAGAATATAAAGCGGGATGCTTTGCAAATATTAATACTCCAACACCCAAAATAGTGGTGATAACTGATAGAATAATAGACGTTTTATGCGTGGCTAATGCCTTTTGTCCGGTCCGGTTTTCTTTAAGCAAACCAATGGTAATAAAAATACTATAATCGATTCCCAGACCAAATATGAAGGTGGATATAATTATATTAAAAATATTAAATTCTAGACCCAGCAAACCCATAACTCCAATGGTAATCGTCCAAGTTAGAAATATCGGAATCGCTGTTACTAAAGAGAGAGAAAGGCTTCTAAAGAAAAATAGCAACACTAGAAATACAACGAGTAATGAATAGCGAATTAAACTATTAAACTCATTCTTAAGATTTCCCAGCAGTGTCTCATTTAATTCTTTTCGATCAATCGCCAGCATATTAGTAGAATCCTTAAAAGCATCTCGTAACTCTTCAATGTGTTCCTCATCAACCTTCACCAAACTTGTAACCGTTGATAAACCCTCATCCTCGGAAATAAAATCATCGATTGAAAACATTGTAATAGCCTTAAAATCTTTAGGCAATAGGGGTTTAAAATCTGATTCTAGTAACGAATAAAACTGACTGAATGCCGTTGGTTTAAAACCTAATTCTGTCCCGCTCTTAATAAAATTAACTTTAGTCTGCTGAAATGTACTAGGGTTCCAAAACTGTTTCCAATCGCTTATCTTTTGGTTCTGCGCAGCTTCGGAATGCAGGACGCCTCCAATGGAGCTGAAACTAATAATTGCATCCTTATCTTTTAGTATTTGAAGTTTTTTAAATACCCTGTCGTTTGCCTCAAGAGCCGCCTCTGTAGTATTTCCGTAGGCAGCCAGGTACATAGACTTTGAAGCGATATTTGTCAAAGCATCGAGATTCTCCCTTGCTCTGGTTGCCTCTGGTGGTTCGAAATTTAACTTTGAAATATCTTTGTTGAAAATGACGTCACTATACGTAAATGCACTCAGAACTATTAGGATAGTAATAAAGCCCACAAACCATTTATTCTTATGAAATTTGTACGAAGCTACTTTATCTAGAAAGGTAAATTTAATCTTCTCCTTTGCCACCCCTTTGTATACTTGAGGAATAAATAAAAGTGCAAAAACCGATGCTCCTAAAACACTAACTGCCGCAAATATCCCTAAATCCTGTAAAGCCTGGGAATCAATAAACAGTAAACACAAAAAGGCTAGAGCGGTAGTCAAACTACTCATGAGAATGGGCTTAGCGATATCCCGATAAAGACCTTTTATCGATTCGTTGTTTCTAATATGAGTAAGAATATGCAGAGAATAGTCTAAGGTAACCCCGAGCAAAACAGAACCAATCCCCAAAGAAATAGCTGAAATCTCTTTTCGAATTACATATAAAATTGCAATCGATAACAACCCTCCAAAAAGAGTGGGAGTGAAAAGAATAAACGGAATTAAAATTTTCTTATAAAAAACGATAAAAATTACTACAAGTAGGGTTAAAGCAATTCCAACTGTAAACTGAATGTCTTTTTTTATTTGTTGTGCATTGGCAACGGCTATTAAAGCAGCACCAAAATATTCGGATTCTATTTTCGAGTCGAACTTGGTATTAAGCTCATTCTGTATTTCATATATTTTTTTGGCAAATTTTTCGTTCTGTGAAGATTCACTCGAACCAAAGGTTGGGGTTATAAAGAGTAAAATATTTTGCTCATTCTTGCTCAAAAGAAATCCATCCTTTAGAATAAACTGCTCGCCAATCCCTAGTTGCTGCAATTTTTCTAGTGCTATAAAAGAGATCCCAAGAGGATCTCTTAATATCGACTTCTTGGCAACGATTCCAGAAGGTGACAATAGTGTCTTATAATTTGAATTGGTAATGGCTTCGATGCTATCTGCGGATAATTTTTGCTTTATCGTCTTGTAATCTGAATTATTCAGGAAAAGAGGTGTATTTTGATATAAGAAATCCAAGGTCGCATCAATATCCTGCTCAGCCACTTTTCCTTGAACACTTTTAACAAACTCTGAAGCGCTATCTTCCAGACTAGTTACAAATTGAGTTCCGTAATTGACAAGGTCTTCTATTGAACCATCAGGTTGTTTCTTGATATTGACAATTATTTTATCGGTAAAGTTGACCGATTTCAATATTCTTTGAACACGTTGTGTCTTACTATTCGACGGGATAAGCTTGGTAATGTCCTCTTCAAACTTAATTTTACTCACTAAGACTATTAAGCCCGTCAGAAGCACGAGCAGTCCTAATAAACTCCAAATCCGATTATTAGATATGGCTTGATATGTTCGGTAAAACCATTTATTCATGCTCAAGGGCTAGTTGCTTTCTATTAAAAATTGAAAGTATAAGATAGCCTAAAAATCCTAAAATAATTGCTGCTGAAATCGCTAATGAAAAACTACCTACAATATAGGTTTTGAGGTGTTTCATAACCTCAAAATTTTCTGTCAATTCTTCAATGGTATATGAATACTCAATTCCTAACACATACTGCCCCATCTTTGAGCTTGCATACAAAATAAAGGGAATAAATGGAGGCAAACTAACGTTAGAAAACGTAAATGCAATTACTTTATTTAGGTTCAAGAAAATAGCAAGAAAAATCACAATTAGCGTGTGAAATCCCCAAAAGGGGCTTAACCCGATAAAAACTCCTAGGGCTATAGAAAACGACTTCTTTCTGGGTGAATCTTGGCTGCCTAATAGATCTTCCATTAAAAACCGCCTAAGTCCTTTTTTTTTAAACTTTCTATAAATATTCCGAGGCTTGATGTAAAAAAACGTGACTAAAACAAACCACGTATTTAAGATACTAATTCTAGTAAAATCTTTAAACGGCCTAAAGTGAGAAACTCGCTCCGTCTCATCATATAGAACACTCACCGGAACATTTTCTACAGAAGTTCCATTCCAAGCTGCCTTTACAATAACTTCAATCTCAAATTCAAATTTTTTAGTGTAAAATGTTAATTCTTTAAGATAATGTAATGGGTATAGACGAAATCCAGATTGAGTGTCATCTAAAGAGATGCCAGTCTCGAACCAAAACCAAAAATTTGAAAATTTATTACCGAAGCTACTCTTCTTAGGCACATCTTCCTGAGACATATTTCTAGCACCAATAATCAGCACGTTTTTATTTTTAGATGTATATAAAGCATCTACAAAAACCCCAATATCCTTTGGGAAGTGTTGACCATCACTATCAATTGTGATTGCATTTTTGAAACCTAGATCTTCTGCAAGTTTAAACCCAAGTCGTAATGCATTTCCTTTACCTTTATTCTTTGGTAAATGGATTTGCTTAATAGTACTGAAAGTCTCTAATATTTTTACTGTGCCATCTGTAGAGCCATCGTTTACAATGATGATGTCTGTCGTATAGTCAAGGACACCTTCCACAAGTCTTTTCAACGTCTTGTGATTATTATACGTTGGTATAACGACACAACATTGTAAGTCTTTCAACCTCCTATTGATAGTGATAAGGTCCATTTTGATTTCCCTAGCACCTTTTAAGTGCCTAATTTTTTGTGAGTTGAGTATTTAACAAAAATATACATTCGCATTCAACAAACAAATTTTAGGTGCTGCTGAATTAACTGATTACAAAAGTTGGTTTGATTGATTAAAAGAGCTCTTTTTCAGACTCACTAAAAGTATCCGACTGCAACACGTAAGATCTCACAAACGATTGCACTAATTTTGATTTTATCTTATTATTGTTATCCAAGACAAATTGCCTGTCTTCTTGAATATTAGATCGATACTTTAAAAATTTAGGTGCGTTCTCTTGTATGCTCAATCGTATGATTCTAATCTCAATGTCTTTTGGCGCTGCCAACACTGCAAATTCAATAAGTCCCGCTCCATCTTTAAAAAGTGTTTTTTTTTCTTTCTTAGTTTTGGTGTATTTCGCCATCATCATGAGCGAAGCTCCTTTATAAGCAACGTAGACTTTTTTATCATCTTTTGTTACTTTCGAAAGCAAGTCATAGAGTTTTGTTGTGATCTCTTTATTCCCAGATGCCTTTATATAGTCTTCTCTAACTTCAGATAATTTAGGTAAACTAGCGGCGAATAAAAGAAATAATGTGATGTAGACGATTAGCTTCATTTAAGCTATAACTTTAAATGTTGCACTTAATTTCAATGCAACCGTTTCATCAAAGATGGAGACATTCTTAATTTTTACAATATCTTCTTCCTCGTTTATTGTTATATTCAATATCAGGTCAGGGTTTTTATCCGGATTAATAATTGCCATAAATTTAATATTAGACGATACCGATAAAAATAGATTTTTTGACACAGCTCGTTCCGTGAGTTCTTTTATAATTTGACACATACAGACACCTGGCATGACCGGATTACCAGGGAAATGACCCTTAAAAATATCATGGTTATTATTTAAGTGAATTGAAGCTTTTAAATTCTTGCCTTCTAACTGAAAATCTCTTACCGTATATAGTCCCTCTATTAACATTTAATTTTTATTAAAATAATTCAAATCTATTTTCAATTTGATGTTAGAATGGTTGATTCTAATTTTTTGTGCCAAGTCATTTCTTTTAGATGTAAACACAATTTCAACCTTCTCTTTCCTTTTTGATGTTTGGATAATCCGTTTTAAAATTACGGATTTCTCATCAAAGAAATAAAAATTAAATCTATTATTGGATTTTGATTTATAAATCTGTTGTCCCTTTGTGGCAAACTGCTCCTCGACTTTAGACCTTTCAGAAATTAATAATTTGAAATCTCTTTGCAACGTATTTACAATAATCTTTTTATCCAGATCTTCGAGTACAAAATTTTTAGTAAAGGAGTCTCCCTTATATAAAAAATCAAAAATCTTATTCCCGAACTCAGTAGTAAGAACAACTCTATGAGAATCTTCTTCAACTTTCTTTATGATTAGGATTCCTCCAACATACTTTCCGTAGATCTCAATTTTGGCTTTATAAACATAATCGATATCTGTATTAGAAAAATACGGATTAGCAACTTCAGCATTCGTAACTTCAACTGCTCGCAATCCCTCTGTGGTTTTTAAAGCACACGAATTACAAACAATTAACAACAGACTAATTATTAAAAACCGAGTCATTTACTTTACTATTTAAAACTCTATTCGAAAATACGATCCGAGTAAAATCAGTAGAAGGTTCAATCATTTTCACTTCTTGAACGGCTCCATCTTTTTTATTAAAAAACAACTCAAAAGAAGAAATATAACCCTCTATTTTTTTGTCTCTAGGCTTAAAAGTCGCCTTATTTCCCTTACTGGTTTTAGTATATGAAATAGTAAAATCATCCTCATCAAACATATTTCCCTTGACACTGTCTACAATTAATTCGTTTAGTTTTTTAAACATTTTACTGCTACCAATGTCAACATCACTTTTGGTGCCGCCATCATTAATCAATAATTTATCCTCTTTAAAAATAACACTATATTGATAAGGCTCGGTATATTCCCACTTTACTAGACTTGGCGCTTTGAAGGCTAACTTCCCTGAAGTCTCAATATCATTGGCTAAGAAATCCATGTGCTTGTATTGAACAAAATCGCTCACAATCGTTGTAGTGGATTTTGATGAAACAGCAACTTGCTCTTTAAAGCTAGCAATTTCCGATACGCTCATAGCAATTTCTTGCCCTGATAAAACACTAGGCGGAAACAATATTGCTACTAAAAAGTACAACTTATGCATAAGGTTTAATTGCTAATAGTTGATCTACTGTGATCGATTCTAGTTTGTTAGTTTGCAAAAATAGCAATAACTGTTCCAATACCTGTAGTGATTTTAAACTTGAGTCGTGAAGTAAAATAATATCTCCTTTCTTTAAGTTATGAGTTAAACGGCGCAGAATCTTTTGTTCCGAAAGTGGGGTCGTATCAAGAGACCGCTTATTCCAACCAATGGACTGAAGTCCTGTAATTTTTAATGCTCTTTTAATCCTCGGGTTGGTAACTCCAAAGGCCGGTCGATAAAGCTTTAGTTCTAGTCCTGTTCGTTTTTTTATAATTTCATTTGTTTTCTCAAGTTCAGAAATTACTTTTCTAGTGCTGTGAAAACCAAAATTGTTAGCATGAGAATATGTATGATTACCAATGGTATGCCCTTCAGAGATAATCTGCTGACATAAAGCCGAATTTGCCTCCACATTTCTTCCTATACAGAAAAAGGTAGCTTTCGCGTTAAATTTTTTTAGAAGTGCTAATACCTGTGGCGTAAAATCGGGATTAGGACCATCATCAAATGTAATGGCAACTGCATCTTCTTTAATCCCGCTATTACTATTTAAAGATGTAAAATGATAATTCCATTGAATTAATGTGGAACCCATCAATGTTATAAAGAACCAGATTACAAAGAGTATTATGAAATATGAGGCAGGTATACTAATCAATAAATTGACTGCGATTAACACAACCAAGGTTACAGTTACAAATATGTTTATCGTTTTAAACCTCAACATTTTCGAACTAATGTAAAGCTGTGATTGAGACCTCGGTACTGATTATACAACAAAATAACATCTAGTTTTGAAGCACTTAAATCGTTCAGGTTAACGATTCCTGGAACCGTTTGTGTTTTCAATATTTTTGAAGCCAACCACAGTCCGAAAGAACTCGCAGTGTTAAACTCTCCACTTAGATGTTTGTAATAAAGCTGTTGCGTTTCAGAAAACAAACCATCTTGAAGAACTCGATAATAGTCATCAAATTCAATATCTCCATTGTTTCCAAGAACCAACAAATCAACGTCGGTAACTTTTAGGTCATTTTGCGTTAAAAAAGTAATAGCAGCTTCTATGAGTTTACCTTTCTGAAGTGTATTAAAAGTATCAACCGCGACCAGTTCGCCATAAGAAGTGTCACTCTTCTCATTGGACAGAACAAAGAAATTGGCACCTTCACCAAAAACAGCACCCTCCGTCCTAGATGACAATAAACCGCCTAATGAAACTGCTTTTAGCTTTATATGATTTATGGCTCTATGAATCGCTACCGTATGGTCTCCAAGCTCATCAACTCCACCAACTAATATTGTAGAAGCTTCGTCTAGTTCCAACTGCATTTTTGCATCCAACAAGGCAGACTCAAAGGAAATACTGGAGTGTACATAGGTGAAATTATATCCTTTACACCCCAATCCTAATGCAATTTGTCCTCCAACAGTATTGTGTGTTGACTGTATAAACGAAGTTGGTGTTAAATAAGCTTCATCGTTATCGATAATTGCACTTACAAATTTTTCAGAATCTCTAACACAGCCCATCCCTGTGCCTGTAATGATAGCATCTACGTTCTCCACTTCAGCTTCAGTCAATGCAATCTTTGATGCAACAGCACTCATTTTTATTCCCTTAGCCATTCTACGTGCAGCGGCAGGGGGAATATAGTCTTTATAAACTGGGTTTACGGCAAAAATAATGGTGTCGTAATATTCGGTAATTTCATCCAAAAACTCACTGTTATCGAATGTTTTTTGAGCAGAAACGGAGCCAACGCTTTGTATATAGACTTTCTTCATCAAGCCTGTTTTGAAAAGATAACGGTTGAACAATTTCCTCCAAAACCCAGAGAATTAGACAACACCGCATCCAATCCTTTTTCTTTTAATGCAAGCTGTGGTCTAAGCGAAAACTCTTTCATCTGAGTTTTATAATTAAGATTTGGAAAGATTATGTCATGCTGCAATGCTAAAACCGAAAAAACGGCTTCTATGGCCCCCGCTGCGGCAAGCGTATGTCCCGTATATGCCTTTGTTGAACTAAAATCAGGAACATTGGATCCAAAAACATTTATTATTGCTCTTCCTTCAGACAAATCGTTATTTCCTGTTGCTGTTCCGTGGGCATTGATATAATCAATATCACTTGGCTCATATCCAGCTACTTTCAATGCTTTCTCCATTGCTAAAGTCGCTCCATCGCCATTTTCAGATGAAGCCGTTTGATGATAAGCATCGTTGGCATTTCCGTAGCCCTTTACATAGGCCAGAACGTTTTTATTTTCCGCTTTAACAACTTCCTCACTTTCTAAGACTAAAAACGCAGCTGCTTCTCCAAGATTGAGACCTTTTCGATTTTCGTCAAAAGGGGTACTATAGGTGTCGGAAAGAATCATTAGCGTCTTAAACCCGTTTATAGTAAATTTTGATAAGCAATCGGCTCCACCAACTATAACTCGATCTAGCTTTCCTGATTTAATAAGTCGTGCACCGAACATAATCGAGTTTGCCGCCGATGAGCAAGCAGTACTAATTGAAGTAACTAGGCTCTGTTCGATCCCTAATTGTTCGGCTACCTTTTGAGTGGAATCCCCCGCGTGATGGCCATCGATGTATTTTTGTGTAGATGTATCTGTAAGATAGTCATAATAGTACTTCTCGGTCATATCCATTCCGCCTACACTTGTAGCAGACACTAAGCCCGTTCTATACTTCTTTATATCTGTGATTTGCGCATTTGCAATAGCTTCTTTAGCGGCTACAGCTCCTAACAAGGCAGTCCGGCAATAGTTATTCTCGGGAGGTAATCCAAGCAGTTCGATTAACGCATCATTGGATGCAGCTATTTCGCCAACCATTATTTCGTCTCTCTGAATAGTGTTAATTTTTGAGATTCTCGAAATTCCTTTTCTCCCTTCAATAAGGGCATCGTAGTTTTCTGCCACAGTATTTCCAATAGCAGAAATAATTCCCATTCCGGTGATTGCAACAGCTTTGCTCAAGAAAATCTATTTTGTTCTATGTTCGGCAATATAGTCTGCCATTACTCCAATGGATTCAAAAATTTTTCTTCCTTCTTTAGGGTCAGATAGCTTTATTCCGTAGTCCTTATCGAGCATGACAATTAGTTCCAATGCATCTATAGAGTCTAAGCCTAAACCATCTCCAAAAAGTGTGTCCTCATCTCCAATTTCATCAATAGAAACGTCTTCCAAATTTAATTGTTCAATGATCTTCTCCTTCAATTCTTGTTTTAAGTCACTCATAATTATATAATCTGATTATCTCTTCCCTGTTGTGTTTAAGTTCGCCCTTATCGGCTACTAAATACAAAAAGGCTTCGTACTTATTAGCATCAAAATCTACCCAACCACATAGGACCTTCTCGGCTTTTTTAGTTGCGAGCAGGCTACTCGAATAATCAAATAAATGGCCTGCACTAAAGTGTTCAAATATAAAAAAACTATTTTCAGAATACAGCCTATGTTTAATACTAATCTCTCCTATACAAATATTGGGTAAAGTATACACAAAAACTGATGGGCTTGGAAAATAATTGTTCTTATCAGATATTGATTTTTGGTACTTCCTATCAGTATCTAGGCTAGAAGCATTATTAGACAAAACTATTGCAATATTCTCTTCTTTTTCAGGGTCTAAAATCTCTTGCTTTAAAAGCACATCAGCCGCAAGGAAAGCTAACTTACTTAGATTATCCATTTTAAAAAACTTGGGATACTTCGTATCTAAAGCCTTATAAGCGGCCTTGCTAAATTCTGAAAAGCCCTCACTTTCTTCATTAAAAAGAACTTTTCCATTCAATGAAACTAAATTATTTTGGATATGTGCGTAAGCCTTTATATAGCTTTTCATACTCAATTAAAGCTGTTTTTTCTTACAAACCAACATCGTATGATACTCTCCTAAAGAAATATCCTCTATAACATATAAACCTGCTTTCTTTATAAGCCGCATCATCACTTCCGAGCTGTACATTTTACTATTCCCATTAGCCAAAACGGTAAAATAAAGCGATGTTGCTTCCAAGATAAATTTAGCGTTATCAAATTTTTGGCGATCCGTATATGTTTCTGTGATTCTTAACTCGGTAGTTTCGTCCATAGACTCTACGCAAGTACTTAATATCTTAACGATTTCATCTTCTGAAAAACAATCTAAAAACTGACACATCCAAATAAGATCTGCACCTGTCGGTATCTTTGGCTTCTCAGATAACCAATCAATTTCCTGCCCTTCAATCCGATTCTCAAGCCCCATACTTTTTACATTCGCCAAGGCCTTAGTGAGTTGCCCAGGTAAATCAACTATCCGCATTGATATATTCTCATCATTACTGCAACAATGAATGGCAAACTTCCCTGTATTCCCGCCAATGTCAAAAATCATTTTAGGTTTTGTTTTCAGAACTAGTTCCAATGCTTCTTCAAAAATATGATCAGAATAGTGATGATCAAAATCAAACCAAGACTTTTGAACTTCAGGAGTAAGTTGTGATAATCCTTCGTAAATAGTGCTCCAATCACCTAATTCCTTCAGTCCTGATGGTTTTCCGGTTTGTATGGCCTCAGTCATATGAAATAATCCCTGATAGCATACATCTTGTGTAAAATTAATATTTGCATCTGCAGTAGAATTATACGTTATGAAATATCCAATTTTTGTAAGTGCATA
>Ga0075467_10003598_pt1 | contig 11841 bp, 12 predicted proteins | sample DEB08_DNA_9_FD_75067 | JGI IMG/M metagenome (GOLD analysis project Ga0075467, IMG submission 75067) | Aqueous microbial communities from the Delaware River and Bay under freshwater to marine salinity gradient to study organic matter... | ecosystem: Environmental > Aquatic > Marine > Coastal ...
AAATATTGAACACCTGCTCCTTCAAATTGCTTAGCGACTTCTAAAGGGTTTTCGTTATAAACTTTCTTAGTATTATAATCGCCTTTGGTAAGTCGTACGCATTTACCATCTATGATATCTATTGCTGGAATTATTCGCATATTATAAGTTTAAAAAATTCTTTAAAATTTGTTCGCCTGCTGTACTGCTTTTTTCAGGGTGAAATTGTACACCATAGAAATTTTCACGTTGCAACGCTGAAGCATAATCCATTTCATAATTAGTGATTGCAATAGTTTCTTTACATTGTTGAGCATAGTAACTATGCACTAAATACATATAATCACCTTTTTTAATGCCTTCAAATAAATCTGATTTCAGATTTGAAATCGTATTCCAACCCATTTGAGGAACTTTAACAGCATTAGAGAACTTTCTAACATCTACATTAAAAATCCCTAATCCTTTAGTATTATTCTCTTCTGAATGATTACACATTAATTGCATACCTAAACAAATACCTAAAACAGGTTGCTTTAGTGTTGGAATGATTTTATCTAACCCTGTTTCTTTAAGCTTAGACATTGCGTTACTAGCTTCACCAACTCCAGGGAAAATAACTTTATCCGCTGCTTTAATAATTTCGGCATCACTAGACAAAATAGCATTATAACCTAAACGATTAAAAGCAAATTGAATGCTTTTAATATTACCTGCTCCATAGTCTATAATTACAATATTCATTATAGCATCCCTTTTGTTGATGGCAAAATCATTTTTTCTAAATCACGTTTTACAGCCATTTTTATAGCTTTTGCAAAAGCCTTAAAAATAGCTTCAATTTTATGATGTTCGTTAGTACCTTCTGCTTTGATATTTAAATTACACTTTGCACCATCAGTGAATGATTTAAAGAAGTGTAAAAACATTTCGGTTGGCATTTTACCAATCATTTCACGTTTAAAATCTGCCTCCCAAACTAACCAATTTCTGCCTCCAAAATCAATGGCGACTTGCGCTAAGCAATCGTCCATTGGTAAACAAAAGCCGTAACGTTCAATACCTAATTTATTTCCTAAAACCTGATTAAACAATTCTCCAAGTGCAATTGCAGTATCTTCAATTGTATGATGCTCATCAACTTCTAAATCGCCTTCCACTTTTATCTCTAAATCTATTTGACCATGTCGTGCAATTTGGTCAAGCATATGGTCGAAAAAAGCCAATCCAGTATCAATATTACTTTTTCCTGTTCCATCAAGATTTAAATTGATGTTTATCTTGGTTTCATTAGTGTTTCTAGTAATACTGCCTGTTCTTTCTTTTGCTTTTAGGAATTTATAGATGTCTTCCCAATCGTTTGTTTCTAAAGCAATATATCTATCTAACTCCTCTCGTTTTACTGTAATTTCATCTGTACCAAGATTGGTGTTATCATTAATATAAATGCCTTTTGCCTTGAGGTTTTTCGCTAATTCAACATCTGTTAAACGATCTCCGATAACAAATGAATTTTCTAAATCATAATCCTTTGAAAAATATTTAGTCAATAAACCAGTATTTGGCTTCCGCGTTGGAGCATTGTCTTTGGCAAAGGTTCTGTCTATAAATTGTTCTTCAAAAACAACACCTTCATTTTCAAATGAAGCTATAACAAAATTATGAACAGGCCAAAAAGTGTTCTCAGGATAAATGGTTGTTCCTAGTCCATCTTGATTAGTAATCATAACGATTTCAAAATCTAATTCTTTGCAGATCTTAGTCATGTATTCAAACACTTTAGGATAAAAAATAAGTTTATCAAAAGCATCTATTTGCTCATCTACTGGTTCTTTTATTAAAGTTCCGTCTCTGTCTATAAATAATATGCGTTTCATTGTAGTGTTTTAAGTGCTCTAATTAGTTTTATGTTTTCAATTTGCGAACCTACTGTAAAACGCAAACAATTATTGCATCCTGTTTGATTGGTTCTATTTCTAATAACAATTCCGCTTTCTATTAATTCAGAATATCTCTTGGTTGCATCATCTACTTTTAGCAAAATAAAATTAGCCTCAGATGGATAAATGGTTTCAATAAATGAAATCCCTTCCAATTCTGAATAAAGCCAATCTCGTTGTTCCAAAATACTTTGAATTTCACGTTTTACATCTTTAAGGTTTGACAACCTCTCTTTTGCTTTTTGTTGTGTAAGTTCATTGACATTATATGGTGGCTTTATCTTATTTAAAACCGAAATTATAACTTTGGAAGCATAGCAAATCCCTAGTCGTATTCCAGCCATTCCATAAGCTTTTGATAGTGTTTGAGTAACGATTAAGTTAGGAAACTCTTCTAATCTTTGCAACCAGCTTTTTTGATCTGAAAAATCAATATATGCTTCATCGATAACAATAATACCTTTAAATAATTTTAGTAGTTTTTCAATGTCTTCAGTTTTAAAACTATTCCCAGTTGGATTATTAGGAGAGCACAAAAATAGAATTTTTGAAAATGTGTTTGCTGCTTCTAAAATGTCATCAACTTGTGGTTGAAAAGTTTCAGATAAATTGACTTTAATGACCTCTACAGCATTTATATTTGCTAAGACTTCATACATACCATAAGTTGGTGGTAAAGTGATAATATTGTCTTCATTAGGATTACAAAAAGCTCGAAAAATTAAATCTAAAACTTCATCACTACCATTACCCAACAAAATTTGTGCTCTTGCTATGCTTTTTTGATGTGCTAAAATATCTTTAATACTATTTTGCTGAGGATCTGGATAACGGTTTACACCATTGTTAAATGGATTTTCATTGGCATCTAAAAAAACCAAGTCTTTTGAAGCATTTTTATATTCATCACGTGCAGATGAATATGGCTTCAATGCTTTTACATTATCTCGTATTAAATCTTCAATGTTCATGATTTCAAATCCTTTAATCTAATTGATACTGCATTTTTGTGTGCTTGCAGACCTTCAGCTTCTGCCATTAATTCAATTGTTTCTCCAATATTTAATAATCCTTCTTTAGTAATATTTTGGAATGTAATACTCTTTGTAAAACTATCTAAATTAACTCCAGAATAGGCTTTTGAAAACCCATTTGTTGGCAAGGTGTGATTAGTTCCTGAGGCGTAATCTCCAGCACTTTCAGGTGTATAGTTGCCAATAAATACTGAACCAGCATTATTAATTCCATTAATATACAAATCTTGGTTTTTAGTACATATAATAAAGTGTTCTGGAGCATATTCGTTAATTAAATCTAGAGCTATTGCATCATTTTCAATATAAATTAGCTTTGAATTGTCAATTGCTTTTTGTGCAATGTCCTTTCTTGGAAGCTCTTCTAATTGCTTATAAACTTCTTGCTCAACATCTTCTATCAGATCTTTTGAAGTTGAAACTAAAATCACTTGACTATCTGTTCCGTGTTCTGCTTGACTTAATAAATCTGAAGCAACATAAGCTGCGTTTGCAGAATCGTCAGCAACAACCAACAATTCACTGGGTCCTGCTGGCATATCAATTGCTATTCCATGCTTGGTTGATAATTGCTTCGCTACTGTCACAAATTGGTTTCCCGGACCAAAAATTTTATAAACCTTAGGAATCGTATGTGTTCCAAAAGTTAATCCAGCTATGGCTTGAATTCCACCAACTTTAATGATTTTAGTACAACCACATAATTGTGCAGCATATAAAATTTCATTCGCAATTTTTCCTTCTTTATTTGGTGGTGAACATAACACAATTTCTTTACAACCTGCAATTTGTGCAGGAACTGCTAGCATTAAAACCGTTGAAAACAAAGGGGCCGTTCCTCCCGGAATGTACAACCCTATCTTTTCAATGGGACGTTTTTCTTGCCAACAAAAAACTCCAGTTTCTGTTTCTAATTCAACTTTTTCTGTCTTTTGGGCTTGGTGAAAGCGCTTAATATTTCGTTTTGCATTTAATATAGCTTCTTTAAGCTCATTTGAAATGTACTTTGAGGCTTCTTTTATTTCATCTTCAGAGACCACAATATTATCTAATTCAACACCATCAAAAATAGATGTGTATTTTGATATTGCAAAATCTCCATGTTGTTTTATATCTAAAAATATCTGATTGACAGTTTCCTCAATATCTTCAACAGTTTGTGTTGGTCTTTCAAGTACCAAAGACCAAGTTTCTCTTTTTGGGTTTTCAATTTTCTGCATAATTATATGACCATTTTTTCGATTGGACAAACCAATATTCCTTGAGCACCTTTAAGCTTTAATTCATCAATAATTTCCCAGAATTGATTTTTATTTATTACTGTATGAACAGAGCTCCAACCTTCTTCGGCTAACGGTAAAACTGTTGGGCTTTTCATTCCTGGTAAAATCTTAATAATATCTTCTAACTTATCGTTTGGCGCATTTAAAAGCACATACTTTGAATCTCTACCTTTTAAAACAGATTGAATTCTAAACTGAATTTTATTTAAAATCTTCCTGTTTTCTTGAGAAATTTTTGGAGAAACAGCTAAAACCGCCTCAGATTTGAGAATAATTTCTTCTTCTTTTAAATTATTTTTGAACAATGTACTTCCACTAGACACAATATCAACAATTGCGTCTGCAAGACCAATGCTAGGTGCTATTTCTACAGAACCATTAATAATGTGTAATGCTGCATTAATATTGTTCTTTTTTAAAAATTGATTTACAGTGTTTGGATATGAGGTTGCTATTTGTCTTCCTTCCAAATCCTGAATGCCTTTGTAATTAGAACCTTTCGGAACAGCTACACTTACGCGACATTTTGAAAAACCAAGTTTCTCAACATACTCAATGTCATTACCTTTTTCGATTAACACATTCTCACCAATAATGGCTGCATCTACTACTCCATCTATTAAATACTGTGGAATATCACCATTACGTAAATAGAATACTTCTAAAGGAAAATTTTGTGCTGAGGCTTTTAATTGGTCTTTACCATTATCGATAGAGATACCTATATCCTTAAGAAGCTTCATAGAGTCTTCGTTAAGTCTTCCTGATTTTTGAACTGCAATTTTTAATTTACTCATTTTGTTTTTATATATGTTTGAGTAAATCTTTTTGGGAAAGTGTTATAACACAAAAACCGCTTGATTTACTCAAACGGTTTTTAAATATCTTGGTTTTACTCAATACATTTTCAGCTCGCTTGATTGGAGGTATGAAAATGATGATGATATAATTGAATAAAATTCATTTTTGTTTTTGTCTCAACAAAGATTCAGAATAAAAAATTAGAATTCCAAGTATATCCTTGTTAAATTTTCACTAAGTCTAATTATTGCCTAAAATAAGTGGCAATCCATCTTTACTAGATCCAATTACAATTACTTTAGTATTAGGAGATTCTGCCAATGTCAGAGTTGCATCTATCCCTTTATCCTGCAAAATTTTGTCGGTTAATGAGGCGCTTAAAATTCTGTTTGATTCTGCTTTTCCTTGTGCTTCAATAATTACTTTTTCTGCTTCTTTAGCAGCAGTAACAAGTCTAAACTCATATTCTAAAGATTCTTGCTCTTGTTTTAGTTTACGTTCTATTGCATCCTTAATAGTTGAAGGTAAAGTCACATCACGAATTAAAATTTCATTAAGCTGAATGTATTGGTCTCCAACAATTTTCTTAGTTTCGTCAAAAATCTCAATTTGAATAGAATCACGCTTACTTGAATATAATTGTTCAGGTGTATAACGACCTACAACACTACGTGCAGCCGAGCGAATTGCTGGTAAAAGGATACGTTCTTTGTACATTTCTCCTTTTTCTTGATGTAACTTTCCTAAGTTTGCATAATCTGGCTGAAACCAAGCAGACGCATCTAATTTTATATCCAATCCATTAGAAGATAACACATCCATTTTTTCAAAAACCTCTTGTTGTCTTACTTCATAAACAAATACTTTGTTCCATGGTGCAACAAGATGAAACCCTTCATTTAGAGGAACTTCATCAGTTACAACTCCGTTATCAAAAGTTCTATATAAAACTCCAGCTTCACCAGAACCAATGGTTATGGCTGATTTTGATATTAATATTATTAATACAATTAGTGTAAAAATGATTGGAATGCCAATCTTTGGTAATTTTTCCATTTTATTTTGTTGTTATTATTGTTAAATAAGTCCGTTGTATTTTCTCATAAACCACTCAATAGCAAGACTTAAAGCAATGAGGGCAAGTAGATATTTAAAGTCAACCAAAGGTACAACATTTTTGGTACTCTTTTGTACTGTAGCATAACGAGTATCGTTTAATAAATCGGATACTAAATTATTAGTGCTTGCAATAAAATAACTTGAGCCTTGACTGTTAGTAGCAAGCTGTTGCAGTTTTGTTACATTAGCATTTAAGAACTGTTGTTCTACATTATAATCAAGGATTTGAAAAGAGCCTGATTGTGATGCTTCACCATTATTGGCTCTAACAGTAAAATCATATTCTCCTGGAACAAAACCACTCAAATCCACTTGGTAGTTATTGTTTTTTAAAATGAAGGGTAAAATAGTTTCATCAGTCGTTTCTTTATTCTTAGCTATTATGTTAAGACTAGCCTTTGCATCAAACTCATAGTTTTTATTAAAAAACTGTGACGAAATAATAATATTTCCATTGCCATTATAGAAAGATTCGTAGGTTACATCAAGTCTATTCCGTTTTTTGTTAGTGGCTAAATACTGAACAATTTTTCCAATAAAATTATCAAATTGTTGAAACGATTTATCATTTAAATAACTTTGAGCTCGCCATTTCCATATATTTTCTCCTAGTAATAAAGCTTCTCGCCTATTATTACTTTCAAAAGTGAGAAGCAATGGCAAATCCGTTAGCGTACTATTCACTTTTTTATAAAGCAAAATTTCTGCCGTAGTATTAAAATTAATGTCACCAAATTCCGAACGTAAAGGTGGAAACGAATCAAAATCTAAATCTTCAATTAAAAAAGTAGTGAAATTTGGATTTAATGTTGCCTGATAATCTTCTGATTGTTGTGTAAGATCCAAAGCATAATTATCTTGAATTTGATTTAAAAATGTCCATTGCGTTTGGCTGCCAGCTATAATGAACTTATTAATCCCAATATTTTCAATAGTTTCAAATACTTGTCTAAACTTAGAACTAGGTTGATACAAAATAGCTAATTGGAATTCATCACTAACATCCAAAAACTCATTTGGTGTTACTATTGACACAGAACGTTGTTCATTACTTTCAATAGATTTTTTAAGCATCCCTAAATCTGGATGTATGATATCACTAACAATTGCCACCTTTGTTTTTTGGTCAATAACTTCAACTGCGAAAGGCTTGCTATTATTAATAGTATTCTTTTCATTATCCAAAGGCTCCAACCTTGCATTATAAGAATTAACACCTACTCTATTTGCTGGTAATTTTATATTGACAGTGTTTGCATTATTATTTTTTGAAAAATTCAAACCTTCCCTATGAACAATTGAATTACCCCACGTAATTATCAACTCTGTACTTACGGCATCATTACCATTGTAAGTTGCCATAATTTCAACAGGGAAATTATTCTTTAAATAGGCATATTTATTAACATTTAATTGCTGAATCCTTAAATCTGTATATGTTATGGTGTCACCTAAAATAACTGGATAGATAGGCTGTTTATATGATTTTAAATCGTACTCGTAATCATAGCCATAGGTTTGGTTACCATCAGAAATTAAGATCGTTGGCGAAACATCTTCATTATAAACTTGACTTAAATCATTGAACGCTTTTGAAATATTAGTTTGTGGTTTTGAAAATGATAACGAATCAATATTTGTGGCATTTATTTCACTTCCAAAATCATAAAAACTAATATTAAATTTTTCCTTTAAATTTTCATTTTGATTTAAGTTTGAAATAAAATCAATTACGTTTTCATTTTGATTTAAATGACTGATAGATTGAGAGTTGTCAATCGCTATTACTAAATTTGGTTTAACATCAAAAAATGTTATTTTTTCGAATTTAGGATTAATAATTAAAAGTAGAATAGCAAATATTGTAAGAAAACGCAGTAAAGTATAAACAGGTTTTAATTTGCTATTTTTTGCTTTATAGGCGTATTGAAACAGCGCTAGAAATAGCGCTGAAATTACTGCTAGGATAATATATAATAGCGTTATACCTGACATTTATTTTTTCTTCTCTTTAACTAATAGTTTAAATAAATATAGAAGTCCTATTAAAAGCAATATTCCGGATGGTAAGTAATCTTTTTGATTGTAAAATTGAAAACAACCAATAAACCCAAAAATAGACCAAAGTAAATTTGTTATTATTTCACTATGCAATAATTTTTTCATCAATTATTTTTTAGGTTAACATTCCTCCATCAACATTTAATGTTTGCCCTGTGACATAGGCACTCATGTCACTAGCAAGAAAAACACAAACATTCGCGATATCTTCAGGAGTTCCTCCTCTTTTTAAAGGAATAGCAGCCCTCCAACTATTTACAGTATCTTCATCTAGTTTACCAGTCATTTCGGTTTCTATAAATCCTGGAGCAATTACATTGCTTCTAATATTTCTTGAGCCTAATTCCAGTGCTACAGATTTAGAAAATCCAATGATTCCAGCTTTAGATGCAGCATAATTGGTTTGTCCTGCGTTTCCTTTTACGCCAACCACAGAACTCATATTAATAATAGAACCTTTTCGTTGTTTAAGCATAGTTCTTAGCACTGCTTTAGTCATATTAAATACTGACTTAAGATTTACTTCTATAACCCTATCAAAATCTTCTTCAGTAATTCGCATCAGTAAATTATCTTTTGTGATTCCAGCATTATTCACTAAAATATCAATACTTCCAAACTCTTTAACTACTTCATCAGCCAGCTCTTGAGATTGTTTAAAATCCGCTGCATTACTCTGGTATCCTTTAGCTTTTACTCCAAGTGCATTCAATTCTTCTTCTAACTCATTAGCTGCTTCAACTGATGAGCTATATGTAAAAGCTACATTCGCTCCGTGTTCCGCAAATACTATTGCTATACCTTTACCAATACCTCTACTTGCGCCTGTTATTATTGCTGTTTTACCTTCTAATAGTTTCATGTAATAGTGGTTTTTTTTAGTGATTACTCCTCGTTCAAATATAGCAAATACAAGTTGCATCAAATAAAAAAACCTCACAAAATCTTATGAGGTTTTTAACAAAATATTTTTTACAATGTTGAATGCTATCCTAGTACTTCAGCAACTTTTTTACCAATTTCCGCTGGTGAATCAACTACGTGAATACCACATTCTTTCATAATACGTTTTTTGGCTTGTGCAGTGTCATCACTACCTCCAACAATTGCTCCAGCATGACCCATTGTACGTCCAGCAGGTGCAGTTTCTCCAGCAATAAAACCAACTATTGGTTTTTTGCTTCCGCTGTTTTTATACCAATTTGCAGCATCTCCCTCAAGTTGGCCACCAATTTCACCAATCATTACAACACATTCTGTCTCTGGATCATTAATTAATAACTCCACAGCTTCTTTTGTAGTTGTCCCAATAATTGGGTCACCACCAATACCAATAGCTGTGGTAATTCCTAATCCTTGTTTTACAACTTGATCTGCAGCTTCATAAGTTAACGTTCCAGACTTAGAAACAATTCCTACTCTACCCTTTTTAAATACAAATCCTGGCATAATGCCAACTTTTGCCTCTCCAGGCGTAATAACGCCAGGACAATTAGGTCCTACCAAACGACAATCTTTGTTTTTGATGTAATTTGAAGCAATAATCATATCTGCAACTGGAATACCTTCAGTAATTGTTATAATTACTTTTATTCCAGCATCAGCAGCTTCCATGATTGCATCGGCTGCAAATGCAGGCGGAACAAAAATAATAGTGGTGTCTGCTCCAGCTTTATCAACAGCTTCTTGAACTGTATTAAAAACAGGTCTATCTAAATGTGTTTGTCCTCCTTTTCCTGGTGTAACACCTCCAACAACGTTAGTACCATATTCAATCATTTGACTAGCATGAAATGTTCCTTCACTACCTGTAAATCCTTGAACAATTATTTTTGAATCTTTATTTACTAAAACGCTCATGTATTTTTTATTTAATTTAAAACGCCACAAAAGTAAGTTTTTGAATACTATTTTTTAGTGTGTTTTCTATTTTTTATTTGTTTAAATGGTTTGACTTAATCTGCTTTTTGACTCATTTCAAAACATCTATATAATTTATCATCTTTTACCTCCCAAATAGCCATGAAATTTGCCAAAGCAACCTCTTCGTCTGGGTTTTCAATTGTATATGCAAATAAAGCATGTCTAGTTGAAACAAATTGACCATCTTCTAAAAAATGGCTAAACTCGAATCGTAAGTGATCGTAAGATTTTCTAGTACCTTCAAAAAACGTCACAATATCATCATATTTTAGTATCATAAAACCATGACTGCTATTCCAATGTAATTCACATTCTTTATGAAAACAATTTGCTACGACAGTATCATCGTTGGCAAGATCTGATTCATAAAATTTTTTAACAATCTCTATTGCTTTCATTATAAATTTTTAAGCTTTTCCAGAATCTCAGGAATCTTTCTAATAGCTGCAATCTCTTTATATTTTGATCTAAAATCATCAGCAGGAATTCCGAAATAACTCTTGTTACCTTCTAATGATTTACTTACACCTGCTTTAGCAGAAATCACGGCTTTAGTCCCAATTGTCACACCACTAGTGATACCAACTTGTCCCCAAATAGTCACTTCGTCTTCAACTATTGAACAGCCAGCAATTCCAACTTGAGAAGCTATTAGACATTTTTTACCAATTATGGTATCATGACCAATTTGTACTAAATTATCAATTTTTGTTCCTTCTTTAATTGTAGTTGAAGCTGTAACCCCTTTATCAATTGTGCAAGAAGCTCCAATATCTACATTATTTTCAATAACGACATTACCACCAGACAATAATCTATCAAACCCTTCTGGTCTTTTTTTATAATAAAAAGCACTTGACCCTAAAACTGTATTTGCATGAATAATAACATTATCTCCTATTAATGTATCATCATAAATACTTACGTTGGAGTGAATTGTACAATTACTGCCAATAACTACATTGTTTCCAATAAAACAATTTGGTTGTATGATAGTACCTTCGCCAATTTTAGCTGATGAAGAAATGGTGTTATTTGAAGCTTGAAAAGGTTTAAAGTGATTGGTGAGTTTATTGAAATCTCTAAAAGGATCGTCAGATATAAGAAGGACTTTACCTTCTGGGCAATCTACTTCTTTATTGATTAATACTATAGTAGCAGCAGATTCTAATGCCTTGTCGTAATACTTTGGATGATCAACAAAAACAATATCTCCATGAGTAACCACATGAATTTCGTTCATTCCCAAAACTGGAAAGCCTTTGTTTCCGATATACTTACAACCAACAATATCTGCAATTTGCTCTAGGGTTTGTGGTGTTTGAAACTTCATACAGTTATACCTTGTTTGTTTTGGACTTCCGACTAGACAGAAAAGACATACTATTCTTTAATTCGTTCTTTATACGTGCCTTTATCTGTTTCAACTTTTATTTTGTCACCTTCATTGATAAATAAAGGAACATTCACAGTTGCTCCTGTTTCAACAGTTGCAGGTTTTGTTGCATTAGTAGCTGTATTACCTTTTATTCCAGGTTCAGTTGCAGTTACTTCTAATATGACGCTTGCTGGCATATCAACTGTTAACGGCATATTATCTTCAGTATTTATAAGAATTGTGACTACCTCACCTTCTTTCATTAAATCTGCACGGTCTAAAGCTGCATCTAATAATCTAATTTGAGTATAATCTTCAGTATT